>Ga0307947_1003670_pt1 | contig 12274 bp, 12 predicted proteins | sample OrgLakmetagen232_FD_201840 | JGI IMG/M metagenome (GOLD analysis project Ga0307947, IMG submission 201840) | Saline water microbial communities from Organic Lake, Antarctica - #232 | ecosystem: Environmental > Aquatic > Non-marine Saline and Alkaline > Saline | place: Antarctica: Organic Lake...
GGAGCTGGCAGTCCCTCACACGTTTGCACACACACATACACACACATACACACACACAAAACAAATACGCACCGCTGTCAAAAGCAAACACCGCGCTGCCCACACATTAGAGGAGCTGGCAGTCTCGCACACGTTTGCACACACACATACACACATACACATACACACACACACAACAAATACGCACCGCTGTCAAAAGCAAACACCGCGCTGCCCACACATTTGAGGAGCTGGCAGTCCCGCACACGTCTGCACACACACATACACACACATACACACACACACACACACAAAACAAATACGCACCGCTGTTAAAAGCAAACACCGCGCTGCCCACACATTTGAGGAGCTGGCAGTCCTGCATGTACGCACTGCACTGTGCGTACATCTCCAGCCCGTGGCTGGATGCCTCAAACACGCTGAGGGCTTGTGCGTTCAAGACAGAATCGAGCTGCAGGTGCACCCCTGCGTACCAAAAAATAGCTTTATCTGTAATCTATACCGAGAGATAGCATTTTGTGTGAGGGTGTGTGGGTGGAATCCTGTGTTTTATGTTGCAAATCAGAGCCTCAGAGCCGCGCTGTATGATTGCTGATCTCAACTCATAAATCGCCTTTAAACAGAAGCGTCTCGACAAACAGAGTCTTGTATGTACGTTTCCTGGTAACTCATCTACCACCTACTTTGACACACACACACACACACACACACACACACAAATACACACACACTCACTCGCACACACACCAACACGCACAAACATGCCTGGATGGACAGCTTTTTCGGGGGTTTGCTGGTCTAACAGCTACCATATCACATAACCAGACAGATATCGTTCGACAGAATAATGTCACAATTGCTGGAGTCAATTTTGACATCTTTTTGTAATGGGCGCATATTGACGGCCAGGCCATTTACATGTGAACCTGCTGTCGAGTGCTTTGGGGCATTAATATGCCAACAACACCATACCGGGAATGTCCAACAACAGGGACTTCATTTTGTCACTTACTCGGCAGCATCAAGTGCATCGTTTCTTTCCCAAGCTACTCACTCACTCCTCGGTGTGTGAATTCTCTGCGTGCACCACTGTGTGTGAGTTCCCTGCGTGCGAAACGCACACTCACCCGTGAAAGGGCTGTGGATGCTCACGTTGCTCACATTTATGCTGGCATTGCTCTCCCCCACAAGCGCACGCTGCCCGTGACTGTGCAGCCTGCAAAGTCGGTACCCAAGACAGCTTGTTGCGTCAGGACTTTGTTTTCACGCATGTGTGTCTTGACATTTAAGCGCAAGCCATTACTCTCCCCCACAAGCGCACGCTGCCCGTGACTGTGTACCTTGCTGAGGTAGCAAACCGCCTTGCTTGCTAATTGGCGGTACCACACCCACATATACCACACCCACGTATACCACACCCACATATACCACACCCACGTATACCACACCCACATATACCACACCCACGTATACCACACCCACATATACAACACCCACGTATACCACACCCACATATACAACACCCACGTATACCACACCCACATATACAACACACACCCACATACACTAAATCAACAAGCACAAACAAAACACGCACACATATACACAGACAGACACATACAAACGCACACAAACACGCACACACACCTGCAGCTGTGTAGCCATGCAGTGCTATTGCCATACACACACACCTGCACACAGGCAGACACATACACATGCACACAAACACGCACACCCACCTGCAGCTGTGTAGCCATGCAGTGCTATTGCCATACACACACACCTGCACACAGACAGACACATACACATGCACACAAACACGCACACACACCTGCAGCTGTGTAGCCATGCAGTGCTATTGCCGTACGCACACACCTGCACACAGACAGACACATACAAACGCACACGCACACACACACCTGCAGTTGTGTAGCCATGCAGTGCTATTGCCGTACGCAAGGCACACTGCCCCAGGCCTCAGAGCTTTTGGCAGCGCCTCCCTGAGAATGTTGCAGAGTATGGTGATATGGAGCATGCTGCTAGTTTAGTACAGTTGGAATCGACAACGGGACCAGTACCATGAGCAGGTGCGGTAGGTTGTTAGCCTGTGTTTGGTAGCTTGCCAGATGAGTGAGCAGGTGAGCTAGAGTGTTAGCCTGTGTTTGGTAGCTTGCCAGATGAGGAGCAGGTGCGGTAGGTTGTTAGCCTGTGTTTGGTTTGGTAGCTTTCCAGATGAGTGAGCAGGTGAGCTAGGTTGTTAGCCTGTGTTTGGTAGCTTGCCAGATGAGTGAGCAGGTGCGGTAGGTTGTTAGCCTGTGTTTGGTAGCTTGCCAGATGAGTGAGCAGGTGAGCTAGGTTGTTAGCCTGTGATTGGTAGCTTGCCATATTAGTGAACAGATGAGGTACTCATCAGCCTGTGTTTGGTAGCTTGCCACCGTGTATGACGTACAGGGGATCTTGGGTAGAAATTGACACGGGTTATTTAAGAAAGCTGTGAGGTGGTGCCGTACTGAGAGGTTCAGAGCAATAAGGGTCATCGCAATTGCCACACAACGCCTTTATGTTTGTAATTACTGTAATGAACTGACACCAACTAGTGTTTAATCCACACACACACACACCCCTAAAGCGAGGCATACTTTTCACTGCAGTAAAGCCTCAAACTAGTGCTCACCACACACACACACACACACACACACACACACACACACACACACACACACACACACACACACACACACACACGCACACACACACGCACACACACATACACACACAGATACAAACACTCAACACCAAAGTGAGGCATATCTTTCACTGCAGTACAGCCTCCAACTAGTGCTCACTACACACACACACACACAACCACACACACACACATACACACACACAAACACACACACACACGCAACACTAAAGCGCGGCATACCTTTCACTGCAATACAGCCTCAACCTTTTTGCCGGAGCCTCCAATCCACACAAGCACGGCCCCCCGCCTTCACACGGATCGGCAGCAGCACAACCACACACGTGCCCCACCCCAAGCAGCTGTGCTTGCTCAGGGTGCTCATGGCTTCGATTCTGCTGCTGCTGCTGTTGCTGCTGTTGCTGCTGCTGCTGCTGCTGTTGCTGCTGCTGCTGCTGCTGCTGCTGGGAGTGGTGGGACGCATAACACAGTGAGGCACTGCCTTCTCCTGCTTGGCTGCAGCACTCCTGCTGCTGCTGCAGCAGTGCAGCAGCCACTGCAGCATGTGCGTTCTCCCAGGCACCTAGTTTGTATGCAGGTGTGTGTGTGTGTGCGTGTGAGTATGTGTGGTTTCATCTTGACCATTGTACCTGTGATCGTACATTGACACTGCTGCAGCCACTGCAGCTTGTGCGTTCTCCCAGGCACCTAGTTCGTATGCAGGTGTGCGCGCGCATGTGAGTAATGTGTGGTTTCATCTTTACCATTGTCACTGTGATCGTACATTGACACTGCTGCAGCCACTGCAGCTTGTGCGTTCTCCCAGGCATTAAATTTGTATGCAGGTGTGTGTGTGTGCGCATGTGAGTATGTATGGTTTCATCTTTACCAATGTAACTGGGATCGTACATTGACACTGACGCAGCTCTGCAGCATGTGCGTTCTCCCAGGCACCTAGTTTGTATGCAGGTGTATGTGTGCGCATGTGAGTATGTGTGGTTTCATCTTGACCATTGTCACTGTGAACGTACATAGACACTGCAGCAGCACTGCAGCATGTGCGTTCTCCCAAGAACTAAATTGTATGCAGGCGTGTGTGTGTGCGCGTGTGTGTATGTGTGTGTGCGCGTGTGTGTGTGTGTGTGTGTGTGTGTGTGTGCGCGTGTGAGTATGTGTTGTTTCTTGTTTAACCTTTGCAATTAAGAGTGCGGACGCAGCAGTTCTATAGCAAATGCAGTGTGTGGCGTTCCTCCAGGCACCTGACCCAGTTTTTGTGCACGGACGAGTCTGTGTCTAAAACCACAATACAAGATCCACCATAGACCTGGACAGGTTTGCTGTAACAGTGGTTGAAACCTGTGTGTGCTTTGGCTAGAAATCACATGCGACAAGTACACAAGTACACAACACAAAGGCACAACACAACACACAGGCACAACACAACACAAAGGCTAGAAATCACATGCGACAAGTACACAAGTACACAACACAAAGGCACGCTGTACGCATGCAGCAATACAAAACTACTACATGTAGGTAGTGACACAAAGGCACGCTGCACGCTGCACGCAAAGGCACGCTGCACGCTGCACGCAGGCACACAAAGGCACGCTGCACGCATGCAGCAACACAGAGTTAAAGGTACAGGCATGCAGCAGTAACACGCAGGCACGCTGCACACAAAGGCATGCTGTACGCATGCAGCAACACAGAGTCAAAGGTACAGGCATGCAGCAGTAACACGCAGGCACGCTGCACGCTGCACACAAATGCACGCTACACACTGAACCCTGCACGTTGCACGCTGCACACAAAGGCACGCTGCACACATGCAGCAACACAGAGTCAAAGGTACAGGCACGCAGCAGTAACACGCAGGCACGCTGCACGCTGCACACAAAGGCAGGCTGCACGCATCCAGTAACACAAAAATGCATGTATGTAGTGCCACAAACATGTGTTGCTCATTTGTAGGAGACATTACTGGCAATTATGTGTCAGGTATTTCAAGCTGCAGTCTCTCACACACACACACACACACACACACACACACACACAAACACAAACACACACTTACATACCCACATTTGTGTACCTCACGCACACACACACACACACAAACAAGACTTACATTCCCACACTTATGTACTTCACATACGAACGCACACACGCGCACACACACAAACACACTCACACACCCATGCTCGCGTACCTGGTACTTCGTGTGGGCAGTCACGCCAGTCAGTGAAATCGATGCTCTCTGCCCCTAAGCAAGCCCCTGCTCCAAAAGCTAGCAGGGCCACCATACCCTTCTCCTCCTCCTCTTGTTCATCCTCAACACCCTTCTCCTCCTCATCCACCACCTCTTTGCCTCCCTCGACACCACGCTCCTGATGAGTTGATTTGTACAAGTGGGAAGGTAAGCAGATGCTTGCGAATTAGAGGGCCTTTAAGTGAAACATAGGATTGCCATTATGAGCTAAATCACAAGCTCCACTTTATGGTTCCGCTGTGATTGTCTCTTATTACAAGCTTCAAGGAATTCCTTACACAACCAGTTGTACACACACACACTAACATACACACACAAACACGAATACGCTACTCACAAAAAATACACACGGGCATTCTTTCAATAGTAAAAGAACTGCATAAGGCATAAGAAGAAAGGCTGAGGTACACAAGGGGTGAGAGATGGATGAGCAGAGAAGCATGTTTGGGATGCTTTTAAATTATATATTTTATATGTTCTACTGATTATCAAATCATTATTTCATTATTTAAGCCCCCCAAGATGTTTGAGCTCACAAGCCCTTTAAGTAATGCTCTGTTCAACAATATAACAAAGTACAGTTGATCAGAACTGAGAAAGGTTGCCTGCGTCACCAAAACTGAAAACCATATAGAAGGCCTTAAGTTCCACATTCCCATTCTACTGCCACACACTTTGAACCCGAAATGGCTCATTATAGTTACATCCTTAATCGTCGTGTCTATTCTTAACACATTCACACATTAAACACATTCACACACATTTCACAAACATACAATTACAAACACAAAAACACAAGATTTCACAAACCCTCCCACACCGACAAACCCTCCCACACCGACACACACACACACACACACATACACAAACGTGCGCAACCTCTGCTTTTTGCACTCTGCACCTCCTTGTTTGCAGCTGCCGCCCTGTGCACTTCATTCACAATTACAAACACAAAAATATTACTCACACACATTACACACGCTCACACCCATTTCACAAACACATAGTTGCAAACACAAAACTACAAGCTTTCACGAACCCTCCCTCACCCAACATACACCAACACACACACACACACACACACACACACACATACACAAACACAAATGTGCGCAACCTCTGCTTTATGCACTCCGTACCTCCTTGTTTGCAGCTGCCGCCCTGTGCACGTCTTGCCCACACAGCAGCACGTCAGCACACGTATGCAGGCACTGCTTCGTGCCTGCCGAGCACTGCGACATGCCTCGTGCATGCGACCTGCACGTAGAAGCAACGGCACGTAGCAACAGACGTGTCCTGGAAGGCACACCATTTTTAGTTTGTGTTGTGCGCCATTTGGGTGCCAGGCAGAGTGAGTGGGTGCCAGGCAGAGTGAGTGGGTGCCGGGCAGAGTGAGAGGGTGCCAGACAGAGTGAGTGGGTGCCAGGCAGAGTGAGTGGGTGTCAGGCAGAGTGAGTGGGTGCTGGGCAGAGTGAGTGGGTGCCGGGCAGAGTGAGTGGGTGCCGGGCAGAGTGAGTGGGTGCCGGGCAGAGTGAGTGGGTGCCGGGCAGAGTGAGTGGGTGCTGGGCAGAGTGAGTGGGTGCCAGGCAGAGTGAGTGGGTGCCGGGCAGAGTGAGTGGGTGCCAGGCTGAGTGAGTGGGTGCTGGGCAGAGTGAGTGGGTGCCGGGCAGAGTGAGTGGGTGCCAGGCAGAGTGAGTGGGTGCTAGGCAGAGTAAGAGGGTGCCAGGCAGAGTGAGTGGGTGTCAGGCAGAGTGAGTGGATGCCAGACAGAGTGAGTGGGTGCCAGGCAGAGTGAGTGGGTGCCAGGCAGAGTGGGTGGGTGACAGGCAGAGTGAGTGGGTGCTAGGCAGAGTGAGTGGGTGCTGGGCAGAGTGAGTGGGTGCCGGGCAGAGTGAGTGGGTGCCAGGCAGAGTGAGTGGGTGCCGGGCTGAGTGAGTGGGTGCTGGGCAGAGTGAGTGGGTGCCGGGCAGAGTGAGTGGGTGCTGGGCAGAGTGAGTGGGTGCCGGGCAGAGTGAGTGGGTGCTAGGCAGAGTGAGTGGGTGCCAGGCAGAGTGAGTGGGTGTCAGGCAGAGTGAGTGGGTGTCAGGCAGAGTGAGTGGGTGCCAGGCAGAGTGGGTGGGTGCTGGGCAGAGTGAGTGGGTGCCGGGCAGAGTGAGTGGGTGCCGGGCAGAGTGAGAGGGTGCTGGGCAGAGTGAGTGGGTGCCAGACAGAGTGAGTGGGTGCCAGGCAGAGTGAGTGGGTGCCAGGCAGAGTGAGTGGGTGACAGGCAGAGTGAGTGGGTGGGTGCCAGGCAGAGTGAGTGGGTGTGTGGGCCTTACGGGCAGTCCGCTAAGCACTCCCACATGCCCAAAACGCGCAAATGTTCAAATGTTGCACACACCTGGATCTGCACGACAGCATTGCCATACAAGCATCACTGTATGAACGCGCGCACACACACACACACACACACACACACGCAGGAACACAATTGCACCCTGCTTCATCCAAACATCCACCTAGGATCTTTATAATCTCGTTTCTTATTTCTCTAACGCAGTATTTTTTTCTATTGAGCCCGCACCTTCTAATCAGTCGCACCGCAACACGCACGCAGCACACCGTTGCTCATGACTTATCGTACTTTATTGCAGCATGCTAGTGTTTCTGCGCACCAAAACACTTCTGTCACACCACAGCTCATGTCCTGCCACACACTCTAGACAGAAGCATGCTCAGAAGTGCAGACTAGTACAAAAAAAAGGAAAACTACACAGGCAGTGGAAAACCACTCCCCACACTAACTAAGAAAAAGGAGCCACTTTGGTACCGGGTACCTTGAAGCTCCTCCTGTAAGTTAGGTGGTACACCAAAAGACACGTCGACGTAAAGCGCACAGAGCAGCACAGGCACACACACACACACATACAAACACAAGCAGCATGGGCACAGCCTGACGCGCACGCGTACACACACCTCGCCAAACCCACGAGCACCAGCTCTTGCTGCTCTCCCTCCCCCTGCCACCTGGTCTTGTCCTTCATGGCCGGCAGGGAAGTGGACACGCGCGTGGATGTGTGCACAGACGCCATGGCCTGTGTGCATGTGAGCAGGAGGTCAAACGTCATTTGCTGAACACCATGACGTGCTGCTGAGAATGCTGGAGGATGAAACACGTGTGGGTGCTGACACAGGTTGTGCATGTGTGCATGTGAGCAGGAGGTCAAACGTCATTTGCTGAACACCATGACGTGCTGCTGAGAATGCTGGAGGATGAGACACGTGTGGGTGCTGACACAGGTTGTGCGTGTGTGCATGTGAGCAGGAGGTCAAACATCATTTGCTGAACAACATGACGTGCTGCTGAAAACGCTGGAGGATACGACACGTGTGGGTGCTGACACAGGTTGTGCATGTGAGCAGGAGGTCAAACGTCATTTGCTGAACAACATGACGTGCTGCTGAGAATGCTGGAGGATGCGACACACGTGTGGGTGCTGACACAGGTTGTGCATGTGTGCATGTGAGCAGGAGGTCAAACATCATTTGCTGAACAACATGACGTGCTGCTGAGAATGCTGGAGGATGACACACGTGTGGGTGCTGACACAGGTTGTGCATGTGAGCAGGAGGTCAAACGTCATTTGCTGAACACCATGACGTGCTGCTGAGAAGGCTGGAGGATGCGACACACGTGTGGGTGCTGACACAGGTTGTGCATGTGTGCATGTGAGCAGGAGGTCAAACATCATTTGCTGAACACCATGACGTGCTGCTGAGAATGCTGGAGGATGCGACACGTGTGGGTGCTGACACAGGTTGTGCATGTGAGCATGTGAGCAGGAGGTCAAACATCATTTGCTGAACAACATGACGTGCTGCTGAGAATGCTGGAGGATGAGACACTGTGGGTGCTGAAGCCTCTTTGTGATAAGCAGAGCGAGCGATACATGTAGGGTTAGCCAGAATCGTATACATACACTGTGTCTGACTGCATATTGGATGAAATCCCTGCCCAAAACAGCATTGATACACCGTGTATAAATGTGGTTCTGGCCAACCCTAAATGCGTGCACGGCATGCTGTGTTTGTTTAAACACACTGGATGTGGGCACATGGACGTACGTGTACATGTGCCGCGACATGTGCACAAGAGCGTGACATACCGTGCGTGACACACACACACACACACACTGAAGGTGCACACGCACGTGGATGTGCGTAACACACACCGAGGTGCACACGCACGTGGATGTGTGTAACACACACTGAGGTGCACACGCACGTGGATGTGCGTAACACACACTGAGGTGCACACGCACGTGGATGTGTGTAACAACGCCACAGCCTGCGTACATGAGCACAGAAACAGGGAGGCGTGCACGGTGCAAAACAATGGGGGCGGCTACGGATGAATCTTTTAGGCCACAATCTACGTGCACAGACATGCAGGGGGTGCACAGAGCATGACATACTGTGCGTAACACACACACATACACACACATACACACACACACACACGCACACGCAACCAGATAAACACACACACCAAAACATTGAGGGGGGCTAAAAACGATTATTAGAGGCCACAACCTATACGTGCACAGACATGATGAGTGTGCATGCACGCTCACTGCTGTATATATCATGCAGCACACTGGAGATGGTAGAGGCCAGATGCACACGTACGCATGCGTTCATGCACGTATGCGTACGTACGCACATGCAAACTTGTTTTACCTTCTAATTATCTCTAATGGTGATGATCTGCATGTGAAGTCACATTTGGGAGTGTGGCGTGCGCTGGTTTTCAACACCAGCGGTTGCGTGTCTGAAAAGTGTATTTTGGTTTGGTTGCTGGTGAGGGCTTCACCTTCAGCACACACACACACACACACATATACACACACATGCACATACACACGCGCGCACACACACACACACACGCGCGTGCAACCAAATAAACACACACCAAAGCGCTGGAGTCCTTCCTGCAGAAGGAAACCGCACTGATGGTGAGGAACGGCCCCTCAAAGAGCAATAGCCACACTCGCTTATGACCTTTTACACCGACGAGCAGGTTTTGCATCCTTTGTGGCTTACACAGGCGTCCTGATGCGGACATGTCTTTGGGCCTCTTGAAATGAGGAGGCTTTGTCTTTTGCTTTTTCCAACCCGCAGGGTAAGCCTAGGGTTGGCCAGAACCATACATATATACGTATGTACGGTATATTAAGCAGAGAAATCACCATACATACGGTCATATACGGTGTGTATATACGGGTTTGGCCGACCCTAGGTAAGCCCATATGCTCTACTTTCGCGAATAGCAAGTGTACAGGGTTGGCCAGAAACCGTATGTATACACGGTATATGACCGTATATATGATGAAATTCCTGCTAAAACTACTATATTACACCCCATATCTATGGCTCTGGCCTACCTTACAAGTACACCACAGGCGCACAAAGCACCTCCATATAAACAGGCACACGATCCAACCACCACAAGCAGCATACTGCAAACCACGTGAGCGGAGGCAGCAGCGCACTGGCCGCACACAAGAGTGCAGCTCGACCACCCTGCTGCTGCTGAGACACGTGAATGGGAGCATGAACATGAACACTATTATTGAGGGTTACCTGCAAAACATGGGGACCCCTACGCCCAGCCAGCGTGGTCAGCCGCAGCTGCCGAGCGGCGCAACCACCCTGCTGCTGGCCTTGCTGCCCCTGGTCTTGCTGCTGCTGCTGCTGCTGCTGCTGCTGCTGCTGCTGCTGCTGCTGACTCTGCTGCTGACTCTCCTGCTGGCCTTGCTTCTGGCCGAGTTGCTGATGCTGCTGACTCTGCTGCCAGTGCTGCTGCCCCCCACCGCCCTTTCCCCTTGCCGCTACCAGGCCCGCCCTGTACGCACACACACATACACAAAGCACACAGGGCTGTGTACGCAGCAGGCAGCTATGAACCAAAAAACCACACAAAGACACAGCCACAGCAGGCATGCTGCACATCTCACTGCCGACGGTTCCTTGTGCTCCTGCACAAAGCCGCAGGGCTTTGATCAAACGAACACACGGCTGCGTGCGCAGCAGGCAGCTGTGAAACAAAAGCTGCACGAACACACAGCCATATGCACGCTGCATACCTCAACGCCGCCAGTGCCTTCTGCTCTTTCACGAAGCCCTGCTCAAAACTGGGTCCTAGCAGCAGCACCAGCACGCGAAAGCTGGAGTCTGTCGTTGCTGCTGCTGCTGCTGCTGCTGCTGCGGTGTGAGTGCCTTCGTCGCTGTCGCTGCTGCTGCTGTAGATTTTTGCAGCCTCGCGACGGCTACGGGCAGCTTGGGAGTGTCTGCTGGCAGCATCGCGCTGGTGGGAGCGGAGTGAGTGGGCCTGTGCGGAATGTGTGTATGTGTGGTTTTGCGTGGATATATGTGTGTTTGTGTGTGTGTGTGAACATGTGTGTGAGTGTGTGTGCGTATGTGCAAATGTGTACGTGCGAATGTGTGTGAATGTGTCTGTATGTGTGTGTTAAAGCAGGAAACTGCCCATTAAAGGAGACAAAGCTATGCTGGTAGGAGCAAAATTCTGGGCGTGCATTTTGTGTGTGTGTGTGTGTGCAAGAGGGCTTGTGCCTGCATATGTGTACGTGGCTGTGTGTGCATACCTACATGCATAAGCATTTCCACATTCAACAGCTAATTATAAGCAAAGACGGGGTAAGCAACCGTGAGCAGCCTTGCATGCGTGTGGGTGTGTGTGTGAATGTGTGTGTGTGTGTGTGTGCGTGTGTGTGTGCGTGTGTGAGTGCGTGCAAACTCATACAAAGGTGTGTGTACGTAAGGTGTGTGTGTACGTAAGGTGTGTGTACGTAAGCATCGACGTGCCACGACATTCGGACATCAAAACCCTGCCAAGGCGCTCGAAAAAAAATCAAAACAGCCACAGCCACAGCTGTGGTTGTGCAGCCTGAGGGTAGCCCAAATGGGTGTTCCCCCCTACTCACCATTTCAAGCACGGCATCCAAGCGGGTGGAATGGCCTGAACCCCATCGGTCCACCACCTGGTTGCAAAGACACAGGTGAAGGTGTGGTTTGTGTGTACTGCTGAGCTGTGAGATGCAAATGCGATTACAGACACAGGTGAAGGTGTGGTATGTGTGTACTGCTGAGCTGTGAGATGCAAATGCAATACAGGCACAGGTGAGCATGCGGTATCACGGTATCACTGAGCTGTGTGATACACACACACACACTTTACAGTCACAGACGCAGGTGGAGGTGTGTGTGTGTGTGCGTGAGAGAGAGAGAGAGAGAGAGAGAGAGAGAGAGAGAGAGAG
>Ga0307947_1003671_pt1 | contig 12272 bp, 15 predicted proteins | sample OrgLakmetagen232_FD_201840 | JGI IMG/M metagenome (GOLD analysis project Ga0307947, IMG submission 201840) | Saline water microbial communities from Organic Lake, Antarctica - #232 | ecosystem: Environmental > Aquatic > Non-marine Saline and Alkaline > Saline | place: Antarctica: Organic Lake...
TTCAATAGTATGCTTAATACCAATAGTGACACTTTGCGGAGGGTAGTCCAGGCTGATCTCAATTTACAGCCTCGTTCAAGTGCCTGCTGGACAGCTCAATTGCTGAGCGCTTTTCAGGGACTGCATGGGTGTGAGTTATATGTACGAGCTGTTCAAACTGGGCATGCTTTTACCAAGCAAGAATTTACTGCAGATTTGAAGCATAGGATGAGAGGTGTTTGGAGAGACTTTAATTTGCCAAGACCATCGAGTTTGTGAGCTGAGGAAACACTTTTCCTTCCTGTTTACACCTTTTTTTGAGGACTTTTCAGCAACCCAACCCTTTTTGCTGCAACAGGTCAACAACCAAGCAACTTGTTCATGAATTCCTCTCTCAGCAGAACAATAGACTTTTTCTTTTTCTTTCTGAGCTTATGGATTTATTTGTGGCTGGCCGAGACCAGTCAGCAGCCGATCAGCCAAACAACCTGGCTGAATGTCACCCCCCATTGTAACCATTATTGCGGTCGGTTGGTCCTGGCAGATGCTTGATTGATTTTACTGGTTTTATCAGTGGTGCAATGTCACAAACAGCGTTGTGCCTTTTTTCCCATTACAAGAATTTTTGTAGATGCCACAAGTCTGATGGACAATCATCACAATTTTACATGTTTTGCAACGCAACCTAGCAGTCGTACGTTTTGACTGATGGCTTACTCTGTAAACTCTGTTATCACCCTACGTTTTGAGACAGCGACATGGAATCAAAGTAACTCCCCCACCTGTGACCTGTGTGATACTGATGATGTCTAAGATGAGCAGCATGTTCTTTTCCACTGCGCCAATCCCCACGTGATTTTTCTCCGCAGGAAATATAAATCTCTGTTTCCCCCAACAGGAGCCCACGATGTGCCTACTTTTTTAAGCCAGCCTTCTTTGTAAAACCTTGTAAACCAATTAAAGTACCCGAAGACCGAGAATACAGCAGCAACAGAACCCCTTAGAAAAATTCCATGAATCAAGACAATGAAGTATGAACGTAAAATGCGTGCTTATCATCAGCCAAATTAATATACAGTATACAGCACGTTTGTAAAAAAAGCGTCATATGAATAACCGGCCAAATGTAAAATACTTTGCCTGTCCATTGGCTTGATATACTGCATCACAGTTCAACATTACAGTCCTGGTTGAAGAAATCACGGGGTGAAATACTGGCACGTTTAGTATGCCACAGTGAGCATATGGAACCTATGTGTACCCCACAATATACCTGCACGTAACGCAAGCTTCAAGCAAGTTGCACGTCTATCAAATCAACTGCCTAAACAAATATCAAGTAGCACGCATACTGTATGAGCTAAACAACCACGTTAAAATAAACCATAAAAACTTGACCACGTTTGCCTTTTAAAACTTACTGCCACAGGAAATGATGTCCAAGCCCATGCTTGGAAAGCGGACGCATGCTTCTAATAATTGCGATGAATTAATACAGCTACTCGCTTAAAATTGCGCATGTGGGGCAAGTGTCACAGTTCTAATATCCCACAGAATTTCCACACAAATATGCAATGTGCGCTTCTTGCTACTCAATATGAGCAGAAGATTGGCATCCAACAATCACATCAGGCCTCCTTACAACACCAAACATGGCTGCAAGCCAACACATGGCCAAGCCCACACATATGGCACCAGCAAAATGCTGCTGAAACATTTATGTGCACATCAACCTACACACGAGGCTATACACAGAAGAAGTGAAGTGAATCAATGGCATAAAAAGTAGATAAGCGCAAAAGAGCATACTGTGAGCAATTGTTGATCTGTAGCATCAACAACAGGGCAGTTAATCAGGCCACTCCCTCCTCTTTCAGTTGCAGGCAATAAAGGCACAGGAAAGAATGAATAGGTATGCTCAAACAGAGACCGCGTAAACAATTTCAAGCTGCCTGCCCCAACGTGCTCAATGGCCGTGGTCATGGCATCAGGTCTAGAACAATGTGCAATATCAATTAGTTGCTGGTGAACACACATACCTTAACACTGACGGCTGTACCTAAGACACTCCTACAAGATTATATACATGGAATTCAGGAGGAGCATACTAATAAGAGGTGGGCATTAGAAACCCACCAGAATAGCAATTAGACACATCACTAGACACAGCAACCAAATATAGCACCCTGGCAGAGAACCTTGCATTTTTTGGCAGCGGCGCTGGATACGCACAAGCAATGCTTCCATTCAAACGGCTTGTGGATGGGCGATTGTAAGTAGCGGCATCACCGCTGAAAAATGCACATATACTTCCTTGTTGCTCTGTATGAAACCCGGGTTGACTGCTGATAAAGAGTAGCCCGCCACCGCCAAAACAAGCCCGCAAAAAAAATAGGCTACTCTCTGGGATTGCTGCTTTCGTATGATCACAGAGCGTGAGCTACAGTGTGTGTGTGTGTGTGCGCGTGCGTGTGTCTGTGTGGTGTGTATTGTTTTTTTTGCGCGCACCACAGCTCTTCAAGTGACCGACAGCTGCTCCGGCAGCAGCTGCTCTTGCTGACAATTTAGTCGCTGCTCAATTTCTCCACGCTGCTGCTGCTGCCACTCCTCTTCCTTTTGCAAGTCTTGGCTGCACCCGAGGTTCGTGACTACCGTGAAGTGCTCCTTTGCCTCTGCCACCAGCTGCTCCAGTACGAAGGCAACGCGTGTAGGCAGAGTGGCAGGTGCAATGTAGGCGGCCTTGCAGGGGGCACTGCTGTAGAGTGCGACCTGTGTGTGTATATGTGTGTGCGCGCGCAAGCGTGTGTATTTGTATGAGTGTGGTATGCTACGGTTTATGGAAGAGGCTGTGCTCTCGTTTAGACATATGTGTTTTGGGGATTGACAACACTTGCGTTGGAGAAAGAGTAGGATCGGATTTGAAATAAGGGTCGAGGAATCCATCTACATAAAAAATTACATGCAAGGCACAAAGAAGGTTGAGCAGTAGCTTGAAGGGGCGTTTCAAGTGCAGATTAGGAGCTGGCCGATTTTGCCGTTTCTAAGGATTAGCTCATCGTTGGGAAATGGTAGAGAGAGATAGCAAGAGCACAACCTTGTTGTGTTTGACAATTCATCCTGACAGACACTTGGACAAATGCATACAAAAAGCTCTGTTTCAGGATGTAAAATTGTGGCAGTGCACATTTAGACATTTATGAAGTTCTCTAGGTACAGCAAAGAGCAAGAGAGTTAATAAAGAGCGTGGGAGCTCAAAAGTTGTACAAGAATTAGCCCAATTAAATTCCAGTCAAGCCTTTGCGTACTAGGTACCCTTTGCTCAGCGACAAAGGCCACTGGGCTTGCTGACGATACCTTTATTGCACAATCAAATAGTGGATGAGCCGCCCAACAAGGGTAGCGATGCATTCGTTTCTCAAAGCAATGCATTAAGTTGATCACACGAGCGGTATGCTGCTTGCTGGCCTTCTTGCCAAACGCTTATGACAAACCGCACAAACATGCGAATTTATACTTAGCTGCGGGATCTTACCTCTGTGGAACACACCAATGCCAGGGAAGCCTTTTGGTCCAATTGTAAGCCTTGCCCCCGTGCAATTTCCTGTGTAAGAAATTTCAGCCGAAGGGGTAGAAATTTAAATACTTTAGTGATCTGGAGTGATGTACCTGATATACACAAAACTGTTGGTTCTGCCGTCTAATATGTGTTGCGCTGAGGGACATGAGCGCTTCAGCAATCGTGCACTCTATGTAATCAGAAGCAAAATCCCTGGAAGGATCCTAGCTGGAGCCTCCCCATACGTGCAGCTACTGATATGTATTTGACTTGAACCTACCCGAGAGATCCTCTTGGCACACTCGAGGCGTGTGGGCAGGTCGCTCACTGATTGCCACCCACAACCCTCTGGGTTGCTGCTGCAGACTTGTTGGTGGTGCACCTGCTTTTCTTGCTGCATAGGCGCAAAAGGCGGATTGCCAGGCTGCGAGCAGCCCCTTCCGGAGTGGCAGAGAAAGCTGTTTGATAGCATCCTGTGTTGAAGCTGGGCATTGCGCTGAGCTGCTACCAACCGGTCCTCCTCCTGACATCGCTGCTGCTGATAGATTGTGTGTCCTGCGATTAAGTAACAAAAAGCCGCGCTTGAACATGTGTCAACAAAGCCTGTGGAGCGCAGAAATCCTAAATCTAATGCCTACTTTCCACATTGCGTGTGTGGTCTGACTTTGGTTCCGTGTGTCTGGTCAGGGACGTCCGCGAAGAGACCATGTGTGACATGTGACATGCAAGAGATTTCGTTTTCCACAGCAGCCCACCTTGCTGCTTGTCCAACTGGCTGGATGCTGACTCAGACTCTTGCTCCCTGGAGCTGCTGCACGCCCGCTTTTGGGCCTTTGACCGAGAGGTGAGGGCCCCCACAACTTGAAAATCAAAGCTGCTGTTGTTGCTGCTGCTGCAGCTGCTGCTGCACCTGCTGTGTAGCGATGCAGTTCCGTCTCTCATGTGTAGGGTGGGGCTCTGAACGGCGAGGGAGGAAGAGCCGTGTAGGTAGGTATCGTATCGGAGGAAAGATTTTTTTGATTTGGTCAGCACTGTTAGGAATTGCTCTTCCCACCTTCGACTAGTGGTAAGGGGACGCAAACACCCCCGCTCGTTCTCTGTCGGTGGTTTGGTGTGGCGGGAAAACCGTAATGCTGTGTCAGGCGAGAAGCGTTACAGTGCCTTTTTAAACTAATGGAAAAATAAATAAATAATAATACCGGTAATTTCAAAAGTCGAGAACTCGATGGAGTGTTAGGTATCAATTTATGAATCGCCTCACTGGAATCGCCTCACTGGTGATACAAGGCAATCTTTTTGCGCGGCAAAATGACAACCAAAATAATCCCGGCAAAACCGTTTTTAACCCTATCATATCATGTTTTGCCGATAGCATCACATTCAGGGAGGATTCCAAATAAAGCTTGCAGTCTGGCGGCCACCGCTGAGCCACCGATGCCATCGTTCCCTTGCTGGTCTGCATTTCTGGATGTGCACGTGTTCGATTATTAAGTTCCTCTCTCTCACCTGACAAAACCCACTTTGTGACTATGCAGTTATCATCACAACTTCATTCAGCAACTCGCTCTCACCACACTACCAAAGAAAGCACAACGGAAGCATTCTTTGTACTTCCCTAACTGGCACAAAATGCTGAGCTACCCCACCCGTCCAGCCTGTCTCTTCACGGGACAAACAGATGAGCGGTGCCCTAAATAGCCGTTAAGAGAAAGGAAAAGCGTGATCACGAGTTTGAGCTTTGTGATCCGGTCTCTGCATGTGAGGACAAATCTTCATGGATGGCAAACACTGGCCTTGACCATTTTGTCACTCAATGACTGCATGGTTCCAAACCCCAGAGAAGGTAGCCGGACACCGAGCTGCTCTTGTAGCCTTTTAATGACGATCCTCTGCGTGCAGGTAACGTGCATATGCCTAGGGATTTGAGGATACTGCACTGTTGCTGTATGGATATCATAGGATGCCTTGCTGCTAAACAGAAGGCGTACCCCAGTACGGCTTGCAGACCGGTGAATACTCTGGTTGACAGCATCTCTAGCACCGGCAAGCTTAATTTTTTAACGTAAATATATGCTTCTGCAGGAGGCACTCACCGGCACACCGTGTGGGTACTCGTGAATGAGCTTGTCCTCCACCTAGGAGGGGCGTTGGTGCAAAGAGTTGCGAGTGTGAGAATTGGTTTAGCATTTCTGCGCACATACAGAATTTGGCTCTGCCACCCAGCTTGTGACTCAAAGCTAGTCAAATGGATCGCTGCACGTTGGGTTCTGTGACAGTCGAAGTCTCAATACTGAACTAGCTATGAGAGTCGCACCTACCTCCTTTACCATAGCTATTTCATCGGCCACCTCTTTCAGCATCGCAATACGCAAAACCTCACGTTCACTGCAAAAGAAGGTAGACACAAAGTGCGATCCGATTACAATGAACAATGCCACCTCTGCATGAACAATGCCACCTCTGCAGATCAGTCGATTAGAGCCAGTAGATCAATCTATGCATACGATTGCTGGGATTGACAGAGTGCTTGACACCTGTTGCTACATCGAAAAGTGCCTTTGAAGAATGCATGGCTGAACACTGAACTCGGAGGCCTCCGTGTCAATCAACATGCACAGTGAGTATGCACGCGGTTCCAAAAGCATTTAATCTATGCTTCATACTTAGAGCTGTAAGTGGCACTGGACATTGAGTAGTAGCAGGGAAAACTAATGCTCCAAGGCATGTGATTTAAATCAATGATTGCCTATAAAGCAACGATGCACAAAACACCTCAACACACCTGGAATCCAGAGCGGCATACGCTCCCTCCCCCCCTTCGCTTTCCTCGTAGCCCTCTTCCTCCTCCTTTTCGTGCTCTTTTTCCTCGTCAGACCCCTCCTCAATCGCACCTTCCTGTCCCTCCCCACCATCTGCCTGCTTGCCCTGCGGTCGGGGCTTTTTTAACTTTCCAGGACTGCATGCAGGGCTGGACTCCTGGCTCGCTCGGTTTGCAGAGGCACGTGCTGCCCGTATCTGAGTGCGCGTTTGAATGTGCGTGTGCGTGCGCTTGTGAACGGCAGGCTGAGTGCTGTGTGGGGCGGGACCAAGGGCAAAGACATGGAAAACTCAAACAAAGAGACATTGATACCCCTCTAATTCCAATCCAAGTGAAAGTAAGTGTGCCAAACGGTGTTTCCTTAGAGACTTGAAAGAATTCACGCAGATAGAACCCTCCAAATTTAATCCCAAAACAGCGTGCTGGGTGAATTTTCATTAAGTGTGTTGTCGGCAAAGGGAGCTCGCACACAGGAAGGAGCTGCTTGCCACCCACAGGGAATGTGTTATTAAAATTAAATCAATTAACACAGTATTTTGTGTGCAGCTTACCTGCGCTTTTGAATAGGGGTTCATGGTCCCGGGTTCTATGTGGGACATTGTGCCTGGCAAATAAATATGACGCAGAATTAGGGGTCGTCAGTCAAGGATGGAGATCGACCAAATGTGTGATATTTGACTGGCGGAAATGCATAAAATGCCAAATCATGTGCCTTATCAGTAGGCACAAGCTGCTCATCACTGGATCTACCTGAAAGCACGCCACTTATGAGTCTCACATCAAATTCACCGTTTCATTGCATCACGCAAATAAGTTCACACTGCCCAGCATGTCATGTTAAAATGAAGCGATGTCACGGGAACAAGCATGCTGAGATGAGAAGGTGCTGGATACTGGCATGCAAAGCCTCTTTACCCATGTGTGTGTTGCGTGGATATGTCTTGATGGCGTGGGGTGGCTGCAAGTTAGTGAGTAGATGGCAATAGATTAGAGGGAGTTGTGGATGGAACACACAATGCCACAGCCTCACTTATTGGGGTCGAACATAACAATGCAGAATCGTTCCAAATCTGTAAGTGCCTTGTGTAAATTGGTTGATGTACCATGTTGGCATGCAATGATGTAGTATGCTAGTATGCTGGAATGCAAACTTTGCCGCACATACGAAGGCAGTTCAGATGTGCATTCAAAGAGCTGAGTACTTACACATAAGAAACAAAAGCAACTCAGTCCCTGTTCACATACCGATACCGTAAAAAATCACATAAAGACCGCGCTTGCCTAAAACCTGCAGGATCAGCACACAAGCAGCCCACCTCCACTGCTTGAGGCTGGGGAATAATGTTGAGAGCACGCAGGGGGTTGTCTGTGGATGTCAGATGCTCCCGGCTCGGATCTTTGTCAGGGGGCTTCCAGTCATTGTAGTTCATTCGTTTCTGTTGTGTTGTTGACGTATATCGAGTGGTAGGGGACATTAGAGAGACAGTTTGTAATGACAGCAAACTAGTTGTAAGACAGCTTGAATTTGTTGCACACAGCAGTTTATACAAATAACCTGTGGATTTAAACAGTTGCAATTAACCTCTAGTTGTTGCAAGGCACTCTTGCACACATAACTACAGACCTGCTGGATTTTAGAATCAAAGTTCCTGTGCCCATCGTGCCTTGGCCCACCTGGACAGACATGCACATTCTCAAGGTTGACCATACTTGCATAATTGCACACATATGTAAGTATATTTGAGGTGTATATGTGTATATACGGTATTATATGCTGGAAACCTTCTACACTATCAAGCACGGTGCCTGCATGTAATTGATAGGGTTGGCCAGATTCGTATATATACGGTGTATACCCAAACGATGTTTTTAGTAGGGAAATCCCCAAATATACGGTCATACACGGTGGATATTAATAAATATATATACGGTTTTGTCCAACACTAACAATGGGTTTTACTTCAATGACAAGGTAGTTAGGTAAACAAGGGAAATAAGTTTGGCAGGTGAAAAAGCGTTTTGGGATGGCCTTATCAACTTGTTATACAAGGTGATAGTGCAGGCGAGGTGGAGCTGCGCTGTTTGGGTTGGCGTGTATGTTGTTCCATGCCAATTTCTTGAAAAGGAAACGAGCAGGTGCGGTGATGTATGTTTTGCTAATCAAGAACAGGCGGAAAATGCTGGAACTTAGAGTAACTGGTACGTGCTGCACGTCCCATCTTCTTCTGTCTAAGTGATAGAATCATTTCAATTAACTAACTAGCAAAGTAAGCTGATCTGGCTGCATGTATGACCCTCCAGGTCCATATGAATCTAAGAGCATTGTTTATGCGTGTGTGCTTGTATTTGCGTATGTGTGCGCATTGTGTGTGTGAGTGCATGTACATGTTCATTCGTCACTCACATGGAACCTCCATTGATGCAGTCAAATCTGCAGAACTCTTGGCAGCCTTGCCTGCCTCAAAGCTGTGCCTGCACAATCATTTGGCGTTTGCATACTTGTAAAGCATGAGTGCAAAGTTTCCCTTTCCAGGGCAGCTATCGACCAAAAGACTACTGTCGCCTTACTTGAGGATTTGTTTGCCATTCCTGTCTGGGAGACCCATGAACGAGGTACCCCCTGTGCGCGTGTGTGTGTATGTGTGTGTGTGTGTGTGTGTGTGTGTGTGTGTGTGTGTGTGTGTGTGCGTGTTTAAGCGTACAGATACGTGCAAGGTCACAACAATTTTGGAAGGGAAAACGCCTGGGCCAAGACATTTCCTTCTACGCAGCACTACATTACCACATACCCCCTGGCAGTGAGGTCACACATCCTCGTGGTGCCTCAAAGCGATCAGGCCTGCAGATGTGTACCGTATGCACAAAGTGCGTTGCAGAGACAGCGGTATATATCAGCAAATATGTGTGCATGTTTCTCGGTATGTCTGTGCAGTGTGTGTGTGTGCGTGCGTGTGTGTGTATGTGTGTGTGTGTGTGTCTGTGTGTGTGTGTGTGTGTATGTGTGTGTGTGTGTGTGTGTGTGTATGTGTGTGTGTGTGTGTGTGTGTGCGTACGTGCGTGTGTGTGTGTGCGTGCGTGCGTGTGTGTAGCTACATATGCATGTGGATTTTTTGTTTCCTAGAGTGACGTCACCCACCTTGTTGTCTGTTGAGTGGGCATTTCAAGGTCAAGGTCCCCCGCGTTGACTTCGAAAAAGGTCGTTTAAAAGCGCATACTAATAAATTAAAATACGACTTATTACCTTGTTCAGAGCATGCAACTAAGCCTTCCTTCGTTTCCCTTTTCAATTTCGAGAAAAGCCCATGGTGAGTTCTGGGAAATATAGATGTCATTGCAACATAGATGTAATTGCATGCGCAACACACACACGCACAACACCCACACACCCACACACAATCACACAAAAACACACACACATACACACACACACACACACACACACACACACAAACAAACACACACACACACAAACAAATACACACACACAAACATACACACAGCAATACACATAAACATGCACTGTCGCACAAGCATCAGCAACATACCGCACGCTCGATGTCCTCTCAGCTCCCTTGCTGCTTTTTCGGCGCGGCACTTTCCGCTGCAAGCATGCTCCGTCTTCCCCCGCTCCATCTTCCTCCGCTCCGTCTCGCTCACTCCCTGCTACGCCTTCCCTGCTATCATACCTGAATCACAACGACATGCAGGTAGGGGCCTGAATTTTGACAGGCTTTAACTTGTGTGGTAACGCACCAAGCAGATATTAAAAACATGCAGCGCATCACAACAAATCGCATGAGTTTTGCTTCTTGAACTAGGAGGTCTGTTGCTGATGAATGGAAATGCTAAGCCCCTCAAGCTTCAAAAATGGCAAAACGCTCTGGTGCTAGCAGACTCCAATCAAAGGCTTGAACAGTTTTGCTAATGCCTAGAAGCTGGACAAAGAAGAGAACAACTTGCTAGAAAAGAGTGAGTGCATCTTTGAAAACACAGGACCTAATCGGCTGGACGGTGCGCTTGCAAAGATCACGCACCAGCATCGGCACGGTGGCCGAAGTTCTGGTGGGCTGTACAACGCACCAAGATGGGGGGGCAGTCAAAGATGGTGAAGGTGAGTTGTATGAGGGACCCATTGTATCGTGAGCGCAGGCAATGCGGCTGGGCTGTGTGACAGATAGGGAGTGGGGAGTTAAAGAGAATATAGTGAGGGTCTGTTTTGAAGAGGAAAATGGCTGTGCAGCTGGGATGTGAGAGGGGTTGTTTGGGAGACAAACATGTTGAAAGAAGGGATGGGAATGCGAGTAAGCTGTATGACAGATCATGAAAGCGCGGCAGACGAAAATGGCCGTGACAGTGCATAAGTTTCAAAGGGGAAAGCAATGTGTGCGGCTAGGCGAGCTATTTGATGGATCAAGGGGGGGAGGGTAATTTGGAAACAATTTTGTGTTGAGGATTGGGAATGCAGCTGGATGACAGATTACGAGGGGGGGAGGGCAGTTTAAGGTACAGGAATTATTGTATTGAGGATTGGGAATGCGGCTGGATGAGATCATGAGGGCAGATGAGGTAATAAATGTAAAGGAAACACAATGAGGTGGTGTGTGTGGAAAATTACGAGGGAAAGAGCAACTAGGGATTGTAGAGGGAAGTGTGGCAGATTGCGTGGGTGGCAGTTGAAGGTGGGGAGGGTAAGGGAATGGCTGTCTTTGTGTCTCCAGGCAAAAACAAGTGAGTGGTGCTGACTGTGGAATTTGTAGTACTGGCCAGAACCGTGCATACCGTATATGACCGTATATTTGGTTATCTAGTTATTTCCCTGCCAAAGTTACCAATATATACCGTATAAATATAGTTACCAATATATACCGTATATATAGGGCTCTGGCCAACCCTAGGAGTTTGTGGTGAGCAACAATGTTCTACTGGGCCCTGTATTTAGGAGGAGAGGGAGTGGGTGAGAAGCAAAGTGAAGACGAAGGGGGGCAACACTTGTTATTCGATTGTGGAACGGGAGTGCTGGGCCCTGCGGCTGTGCTGCTTGTTCTGCTTCAGTGGGTGGGAAAGAAAGTGAAGAAGAAAGGAGTAAGAACACTTGTTTGATTGTGGTAATGGAAGTGCTGGGCCGTGCGGCTGTGCTGCTTGTTCTGCTTCAGTGGGTGGGAAAGAAAGTGAAGAAGAAAGGAGTAAGAACGCTTGTTTGATTGTGGTAATGGAAGTGCTAAGCCGTGCGGCTGTACTGCTTACACTGATTGCACAGGGGAAAAAGAAGGCGAGCAGCTGAGGGTTGATGAAAGCGATAGCAAGGGGACACATGCTACTGTTTTGAGATAGAAAAGGTTGGGTCTTGTAATGGACTGTGATAGGTTGAGGTCGGTCGTGCACCTTTTGTTAGGTGGACATTATTTCACTATCTGCAGGGCCTTTGGTACATTGCACATTACACATACTCGCACAAACAAACACACACATACATATACACACCCATATACAGAATGCCATGCACCTCAGCTGGGACGGTCATACGCACCCGTACACATGTACACGCATATATGCACATACACAGAGTGACACGTACCTCCAATGGGCGCCCTCCTACGTGTCAGACGTTCATACACACACTTGCGCATGTACACGCATATATGCACATACACAGAGTGATACGTACCTCCAATGGGCGCCCTCCTACGTGTCAGACGTTCATGCACACACTTGCGCATGTACACGCATATTCGTACATACGCAGAATGCCACGTACCTCCAATGGGCGCCCTCCTACGTGTCAGACGTTCATACACACACTTGCGCATGTACACGCATATTCGTACATACGCAGAATGCCACGTACCTCCAATGGGCGCCCTCCTACGTGTCAGACGTTCATACACACACTTGCGCATGTACACGCATATTCGTACATAC
>Ga0307947_1003674_pt1 | contig 12266 bp, 13 predicted proteins | sample OrgLakmetagen232_FD_201840 | JGI IMG/M metagenome (GOLD analysis project Ga0307947, IMG submission 201840) | Saline water microbial communities from Organic Lake, Antarctica - #232 | ecosystem: Environmental > Aquatic > Non-marine Saline and Alkaline > Saline | place: Antarctica: Organic Lake...
GACTTTTTCTTTTTCTTTCTGAGCTTATGGATTTATTTGTGGCTGGCCGAGACCAGTCAGCAGCCGATCAGCCAAACAACCTGGCTGAAGGTCACCCCCAATTGTAACCATTGTAACCATTGTAAAGCTCGCTCATACCCAAATTTAATACCTAAGTAAGGAATAATAAGGCTATGCTTACCGAGTGAACACACCCAACGTGTTTTAAGTGAGGGACAACTCAACATTGCTCGCTCAATATTTAAAGCTCGCTCATGTAGTTTAGCTCATCACCAAACGAAACGTCCGTCATCAATAATCGTCCGTCGCAAAGCGCGCATAACATGGAATAGAAACACTAACAATTGACAACTGACAACCTTCCCGTGCAAAAAAAATTCAATATACCAGTAATCTGTCCCGATAAAAGCAAAGCCAAAATTTCCGCCAATCCTAAATACCCATGCCAATGACCAGAACTGCCATCATGCAAGAGACGAGAAGAGCTAAGGGGGCTGAGACCAAAGATGCGCTGCTACCATCGCTGAACGCCAGCAGCTTTGAGGTATCATCAACGTTGCTGATTTCCGGAAGCAAGACGGTGTCTACCAAGTGGACGATGCTCTGCATAGAACAACGCCAAAAAGACATTTGCACGGTGACAAGTACGATGGAAAAGGAAGACACACACAGGGGAAAAAAGGCGAGTCAAGCAAGTCAGGGAGAACAATGGCAGAAAAACGTTTGCATGGTGACAAGTACAACGGAAAAAAAGACACACACAGAGGAAAAAAGGCGAGTCAAGCAAGTCTGGGAGAACAACGCCAAAAAACGTTTGCACGGTGACAAGTACAACGGAAAAAGAAGACACACACAGGGGAAAAATACGAGTCAAGCAAGTTTGGGAGAGCAACGCCAAAAAAACTTTTGCACGGTGACAAGTACGATGGAAAAAGAAGACACACAGGGGAGAAAGGCGAGTCAAGCAAGCCTGGATGAACAACGGCGAGAAAATGTGTGCACGGTGACAAGTACAACGGAAAAGAAGACACACACACAGGGGAAAAAAGGCGAGTCAAGCAAGTCTGGGAGTACAACGCCAAAAAAACGTTTGCACGGTGACAAGTACAACGGAAAAAGAAGACACACACAGGGGAAAAAAGGCGAGTCAAGCAAGCCTGGGAGAGCAACGCCAAAAAAACTTTTGCACGGTGACAAGTACGACGGAAAAAGAAGACAAGACACACACAGGGGAGAAAGGCGAGTCAAGCAAGCCTGGGAGAACAACCGCAAAAAAACGTGTGCACGGTGACAAGTACAACGAAAAAGAAAACACGCACAGGGGAGAAAAGTCGAGTCAAGCAAGCCTGGGAGGTGAAGGTTGCATCGTACAGCTCCTTTGGGGTCTTACTGACAATCACAGATGTTCCAAAGGATGGCTTTGCAGGAATTCCTGACCACACAAAAAAATGGCATGACTTTTTGATCAAGCAGCCAAACCAGGCTGGAGCCCTATTTGCCTCAAACTGGATTGAAACCCAAGCACTGTACATTTGCCAATTGCTCACCTTGCCCTGGGGAATGTCAGTCAAGATGACGTTGATAGGTTGCACGTTGCCTTTTCCTTTAACAGCCAAGCCGCCGTTTTCGCTGTCAAGCATGGAAAGCACATATAGGTAGATGAGAAAAGGCCCGGAACTTTTCTTTCCGTGGAGCACAGAGTTTTCTGCAGCAACCTCTAAAGAGCTTGCATGACTCTCAGCGCCAACCTCTTAGGTGTGAGCGCCACCATTCACAACACGCACACCTTATATACCTTATATATAACTTAGTCCTCAATGTTTAGGTGTCGGTGATCACAAAGGGTACGGATGCGGGTGAGGTGAGGGAGGGCTTTTGCTTGCTACTCTGAAGGAGCATGTAGAAGGCCTTACCCTCTGTAGAGGGCCACCCCTTTTGAGCAAAGTGAGCGCACATTTGCCTCTAATTTTGACATTCAGTGTTAGTCAAATAATATCATTTGAAGGACTATTCGCTACAACATTAGCTGCCTGTTTGTGCCAGGCACTCAGTCTAAAATAGCGACTCACGTTTTGGAGAAGGTCAGCGGATCGTTTGCGCCTGCCAAGGAGGTCAGCTCATTGTCGTCCCCGTCCTCAGCAATCCGCATGAGCTGTATACATCAATGGATGAAGATGCAGATATTTGGTCATAAAGTAGCACCAAGGAATGCACATGCAGGTTAACATGTGTATGTGCATTGTAGGTCCCTTTTATTTTGTCAAGACCATTGGGTTTGTGAGCTGAGGAAAGACGTTCGTGTTTACACCTTTTTTTAGGAAACCTGAGCACCCCGGCCCTATTTGCTGCTGCAGGTCAACAATCGACTTGTTTTAAATTCCGTTATCAGCAAACACTGAACTTTCTCTTTGTTTCTGAGATGTTTGTGTTTGTGTGTGTGTGTGTGTGTGTGGGGTTTCTGAGCTTACGGACTTAATTGTGGCTGGTTGAGACCAGGCAGCAGCCGATCAGCCAAACTACCTAGCCGAAGGTCACCCCCCATTGCAACCATCGTATGTATGCTTCGTGGAAAACGTATTTGCTCTTTCTGAATTGTCTTTTTCACAGCTAGCGTGTATTGCCTCATAAGGTGAATACCTGCCTGCCTGCTGCGCATGATTGCTGTATAGCAGCAGGTCACAAATGCAGAGTTGCATTCGCCTATGTACTTCAACAGTGAATACCTGCCTGCCTGCTGCGCATGTTTGCTGTATAGCATGTTTGCTGTATGGCATCAGGTCAGGACAAATATCAGGACAAATACAGAGTTGCATTTGCTTATGTGCTTCAACAGTGAATACCTGCCTGCCTGCTGCGCATGATTGCTGTATAGCATGTTTGCTGTATTGCAGTCAGGTCACAAATACAGAGTTGCATTCGCCTACGTACTTCTACAGTGAATACCTGCCTGCCTGCTGCGCATGTTTGCTGTATAGCATGTTTGCTGTATTGCAGTCAGGTCGCATATGCAGAGCTACATTCGCCTATGTACTTCAACAGTGAATACCTGCCTGCCTGCTGCGCATGTTTGCTGTATAGCATGTTTGCTGTATTGCAGTCAGGTCGCATATGCAGAGCTACATTCGCCTATGTACTTCAACAGTGAATACCAGCAACGTTGTACAATAAGAGGTCAGCGGGTTCACAGGGCTGCTATGGGCAATCTCATGTGGGCAATCTCATGTGGGCAACCTCATGTGGGCAATCTCATGTGGGCAATCTCATGTGGGCAATCTCACTCACCATATCGCTGTCGTAAGCCCTTGAGACCACCATGTGCTCTTTCATGATGCGAGAGATCAGGGAATCAATGCCGTAGTTGGTATTTGCCACACCCAGGATGTGCATGGCGTCACCTGCAGCAGGCAAGCGGCATTGCCACAACAACGCGTTGCGCCTGAGTGTCATATGGCATTGAGCGCTGAAACCCAAGGACGTCGGCGCAATGTCAAAACGCATTGAGCGCTGAAACCCAAGGACGTTGGCGCAATTCCCAAGATATGCGTCAAGTATCATAACTATGCGTCAAGTATCATAACACAGATGTTTACAAATTCATTAGTGCAGCTGTCGATCTGTTTGATTGACTTTTTTGCTGGGACCTAAATGTTGAGCAGCCATGCCAGACTGGAGGCCTTTGTAATCCGAACTAAATTAAACTAAACTAGATATGCGATAAGTATCAAGCACATACGATAGGCACATGACATGGCCGCAAAACGTGTGGCGTGCCTGAATGTTTAATGGAAGGAGCACGAAACAAAGACAACAGCACGAGAACGTACGTACCTACGGGGACGAAGTAGGTCACAGCTTGCTCCTCATCACCCATAAGTGCTGCTGCATCAGCAGAGTACTGCTTGAATCGGCTCAAAACTGTGTCGACCATAATGCTCTTCACTTTCTGATCTTCACTCAGTGCACCTGAGGAAGCATGCATGCAGCCGTGTCAGCATTAGGGAAGTGTGTGAGAAATAAAAGAGGGGGTTTGGCTCAGTGCACCTGAGGAAGCATGCGTGCAGCCGTGTCAGCATTAAGGATAGTGCGCGAGAATGAAGATCAGATTGTAGGGGCAAAACTGGGATTTTTGGTCGTGAAGATAGAGCCGGCAAGGAATAAGGAGGAAGTCACCTGAAGCAAATAGTCTTGTAGTGCGACACTGATGCTTATACGTAGGGTTGGCCAGAACCATATATATACGGTGTATATACGGTATTTTTGGCAGGGGAATCACCACATATACGGTCATATACGGTGTATATATACAGTTCTGGCCAACCCTACTTATACGGTGTGTACACGGTATTGTTTGCTGCGTTCTCATCAAGTAAACGCATATACAGCGTAATATACGCATACACAGCGTATTTATATATATATATATACATTTTCCTTTACAATTCTGGCCAACCCTACAGATGCTCAATGACAATTGTTGAAGCATTGATTTTTGAATTGCTCAAACCTACGATTCCAAGGTCCTAAAATATCTACCATCGCAGCAGCAAAGGCACATTGGCAGCACCGAAAGAAGCGAAAAGGAAAAGGGGAAAACTATGCAGGCAGTGAAAACCATTCTCCATTTTTTGATTCAGGACAAGGTGCCGCCCTGGTGCCGGATAACGTGAAACTCCTCCACCAGGGAAGCAAAAAATGACAGCACTTCTCTCACCGAAGTCGGACGATTGTGTCTTGAGCAAAGGAATGAGAAGCCCATTGACAGGGTATATGCGGGCCTGCAGGAAGACAAGTTGGACGTTGGTGTGTGTGTGTTATCAATGTGCTCTGCGTGTGTATGTGTGTGTGTTATCAGTGTGTGAGTGTTATCAGTGTGCTCTGCGTGTGTATGTGTGTGTGTTATAAGTGTGTGAGTGTTATCAGTGTGTTCTGCGTGTGTATGTGTGAATGTGTTATCAGTGTGTGTGTGTTATCAGTGTGTGAGTGTTATCAGTGTGCTCTGTGTGTGTGTGTGTTATCAGTGTGTGAGTGTTATCAGTGTGTTCTGCGTGTGTATGTGTGTGTGTTATCAGTGTGTTCTGCGTGTGTATGTGTGTATGTGTGTTATCAGTGTGTTCTGCGTGTGTATGTGTGTGTGAGTGTTATCAGTGTGCTCTGCGTGTGTATGTGTGTGTTATCAGTGTGTGGGTGTGTGTTCAGGCAGTTGGCTGTCAATTTGTTGGCTTTCATGTGGCTTACAGGCACAGCTCATTATCTCTCAATGTGGCTTTCATGTGGCTTACAGGCTCAAGCTCATGTGGCTTTCATGTGGCTTACAGGCACAGCTGCCAGATCATTATCCCCCTCACTGTTACACAATTCGTTGGCTTTCATGTGGCTTACAGGCACAGCTGCCAGATCATTATCCCCCTCACTGTCACACAATTCGTTGGCTTTCATGTGGCTTACAGGCACAGCTGCCAGATAATTATCCCCCTCACTGTTACACAATTCGTTGGCTTTCATGTGGCTTTCAGGCACAGCTGCCAGATCATTATCCCCCTCACTGTTACACAATTTGTTATCTTTCATGTGGCTTTCAGGCACAGCTGCCAGATCATTATCCCCCTCACTGTTACACAATTTGTTATCTTTCATGTGGCTTTCAGGCACAGCTGCCGGATCATTATCGCCCTCACTGTTACATCAATGATATTATCGCAAATCTGAAACCCTAAGCTTATAAATGAGCTCTGTCGCGCGTGCCTTTGCCGCCTGCTGCTTACGCATTCCAGGCAACCAAGTGGAGCTCTACACTGTGGAGCCGCAGCACAGCCTTCTTGGCGCAAATACTTCAGGGACACTATGTTTCGGTGGCTCCTGCTGGCCATGCTCTGGTTTACAGAGCTCGGAACGTTTGGGCGAGGCTCTGGCAGTAATGCTCTTTGGCCTGGGGCCTATCACAAAGGCAGAGCACAGAATAGCTTTGGCCACAGTAGAAGTGGTGATGGCGTGCGTGACTTTGCTGAGGCACAATTCTCCTTGACGCTGTGCCAGCACAGTGTCAAGGAATACCTTGTCTGGCAAGGGCAGCAGCAGACACAGCAGCAGCAGCAGAACGGGTCCCGGGTTCCCTCCAAAACCCTACCGACCCACCACCTTAGGGGGTTTGAGGTGTGTGCGTGTGTGTGTGTGTGTGTGTATGTGTGTGTGTTGGCAGAAAATAGGTGAACATGATTGCATCGGCCACAAGCTGCAGATCTGAATGCTTCTCTGTCGCTTCTGTATTGCGTTTTTTTGTTTGCTTTTCGGTTCTCTTGCTTTTTGGTTGCCTTTTGCCTCGGGCTTGTGTCTAAGCCGTCTAATGGTGGAAATCCTCCTTACCTTAACTTTCCTAATCGCAACGTTTCCAGACGGGAGCTGTTACAGCGTAACCGTAGTTTGAGAACGTCTCTGGTGGAGTGTGTGCTGTTATCGGCTGCAGTTTTTTTGACACAAGGCAATGTAGCAAAGTCTTGAACGTGCCGTTGCTGCGATTACTGCGCAACTACAAGCACCTTATTAGGAGCAGCTACACTTGCTATTGAGTTCTTTTAGCAGTCGAGCCCTGCTCTGCATGATCGTGTGCTTAAATTCCAAACTTGGCTAGTCGTATTTCAAAAACTACTGTCAAGGCAGTCAGTTTTCCTGGCCTGTTTCATTTTCTTGTCTGACAGTTTCCTCTCTAAGATGGTGTGGAAAACACAATAATACAATAATCAAGCAGCTGCGATTTGGATGCATCATGAACAGGAAGATCTCAGCTGCAGGAATGGCATTGAGGAGGCCACACTAATCATGCAGCTGCAATTGATGCATCATGAACAGGAAGATCTCAGCTGCAGGAATGGCATCGAGGAGCCACAATAATCAAGCAGCTGCGATCTGGATGCATCATGAACAGAAACATCTCAGCTGCAGGAATGGCATTGAGGAGGCCATACTGATAAGGTGTATGCAGGCCTGCATGGAGTAAGCAGTTGCAAATTACGCACTGAACAGGTACCTAGATCCTAACAGCAGGAGAGGCATATTTGTAGGGTTGGCCAGAACCATATACATACGGTGTATGTACGGTACTTTTGGCAGGAAAATCACCAAATGTACGGTCATATACGGTGTATACAAACGGTTCTGGCCAACGCTACATATTTGCATATCTGGAGTATCACGACGTAGAGTGTGGGGGAGTAGCATTGTCTAGACTGATTAGAGGGCGCCTCTGCTGTACTTAAGGCATGCAAGGCAAACATACAAAGTTTGCCGTGCAAGCACACGTTTTACGCTTGCAATCATACCCCCCCCCCCCACCCACCCACCCACACCCACACACGAGAGGAATTAAATCAACGCAAAAAAACGATAGACGACCACCCATTCACCTCGCCAGTGGTAATTGAAGCAGATGCGCGTACATCAGGCACACGCACACCAGGTGCGAGGCCGAACAGCCATGCGTCGTTGTCAGATGACCTGTACGTAAGCAGTGCAGTTGAATTTTGGTAATTGAAGCAGATGCGCGTACATCAGGCACACGCACACCAGGTGCGAGGCCGAACAGCCATGCGTCGTTGTCAGATGACCTGTACGTAAGCAGTGCAATTGAATTTTGGTAATTGAAGCAGATGCGCGTACATCAGGCACACGCACAGCAGGTGCGAGGCCGAACAGCCATACGTCATTGTCAGATGACCTGTACGTAAGCAGTGCAATTGTATTTTGCACGGCACAGTAAAGGGAGAGTGGACTGCTGTGAGTTGGCTCAGTGGCTTTGTGGAAGAAAAACAAAAACAAAAACATGCTGCTCAGGCAGTGACAAGTGTGAAAGCGTCGCTAGCGACGCTGAAAAATTAGCGAAGCCCATCACGCGCGCAACGTGCACGTGTGTGTGTGTTCCTGTGTGTTTCTGCGTGTATATTTTGACGCACGCATGTGTTTGTGTTTGTGCGTGTGCATGTGTATGTGCATGTGCGCGCCTGTTTCTGTTTGCGTGCACGTGTGTGTTTGTATGCGTGTGCGTGCGTGCGCATGCATGCGCGTGCCTGTGTGTGTGCCTTGCTGCCCCACAGATGCTCCAGTGGTGTGCAGGATGCTGCGCTAGAGCAGCCTTTGCTGGAGCAGGCGTGAGGATGTGCTGCTGCTGCTGTTCCCTGTCTGTTGAGAGGGAAGGTGCGAGCAGATGTCTGGGCTGGCTACAATGTCTGAACTCTGCTTCGACACACAGTGCGCGGAAAGCACCTGTATCGTGCGCTTCATGCCCCGCGAACAGTCCAAGCCAGAACGGACCGCATTCCCAAAGGGTTTTTGAAGGGTCCTGTCCACAAACCTCCGCGCGTCATGAACATCTGACTAAACTCAAATTATATAGTCCATCGAATTTAGTATTACTTGATTCTGCTTGCTTGGTCAACCGTGCACTTTGCAGCCGGAGCGCAACCAAGGACCCCTGACACAGCATCCGCAGCCAGGAAAGTTTGCTGATGGATGCTGCATCAGTGGCAATTGGTCCGAGGGCCTGGCTGAGGAATCCTGGCAGCTTCCTGGGGCTTCCAAACATAAACAGTTGCTCCGAAACTGCACACACGGCACTCCAGGTTCCCATAATTAATCTGCCCCGGTACAGGTTTAGGTTAGGAGCCTATGTCGGGTCTAAGCCTGGGAGGTGCCCTGGGTGGGCCTGGGGAGGAGGGCTGGGACCCCAAAAAATAAAACTTGTCTATAACACTTCGCACACCACACCCCAGGTTTTCAGAATTTATCTGGCACGGTAGAAAGTTTGGTTAGGAGCCTATGTCGAGTTTCAGCCTCTGGGGTGGCCTGGGTGAGCATGGGGAGGCCTGTGTGAAGTTTGGTGGGAATCCAACAACGCTAGGGGCTCACGCCCCCACGAGGGGGGCTTCGCCGGAAATCAACCCCACATAAATTAAGGGATAAAGGTACCGAGTACCGTAAAAATCATCAACCGTAAAGACTGGAAAGGAAAAACAAGGAGCAGTGGGTTAAAACATGAGTAACCCAAGAAGGCTTGCACAAACAAAAGCAATGCAGGTGTGCAGTGGGTATTTTGCAAAAAAAACAAGACACACTCATCGGGTGATGCAAAACAAGAGCTTCACATCCACATTCTATCCTTGCCGGTCTTCTCCAGCTGCGTTGCAAACTTGTGTTGGCTTGAGCTTGCATTGCTTGCATTGTACGCCCCTTCTGCCTTGGTTGAGCAGCCTTCTTAAGTAGATAGCCTGTGCAATGTGACCTAGCAAAATCAACTCACCCTTCCGTGACCTTAATGGCATCAACTCACCCTTCTGTGACTATTATAGCATCAACTCACCCTTCTGTGACTGTTTTAGCATCGATTTACCCTTCTGCAACTGTTTTAGCATCGACTCACCCTTTTGTTACTGTTATAGCATCGACTCACCCTTCTGTGACTGTTTTAGCACCGACTCACCCTTCTGCGACTGTTTTAGCATCGATTTACCCTTCTGCGACTGTTATAGCACTGATTTACCCATCTGCGACTGTTTTAGCATCGAATCACCCTTCTGCGACTGTTATAGCACCGACTCACCCTTCTGCGACTGTTTTAGCACCGACTCACCCCTCTGCAACTGTTTTAGCACCGATTTATTCCTCTGTGACTGTTACAGCATCGATTTACCCTTCTGTGACTGTTATAGCATCGGCTTACCCTTCTGTGACTGTTTTAGCACCGATTTACCCTTCTGCGACTGTTTTAGTACTGATTTACCCTTCTGTGACTGTTATAGCATCGAATCACCAGTTCTCTGCTTCAGCTGTAAAACTGGAGTTCTTGCGTAGTGAGCGTAGGCTGAGATCTGGCAGGCACTTTGCACAAAGTGTTGTGTACTCTCGTTTTAGGCATTCTTTATATGCTTTGACTTGTGGGTGTTTTCATCTGAGCTCGCTTGGATCTGACTTACGGACTTGCCGCTTGCTTCTTTGCGTTGTTTTGCTTTTATGAGGGCCTGCAGCCCATTTTTGTTTCAGCGTGTCTTTGGTTTCGATCTCCCTCCACGGCAGCTTGGTGTAATGACGAAGCCTACAGCGAACTGTAGCATAGAACTCACCCTTCTGCGACTGTTTTAGCGCCCTATTTTAGCACCGATTTACCCTTCTGCGACTGTTATAGCATCGACTCACCCTTCTGCGACTGTTTTAGCACCCTGTTTTAGCACCGATTTACCCCTCAGCGACTGTTATAGCATCGACTCACCCCTCTGTGACCGTAATGGTGTTTTTCCCGGTTGTAGCGTCCTCATCCACGAGGGAGGGCCCGATGGTGTATGTCTGCGATGGATGGTGTTGTGGCATTTCCCTTTTATTAGTGTGTCAAGCCACAGTAAAGGAGGGCTGGCTGGCTGGCTGCAGGCAACCCATACACACACAACTCCACCACAATTTGTGTGCGTGCAAAAAGAAAAAGGACGAGCCCCAATAAAGCAAGCTCACCTTGACCAGGCTTTGAGAAGCGCTTTCGGGCTTGTTGGCGATCTCTGCCATGATCCGTTCGCGAGCACCTGCCGCCTTTGTCCTGTCGTCAGGAAGCTCGGGGTTTGCAGATTCAGACGGGATGACTGCATGGAGAGAATGAAAGAGTGCAGGGTTAGGGGGCACCATGAATCTTGTCACCTACCACAAGCATATGGTGGCAGCCGCTCAATGTACAATGCTGCATACCCTCAATGCCTTAAACGCAATGATGCTGTGGTAAACACAGTGTGTTCAAATCACAATCATGGTTACGACAGGCAAGCTTGAGACAAAGAGGCAGTCATGTGTACATAGTGTGTCAAGTTAAAGGGCAAAAGCAAGAACATACAGAGAGGAGTACGTGTACGAAATCAGGCTTGTGCTCAGACGGTCAGACGGTGCGATACAATGAGTTAGGTACGGACCATCTTTTTGTAAAAACGGCGTATTTTCGAATTTTGTCAACCATATTTTACCGTCTAGACGGTTAAATACAGTACGGTGTACGATACGGTGCCAAGCTGGCACTGCCAGTGCAATTATGGCGTTAGAGAGGCCTGGACCCACCCCAAAACATTCCATTTCCACCTCCAGCGTACTCCTCTCACGCATCAACGCCACACAATGCTTCTCTGAACGACCCCGAGGCTGGGCTGGGGCTGCAATAGCTCGGGGGAAGGGCCCAGCAGTGGCTTGCATGGAAACTCAAAGTCGGACGCAGTACTTGACTCCTGGTTGATTCTTTGTATTTATTCATAAACAAACAAAGAAAAAAAGAAAAAAATTTGTTTTGGGCCGAAATTGGAGCCAAACGACCAAGTTACACCAAAATCGCACTGAACGGTGACCACCGTCTTGTACGGTTGAGACCGAACTAGTCAACTCCACCGTCTTATTCAGTACATAAGGGGGTAATACGGCACGGTACCGTAAATACGGTCAAATTTTTTTAGTACGGCACAGTCGCACAACTGCATGTAATGGCCTGCTCTACACAACTCACTGTGGTGCAAAAGAGTTGGGCGTAGGAAGTCCACCACGTATGCACTGTTGGGATCCAGGCCTTTCAGATCCACATTTCCGAGTGCTTGCTCCAGGTGCCCGTTCAAAGGAGCAAAAACCATGGCCTGCAAGCATGGCCAGGCTCTATAAGGTCTGCCATTCGATGCACGCAAGCAAGCAAGGCTATTTAATAGTTGCAGACAATCTTCTAAAACATTATATTCAAATTAACATGTATTTGATCATCAGTTAAATTGCAGCGGAGAAGGACTGAGTTTCGGAAAAACGGATATCAGAAGCGGATAACCGGGTATCAGATCTATCGAATACCACTAAGGGCATTTCCAGAGTATGTAATCATGTTCGTTATTATAACCATGATGACCGAAGATCAGCGTGGCCTCAATGATCACCTTAAATGTGTCAGAAGACAGCTCCTCGCTGAGAGAATTCATGAGCCCTGTGACCTTGAGGGCCTCTACCAGCACGCTGAATTGGTTTGGCCTGCTCTCCAGGACTTCTTTGATGGAGGCATTGGCTTGATGAGGTGCTGCAAAAAACAAGCAGTACACACAAGTTTGTGATTGTTGCATGTATGCACACACGTGCGTGTGTGCATGAGTGTACACTGTATGTTGCGTGTCTAGTGTGCCTTGTGTGTGTGTGTGTGTGTGTGTGTGTGTGTGTGTGTGTGTGTGTATGTGTGTGTGTGTATGTGTGTGTGTGTATGTGTGTGTGTGTGAGTGTGTGTGTAT
>Ga0307947_1003675_pt1:0-10000 | contig 12261 bp, 11 predicted proteins | sample OrgLakmetagen232_FD_201840 | JGI IMG/M metagenome (GOLD analysis project Ga0307947, IMG submission 201840) | Saline water microbial communities from Organic Lake, Antarctica - #232 | ecosystem: Environmental > Aquatic > Non-marine Saline and Alkaline > Saline | place: Antarctica: Organic...
TGTGTGTGTGTGTTTGTGTGTGTGTGTGTGTGTGTGTGTGTGTGTGTGTGTGTGTGTGTGTGTGTGTGTGTGTGTGTGTGTGTGTGTGTGTGTGTGTGTGTGTATGTGTGTGCCAAGCTTCATATTATTTGCAGGCTACTAAGGGTTTGATATTCACATCCTAGAGACCGCATTATTTGCAGGAAAAGCAGGTTGCGTGTTCAATCTCCGTGTGACTGCGGTACCTGCCCACTGGATGTCTTGCAAGTCTTGCGTCCACTCAGAGGGCACATAGCAAAATACCTGTGACGTTTTTTGAGCGTGATGTGAGAAGACAGCACCCGGCGCAAGCATGCAAGCACTGATCAATAGCAGTGGAGAGTACCTGCTGGAGAGGCGTGCCACCATCAGCTGCAATGGGAATGGCTTCAAAAGTGGGAACCACAACTCCCCCTTCTAGCTGGATCAGTGTATCCAGGTCGTGTGTCTCTTCGTTGCGGAACTTGAGAACTATTTGCTGGTTTCCCTCTGATTTCTCTGAACCATCCAAGCCTCCTTTGTATACGTTGGGGCTTTGAGGCACACAGACCAGCCCTCCTTCCTGCTTATAAGCGAAGAGAGGAGACCCAGCATTTTGAGGAAACAAAATGCGCATGTACCGATATTTTTTATTACTTATTAATTTTTAAATTGAATGCCCAATGAATTTCCGATCCCGACAAAGCTCTAGGCTGTCGCAGTAGGAATTAAAATTATCAAAATGGGAAAATGGGCTGAGCAATTGCCGTTGGCGCGTGCCTGACGTTTTAGCCATTTTACTTTTCGTCGCCGTTCTTCCTGTAGATTAGAAGTAACATGTCAAGATTGATACAGTGAAACTGAATGTAGTTCGCATAAGAAAACGTTTTGAACTCTGTCATATCAAGGGCACCGGTACCGCAGCGAAAACGAGGCACGGGCAGTGTGCATTAAAGCACTAACCAGGAAAGACCATAATAACCTATTATGCAGGTACCAGGTAGGAAAATTGTGCGCGCAAGCTGACCTTCTTATTGCAAACAGAAGCAATACTTGGACTTATCAGCAAGTTCTATACGCACTCCAAGATCTTCCTGCATCTCAGCAATTTTTGGATGCCATACGATCTCGCGAGTTTGTCAATCAACCTGAAACAGTTCGAGCTCACTTTGCAGGAACACAACTTTGGGGGCTGGAGAGAGCTTGACAATTTGACACTGCATGAGACTCAACATTCCAGCAGAATTATGAGGACTTATCACACATATTTTGGTGTACTTTGGGGATTCCTTGTCATCCTAAATCAGTGGCATGGACGAATAGTATGATTTCCCCTGGGATTTTGTGTGATTTCCCCTGAGATTTATAACGTGAGCAACGGTTTTACAATCATTTGATTATTCGGCCAGTTTAGATGGTCCTCCCTTGTACCAAACTCGCTCTTTCTCAGTCTGCTCCTCAGTGCGTTGCTTGAGCTGTCGCTTCCTTCTCGTGTGGAGAGGGTTAAACACACCTGTATGGGGGGGCTTTTGCAGGACACGGACGTCTAGCGCGACCTGCGGTGTGTGTGCTTCCGCTGTGAAATTTCTCACGCTGCCCTCAAGAGGAGGGGCGGCAGTGATTCCCGCGCGCTTATAGTGACATGTTGCTTTTCTTGTGTGGCAGTTTATGATACTGTTTAAAACAGATTATAACTTAGGATATGGCCGTGTTTGTGGTTTGTGACCGTTGGTTTCTCAAAGGCCTGTTGCAAACTGAACTATCCGTACAACTTGCTACGCGTGGCCCACCTGAAGCGCGACATCCCGGGAGGGGACAACTGTGCAGCAGACGCCCACATCATAAGGCAAAGGACAGCGTGATCGCACCAACAATCAGTGCCCTTTCCAGAGGAGGAGGCACACCACCCCGCAGCACCGCTCGTAAACCAACGCAGCCAGCGCGCGTCAGCACCAGCAGCAAAGCCAGCAAACCCCTCATCCTACGCTCAGCAACTCCCTACCGCTGCAGCAGCTCCAGCAGCAAGTAGTACCGGCCAGCACACCATGGCAAGGCGGAGCTCCTATGAGTGGAGTCATACAGGCCCAAGTTGTAAACACATACAACTTCTCAGTTTTAATTGTTGGAGATGCCGCGACACTGGCAGCGGCAATTTGGCGCTCTCAGCAAAGCTGATAACAGTAGGACTTAACTAACCATGTCAGCACAGGCTAAGAAGCCTCGTACTCTACCTAGTGTAAGCGTACGTCACGCTTACACGAGGTAGAGTACGAGGCTCCCTAGCCTGTGCTGACATGGTTAGTTAAGGTAAGTTACATCGCTATATATGCCTCTTGGGGGCATCTGAGCGGAAGCTTGGAAAAAGCCTGTAACCAAACCAAAAAGATACTAGTAGAAAAAACCAAGGGAAAGAGGTCACACCGCATATATCTGGCTGATTCAAAAAAGTCCTCAGACGAGTTGGGCTATCTTCATATTAAGGTGGTTAGTTAAGGCTTTGACTCATTGCATTGCCGCACCCTTGTTTTTCTTGTGCAAACCGCTAAAAAAACAAAAATAACAAAAGGTCTCCTGACTACAGAATATAACAAAAAAAGTTGGATCTGCCACCACCGTGTGTTTGTGATTGTGTTATGTTCTAAAAGGCTGCCGCCGCCAACCCTCCCCAGGGTTTTATAGTGATGAATAAGAGTTCCAATACAAATATAGACTAGATATGTGAGTGTAGCACGTGAAAGAGCTGAACAAGCTGCAAGCGCAGGAACCCCGCAAAACAGAAAACTCCTCGGTGGCTGAGGAATATTAGAAAAGAAAAGAAAAGGCTACGCTAATAGTGGTAACACACCTAGCATTGATTAAGGGAAAGAGGGAAAGAGACTCACAATCTCCCCACCATAAGTCAGAAAAAAAAGGGAGTCTGCCTGGAAAATTCTCCTACCCAGGGAAAAAAACCAAGCTTAAACCCACACGTTGAACAGCAGAGAGAGCAGGTACCCCTAACCTCTGTCAGAGGAGCAGAACTACCACCACACAGCCTACTCTGCGCAAAACACTGCCTGAGCAGCACCTCAACCATCTCTAACCTTAAGCTGACACAAGAACTAGCTCAAGCAAGACAGCAGCTGGTTCCGCAGCCAATCTCAGCACACAAAGTTACTGCTATGTCACTGGCAAGGTCTAGTAGCGCGAAGCAATTACCAAATTTGAGCCATAGCGGGGTCGCAAGGATACCACCTCCGAACACAGAGCGCCCCTCCCACCAAGCTTGTGAGTACCAGCAGCAGCAAAGGAATATTCTACACTCCTATATCCTCCTGGTTTTTCTTCTGCGTCTTCTGTCCTGCGCTCCCTCAACTCTGTACTCTACTTGGATCCTTTTCTTTTTCCTGGTTTCCTTTCCCTGGTTCTGGGTCTCCTTGAGCAGCTTCCTCTTGCTTTCTCCTCTGCTTGAGCCCTCCCTCCTTTTTTTTTTGTTGTCTGTCAGGTCCCTGCTGGGGGCCGTAGCTGTAATATCACCCCTAAAAAACACCTGCTACTTCTCATACCTACGAGAAACCTCTAGCAGAAGTAGAAGAAGAAGACATGCCTCAGCTACCATAATCCATGCTTGAGCTGGTACCATGATTCGTCGTGACATGCTCCTGACTGGTGGGATGAGAAAAAGAAATCGCAAGCCTGCTGTGTTACCTCTCTACCATCGCTTGGATGTTTCCAACAATCTCAGCCGTGCACTTTCTTGCCTTCGCCTTTCTGGCCCAAAGAATACGTCATAACAGGAATAGAAGGCCTTATGAGCTCAGGATCTGTGATAAATGTGACTGGCACATTGTTCAGGATGAGAGACACATTTTACTGGACTGTCCGCATGAACATCTTGTTAGCCTCCGCACACAACACCGCCAGCTGGTCTTCCCACCTCAATATTCTCAATATGAAGATAGCCCAAATCGTCTGAGGACTTTTTTGTCCCAACCAGATATATAATGTGTGGCCCATTTTGTGGCTGAGTGCCTAGCCCTTTTCCTTAAATTTTTTGGTTTGGTTTTAGGCTTTTTCCAAACTACCGCTCAGATGCCCCCCAGAGGCATATATAGCGATCATGATGTACCGTACCTTATCTTAAAAAAGATGGTACCTCCTTTAAAATGGTGAACTCCTGGAGGTTGCGTTAAATAAGTCAAGGACTCCAGTCCACTCCCGCCAAAAAAATCATCTTTGTAATGCAAAAATTTCGTTCATGGCTTCCAACAAATAAAATACAGGAACGCATTGCAACGTTTTGTGCTTCAGTGTGTGTGTCAGTATTTCTGTTCCTCATTCATCAAAGGCCAATTCTTCAGCCCATTTGGTACGAGGGAGAGGGCAAATTAATGACCGTACTCTTGGTTTTGACCATCATTCCAAGTGAGTTTGTGATGCCCTGGCTGCCAATGCCGCTTTCTCTAAATCCTTGGAAGGGGAAGTGGTCTGCAAGTTTTGTGCGCAGGGGGAAAAAACGAGGTTGCCACAATGTGTTTTCAGGTTGGAGCAAAGACAGCAATCAATGCGCACAAAAGAAACAAAAGCTTCACACCCTGGCCAGCTTCAACACATATCACTTGAAGTGGGCTTATTAGGCACGAGGAAAATCTTAACATCAGCTTACCAGGACCACGGGCAGGCGCTGCATTGATCTGCAAGCAAAAGCGGGTGGGCAAAAGTAGGTGGGACAAATGACGATAATAAGTTGAGTTCTTGCACAGCAATATGTGTGTGACAAGACACACACATACAAATATACAAATACACACACGCACATACAACACACACACCTGGACGGTCCCTGTCTCCATTGCATCTGAAATCTGAATGGCTTTGTTGATGTCTTGCGTAAACACGCAACCTTGCAGTGCCAGGCTGCTGGCATTGCAGTGCTGGATGGCAGGCTCAGGGCCGTCCACCTGCGTTTCCAGAGTTGACGACACTTTTCCTTTCCTTCCCTGAATTCCTCTCTGACTCAAAAGGCAGACTGTGAATCAAAAGCGTTTACAAGAGCTTGCGTGTTTACAGCGCATGCTTATCCATGGACTCCACGTATCTCTCTGCCTTGCAAGGGGGACAGGTAGGGTTGGCCAGAACCATACATCTACGTGTGTATACGGTACTATTTGCAGGAAAATCACCAGATATACTGTCGTATTCGGTGTACATATACGGTTTTGGCCAACCCTTATTCAAGGTGTCATTTACAGGGGTGCAAGTACATGGACTTCAGGGTATAAAGTGGCGCTTTTGAGGTCGACATTTATGAATCGTCCTTTCAGAAAACAATATTAAAATGTGTTTGCTCCCTCCCACTTTTTGTTTTTACAGGCCGCAGAATCCGACGTCGTTTATGCTGTTCTAATGAAAGACAACCTGGATGACTCACTCGAATGATGGGCAGCACAGGTCCAAAAGGCTCCTCCCACGCAAGCCTCATGTTGGCTGTGACGTTATCCAAGAGCGTGGGCCACACGAGGTTTCCCTCTCGCTTGTACTCAGTCAAAAACGTGGCACCTGCGCATTGTAGGTGGCATGCTTGTCCAAACTAAACATCCATCTTGCCTCAATTGGAAACGTGGAATGGTTGCATCTGGAGGGCGTGCTTGGCTCTTATCGTACTGGATTCAGAACAGGGGAGCTGCATTGCTTGCAGGGCTTGTTACTGTTGGGCGACAGAGAGGCAGGGAGAACAAGCGTGCCCTCTTTCGACCTTCTTTCAACCTTTCAGCCATTGCACAATGACGCCGAGCAGACAGTGCTGAAGAGATGTGCAGCGCATATCTATCTCAACGCGTCCAACATTAAGCACAGTTGCATGCCCCTCTTTTGTCACACCTTCCCACCTATTCCAGGTTACATTATGCACAAGCCCCAAAAAGATAGTATAAATGAATGAAGAGCGCCTGATGCTGGCGAAGCAAGTGGAAACTCATGCTTATGTCAGCAGCAGCGCGTGGCAAGCTTTATATGGGCAAAGGGCTCTCTCCTTCTGGAAAACTGTGGGCTGCCCTTCTTGAGGATGAACACAGCTGAGCTGCCACTCAAGGTTTGAAGCGATAAGCATACTTTTCTGCTGAGCATCTGTGCAATAGGTCCTTCATGCGGACGAGCTTTTGTACAATATGCATACTTATCTGTGAGCTATATCCAATATGCATGCGTTTCTGATGAGCAGTTCTGCAATTAATCCTTGGCAGACAAGCTGTCATTTGTGGCAGGGGTAGAGAGAAGGGAGAGAGAGAGAGAGAGAGAGAGAGAGAGAGAGAGAGGACGAGCACGTGACCTTTGGCAGACATCTTGGCAAAGGCAACGCCGTGTCCTTTTCCCACATGCCACTCACACAGCAGACAGTGCCCACCTTTCTGTTGTGCATCTTGTACGAGGCCTTCAATGAATGTGGCTGAGCTTTCGCTGATAACAGGGGTGATGTCAGCGTTGTCTTGCGGCCGGCCCACCTTTAGGGCCTTCACCATTGGCACCAGCAGAGCGACCAGCTGGTCAGCAATCTGCATTGCAGTTAATGTTAGAGAAGCAGACTGTGAAGCAGGGTTGGCGAGAACCGTACAAGCACCCCCCGTATATGACCGTGTCGTCAGTGATGTGCCGGTATGGTGAACGATACGGTGTACAGTTAAATGTTATGGTACAGTTACGCTATGGTACGGTATGGTCAGACGATATCAACGGTAAAATACGGATTGGTCACGGTACGGTGCAAAAGGCTGGAAATTGCCTATTTCCTATTTTGCACCAAAAGAGTCATCGTTCAAACACTTTACAATGCAGATACTTTTGTTGCACATGAAGCACTGTTGGAAGAATTAGCACATAAAGAATTGGGGTGTTAAGCAATAAACACAGATTTCACCGGGAATTGAACCCAGGATCCTGCAAAAAGGCATAATACGGTCGGACGGACCATAGCGTTCTTTCGAACATAGTTTTCTTTAGACCGTACCGTACCGAAACCAAACCGTTTTATACGGTCTGTAATGAAATACGGCGTACAAGCACATCACTGGGTGCAGTACGCATGGAAATTTTCCAGGGTTGTTCGATTTGTTTTTGGAGCAAGGGTTCGATAAAGTCCGTTAAAATTGTAGAACCCTCTAACTGTTCAAGCAGTTCGATGTGCAGCTTTGAAAATGGAGGATTTTGCTGGTCTCTGTGATCATACTCCTCCAAAACATACCATATTGTCCTGAATGTAAATAATAAAGCACACAAAAATTCAGAACGTTAAACGGCCATCTATGGCTCTTTTCGGCATCTTGGACTGCATGTTTGGACCCCAAAACTCGAAAATATGGCTTAAACTTTGACAAACCTTTAATAGTTTGCAAACGGCAATTTTAGGGTATGGTAAAATGCGTGACAGCTCAAAACCCCCAAATTAACAACTCTGGTAATTTCATTGCTTAGAATAGTGTAGCATTTATACCATACATACGTCCATATGTATGATCTTGACAAATCCTACCATTAATTGATTGCCACCAAATGGTCTACAGTCTAGGTTGCAATCCTTCACAGAAAGCAAGCAATCAGTAAGAGCTTGTCACTTCGTGCAAGTCTGATTACAACTGGCTGACCAGGCTACCCACAACACACATCATAGCACAGGGTGATCATGGGGAATACCCACAATACACATCATAGCACAGGGTGATCATGGGGGATACCCACAACACACATCATAGCACAGGGTGATCATGGGGGATGGCAAAGCAAAAGCAACAAGCACAAGAAGTGCAACTAGAAATCAGCAGGGAGTGAGCTGCAAGCTCTTCGTACAAATGCAAATATAACTGCAGCCTTACGGTCAGCAATTAACACTAGCTTGGCACTGTACCGTACACCGTACGGTAATTGCGGTAATTGCCGTAGATGCGGTAAATTGCAATCCTTCAAATTCGTAATTACGCCGTAAATTACAACATTACAGTACGTACAGTACAAAGTATACCGTACCGTACACCGTACAGTGCACAGGCTTGAACAAACATTACAAGCACAACATCAGGGTGCAACCAAGTGAGGTAGCTTGGTTGCAAATTTCAGTTTTTTGTGCTGCTGCTCATCGTAGCTGTATCGTACGTATTTAGCTGTAGTCCCGTAGTTTCGTAGTACCACTGCCAGAGAGCGCCACTGTCTTCACACGTGCTAACACATTCTCTGCATGTCTCAAGCATCGCCAACTGCTGACACAAGCACTTCCCATCTCGTTATCTTCCAGCACCAGCTTCACGGCTGTGCAGCGTTGCCCACTATAATCTAAAAACTTACAAAGGAGATTCACAGCAAAGGTGACGTTGCAGTCTTTCGCCCATCACCTTTCATCTGCCAGCACCAGCTTCACGGCTGTGCAGCGTTGCCCACTATAAACTAAAAACTTACAGAGGAGATTTCACAGCAGAGGTGACGTTGCAGTCTTTCGCCCATCACCTTTCATCTGCCAGCACCAGCTTCACGGCTGTGCAGCGTTGCCCACTATAAACTAAAAACTTACAAAGGAGATTTCACAGCAGAGGTGACGTTGCAGTCTTTCGCCCATCACCTTTCATCTGCCAGCACCAGCTTCACGGCTGTGCAGCGTTGCCCACTGTAACTGAACCCTCCTTTTGCGATGTGCTTAGCGGCCAGGGTGAGGTCAGCATCTTCGCACACGATGCAAACATCCTTGCCGCCCAGCTCCATCTGCAGAGGGACCATGGCAGCCTTCCGGCTGATGGCAATACCTGCAAAGTGGGATCAGAGGCATTGTTAAAAATAGGTAAAAATCACGCGAGCCAAGTATCAGCAAGGGTGATGACTGTAAAATAAAATCACAACAGAGGCGTGGACCAGAAAGGTTTTTGTCTCTGTGGGTGTCAAGGCGGAACTGCTTTTTTTAATGGCTGCTTCCTGACTGATGGGTAAACAGAGGACTGCTGCGTCATGATATCGCGTCGTTATATTGTGTCATGGTATTGTCAGATACTGCGTTGTGATATTGTCGGATGCTGTATCATGATATCGCATCATAATATTGCGTCATTATATTGTCAGATGCTGTGCCATAATATTGTCGGATGCTGTGTCATGATATCGCATCATAATATTGCGTCATAATATTGTCAGATGCTGCGTCATGATATTGTCGGATACTGCGTTGTGATATTGTCGGATGCTGTGTCATGATATCGCATCATAGTATTGCGTCATTATATTGTCAGATGCTGCGCCATAATATTGTCGGATGCTGCGTCGTGATATTGCGTCATAATATTGTCAGATGCTGCGTCATGATATTGTCGGATGCTGCGTCGTAATATTTCGTCATGATATTGTCGGATGCTGCGTCGTGATATTGCGCCATGATAGTTTCAGATGCAAAGCGTTTCACCTCCCCCCACCCCAAACTCAAGATAAAACAAGTTTTAGGGTTAGGTATCAGATCAATCAAGGGAAAGCAGATCGGCAAGGACGTTGGCATTGCACTGCTTCGCTTTATAATGCAAAAGCATTTAGGAGTGTATCATGAGAGTGTTGCACAAAAAGTCAACCTTGGCAACGTCAGCAATGGCCCCACCTGTGCTCCCTCCAGTAAAGCTAATGCAGTTCACGGAGGGGTGCTGTGTCAAAAAGTCACCAATCTCACTGCCCTTTCCAGTGACCAGGTTGACGAGGCCCGCAGGGAGGCCCGCCTTGTGGAATATCTGGGTTGGCCCAAAGCATACGTGTATGTGTATACTGCTATGTATATACGGCAAGTTTAGCACTGAAATTTACTATACATACGGTTAGGTATGGTGTGCTTATATGTTTATGGCCGACCCTAAATGTCTGCAAGTGTAAGTATTTTGTGTTTCAGGTACAGGTTCAAGTGATGTGCACTCAAGAGTTTATTGTGAGTGCTTGTGTGTGTGTGAAGATTGTACACTTGAGCTTCTACTTTGAATTGAGTGCACATGTGCATATTATAGCTGAATGCAGGCCA
>Ga0307947_1003677_pt1 | contig 12257 bp, 10 predicted proteins | sample OrgLakmetagen232_FD_201840 | JGI IMG/M metagenome (GOLD analysis project Ga0307947, IMG submission 201840) | Saline water microbial communities from Organic Lake, Antarctica - #232 | ecosystem: Environmental > Aquatic > Non-marine Saline and Alkaline > Saline | place: Antarctica: Organic Lake...
GGGCCTTTTTTTATCCGGATATCCGCCAGCACCAGCGAAGCCAAAGGCTGAGTGGTGCCATGACAGGAGGGCAGCGCCCGACTGGAATACTTCGACAAGGGGCAAAGCCCCGCCCGATCCATGCCATTGCTGAAAAATAAACACCGTTGAAGCGGCGTTATGAGAGCTGACAATCCCCACCTCTTCACTGCTTCTGTGCGGTTGAAGCAATTGGGTTAGAGTCGTTTTCGGGTGTATGACAGAGGGTAAACTTTGCCCACGGTGTCATAACGACTAACTGTTAATGCATTAAAAGGATCAAGGCATGCAAGAGTTAAGCGAAAAGGAACAGGGTAAGTATCGAGAGTTCAAGGGACAGATGAAATATCAGAATGTCACGGATCCAGATACGCTCTACGCAGTGAGTAAGGTTCAGAAGCTGCATACCAAGGTAGCCGTTGTCGGCTGTTGGGCTGCGATCATTGCAGGTTTGCCGTTAATGGTTTTCATTATTGGGTTCGTGATCACCGGTACCGGGATTGGAATGCTTGTGTATTTTAAGAAGCGTCAGAGAGGATGGACCAAGTTCGTGGAGCTTTATGAGAAGGAGTTACAGGGCGCAAGCGCTGTACCTGCATGACCCAACGAGCTTAGCACGGTTGATTTACGGGTCTGCTGATGCAGGCCCTTGTTTTGGTGCGCCAAGCATGGCGCGCAGAGCCTTGACGGCGCTACTCCCAAAGCTGTGGTGGCGATGGGATGACTTGGCGGTGCAAGTCCGCTACCGACCCGGCAAGGGTGTCCACCGCGAGGTGGAATCTGAATCAGTAGCTCAAATATTTTGCGATTGGTGATAAGCACGGTCAATCAAGTTGCAATGAGTGTTGATCTGATCGAGCATTTTACCAACTTTCTCTATCGATCCACCCTGCTCTAGCCCCATCAAATCCTCTATGAAGACGCTGTATGTTTGCGCCGTTTCGATAAGGTTTTCCATCTGTCGTCTTCTTTCGCTGGGAAGATTCATTGCGGCCATTGACCGCAATTGCTCCAATGACTTCAGAGTTCGGGCTTGCAAGGCCTTTGCCCATGCACCGCGAACCTTTTCAGTTTGTCGTGCGTGATTACTGAGTTGTGCATCAATGCTCATTGGCAAGAATCCGTGTTTAGAGAGCGGGTGAAGAGTGCTGGCTTGCCAATTCCAGGCGATCAGGTAGTTCGCTAGTGTCGATTCCATATTTCTGGATCATTTTATCCGCAATGCTTTCGTCGCCTTCGGCTGACCCAGTGGCTACCACGCTGCTTTTGTCTGCAGCCCTCGCATCGAGGTTTAATTCAATCAATTCCTGGCGTATATCCGCCAGCGCATCGAGTCTGGCTTCCTGAATTGTTTCTCGGTCAGGCATCACCTGAAGGACCCGGCTTAGTTTGGTTTGCAAGCTCTCAAGATGCTCAAACAGCTTTTCCGGTTCGGTTCTTTTGAGCACTTCGGCAACATGGGATTCAATCAGTGTCGGTACATCAAATCCATCAACAGGATTTTTCTTAGTCGCCGCCATCGCTTCATTAATAGACCGGTGCGGAAGGTCTTGATCTTTGAACATGATATTGGCGGCGAGATTTGAGGTATAAGCCTCTACTGTGACCCTTGAAACAAGATCCGACTGCGCTTGCCGGAGATCGTTTATGCTTTGAGCAAGGTTCTTGTTTTCGGGAAAAGTTCGCTCAAGCGTTCCGACGAATGCGTTTTCCTTAGATTGATCCCTGTTAGCCAGCTCAGCACTGATGGATTCCATTCGTTTATCCAGAATGAGTTCTGCCGCGTTATGGTGATACCCAGCCTGGCGGACAACATCGAATGCCAGTAAGGGGATTTCCTCGTATTCCATTGATTTCAGGAATTCCGGATCCCTCTCGGTTATCTCAATAAGGACATCGATGGCTTTCTGACTTCGGTACATGCCAGGCCCGAAATTTTCATTAGGCGACCCATTCATTCCCGAAGCCTCTGTGGTCATATCGAAGTAGCCCTTCAGATCATTGAGTTTCCGGATGAAGTCTTCTGGTGTCAGGTCATACTCTTTGAATACCGCCACGGCGGCCGTTACATCGGCATGGTTTTCGTTGAGTATCTTGTAGGTGTTGTGGTGAGCCTTAATTTTGTTGGTATCGTCACCCTGATCCAGGTGAAGCGCGACCTCCTGCAGCGTGTGTGGGTGGGCCGCTTCATGGAACAGCGTAAACGCGACGGATTCTTCTTTATCTTGCATCATCGATGGCCACTTAACGCTCATCTTATCTGGAAGAACGATAAAAGAAGGTTTGCTGGGGTCCGTGAAGCTGGAAACCGCGCCTTCGTTATTATTACCGTTTAGAGCGTGGGGGCTCTCATAAAATGGCGTCTGTATTGCGTTAGCTAACCCGAATCCACCCTCGAAAGCGATGGTCATGTTTGCTGACCAATCGTCATTTTCGGACACCTGAATTAACTGCCCCGGCACAAACGGATTTTCTAATGCCAGTTCACCGCCGAGATTGACTGCCATTCCGGGAGACTGGGAGATCTGACTGGCGAGCTCGGTAATGGTTTTTCGCTCCAAATGATCAAACAGATTGGTATGCGTGCGGCCTTCAATAATGTTGCGAAGCTCGCTCTTGGGCATGGCATCCAATTCTTGTGCCTCGGCCACCATCGACTGATAGGGAGTGTGCTGTTTACCCAGGGCTTGCTGAGCCATATTGGCACAGCCTGTAGCCCCAGAGGCAACCGCTACTGCCAAGACTGCCGGCTTTACATACCTTGAAACACCGTCAAACCATTTGGTGAAATTGAATCCTTCCGTCTGGCTGAGTCGATCCCTGAATAATTCGCCCGATTGCTCGGCTGCATCCAGATTGTCCCACATATCCATTGTTTCTCTCCTGAGTGAGGTTCGCGCGTCTCAACCGAATCAATAATCGGGTTCAACTGCCGAGTGCCTGCTGATTGTTTTATAGAATCAGGCAATAGTTTCGATACTTTATCAATTTAAAAAGCCGCTGTACCCACAGGAACCCGCGAAAGCTCAGTTTCTCCCTATGGATAAGACTACCCTCATAGAAAATTGGTATATATCAGTGTATTTGACTGGTCACCCCTGGGGAGCATTGAATGACCCTTTTGTAGCCATCTGCACTGCCAGTGATAGTCATTCGGTGAGCATTCAGGGCGCATTTTTCACGTTTGTCTGCCAACCCTTATAAAGGCGTGAAACCCTGATAAATATGACAAACCTGATTTCCCGGCCCTCAGAAAGTGGTTGTTACATTGGTTGAAGTGGTTATTACATTGCTCCGGAGAGGGGCGAACGGTTATTACATTGCTCTGCAGGACTCAGACTGGTTATTACATTGCCCCGAGTGGTTATTACATTGCTTTGAGGTAGAGGAAGGTTCTGCGTGTCAGGAGGTGGTGGTTATTACATTGCCCTGAGTGGTTATTACATTGCTATACACTGGTTATTACTTTGCTTTGAGTGGTAATTACTTTGCCATATTTGGTTATTACATTGGGAAAAGTGGTTTTTACATTGAGGAAGCCCTTCAAAATATCACTTGTAACAGATTGTCTTGTCAGTGAAAAACGATCATGGCACGGACGTTGCAATCATTAAGTATAGAGAACTCAGGACTAAAAGGAAGAATTGAGTATTCCGGACAGTTCACAAAACGCTCTTCCTGAAAGGGGTGCAGCGCAGTCACCGGCCCACCATCTGCTGTATGATTATCGACCAGTCTCCAACCAATGTAAGAAACCGGAGCACCGGAAATAACCAATGTACAAAAAACTGCACCGGTTCATACCAATGTGCGGAAAACTGCACCGAAACCAACCAATGTCAAAGAAAAGAGCACCGCTTTCGACCAATGTTGCAAAAATTGACACCGGAAATAACCAGTGTATTATCCGATAACCTAATTTTTTTCCACGAATTGATGGATCGGCTATGAGCGCTATTGATGAGGTGGCACTGCCAGAAATACCTTCTGAGATTAATGAGAGCTTCTTCGAAATCACTCCCTCTGTCGTGCGTAACCGAACTACCGCTCTTGAGAATCTCAGTGCCATCACCGGCATCCGTAAAGCTGACATCGAGTTCTACGAAATCCTGATTTCCCTGGCTGAAATTTACGCAGCGTCTACAACCGAAATCGTTAAGCTCCCCTACACTATTGTACAGCAGCAACTTCGAGCCAAGGGGAAACCGTATGCTCGTCAAACGATTCTCAGGAGAAGCAAAACCTTCGTCTCTGAAGGTATTTTCTCCAAATCCCAGTTTGAGAGAAATTTTGGCGGCGGAAGACCTCACAATCGCTACAGCACCGAACCCATTCATCTAAAAGAGTTTGCGGAACAACATAAGAAAAAAGCGTCTGAAGCAGTGCAAGGCAGGAAAGTTACTCGTGGGCGTACCGGGCACACCAACGCAAGCAGGCTCATAAAACAGCTCGAGCAATCCAACGCGCAATACCTCAAAGCGGTTACTAATTCTCACCCCTTAACAGACAATTTTTGGACCGGGATACTCGATAGATCCATGAGATTCGATAGCTGGGAAGAGATCGAAGGGAATGTAATAACCAACTCGGTCCGTATTGGAAAGGCACGTCTGACGGTACAGGCCACCACACAAACGGGTAAGTCATCAGAGATCGCAATTCTGGCTGATCAGCGCATTATCCGGGCAATCGTGACCGAGATTGTACGGATCATCGAGGAAAAGATTGAAAAGCACCTGGAAGACAAACTGGCAGACTCTCAAGATAGCCTATTCACCAATGAGGTCTGGGACAACGACCTGAGTGAATTCGTTAGCGCCCCGGCAAACAACGACCAAAGTGATGACAACGACCAGTACGACATGCCTCACATCGAGAACTCCTTTTTCATTGACGTTGTTCGGATAGCTCGCAAAAGCCTGGGTTACCAGTCTCCGTCCAGTGGCACCATTCGGCTGCAGATTAACGCCGCTATTCGTCGTCTGTACGAAACAAATTTTCGTGTTCTTATGACGGCAGAAAGCCCTGAAGCGGCCGCGGCAATGAGAAAGAAGTACGGGCTGGATGATGACGCCATGGACTTCCGGTTCATCACTGATCTGAAGTCTCAGTTCCAAGAGGGGTTTGCTCCTGAAGGCGTTGATGCCCACGTCGAGGATCTTCCGTCGAGAGCCCAGTACCAACTTTCGAACTACGAAGATCTTTCCGACGAAGAACTGGAAAAGTTCATCGATCCGTTCCACGAATCGGAGTTGAAAAGGGTCCGCCTATGGAAGATCTCAATCGATTCACACCTGTTCAACCGATTGAAGGATAAGGAAGCACGTTCAATCTTCATCGCACATGAGGAAATCCTCAGAGAACGCTCAGGATTGGCGCAGACGCTTTACAATCTGCTGAGCCATAAAATTGGGCGAACGAACCAGCAGCTGACTGGTGGTCAGGAACAGATCGTAAACACCTCATTTGAGCGGCTTCACAACCTCCTATGGCCAGGACGCCGTTTCGATCGATTTGAAGAACATTTCTTTGCGCTGCTGCGTCGCCATTCAAAATCGCCTCAAGGGCTCGCAAAAGCGGTTAAAGAGGCGAATGTGGCGAAGAGAAAGAAACCTTTCTCACCACACAAGATATCCATGTTCGGGTTTGTATTTCTCTTGAGCCTCCAAAAGGGAGAGTGGCACATCACTATCTACCGTGATCGGGATGACGAGATCAATGGGGACAACTCCTATCACAACCGGATGCTTGCGAAATCACGAAAGTAGATTTGCCTGGAATGATTTAGCTCCGCGGCCATACGGCGGTCAGACTTCCCTCCCCCCCCCCCAAGAATTCCAAAGTAAAAGTGGTTATTACATTGGGGTGGCCGGCCGACCGGTTTTAGGTCAGCGGGACGGGAATACCCGAAGTGGTTATTACATTGAGCAGCGGCAAAACACGCAGCAAGGCGGAACAATAAAACTCAAGAAAACGTGGTTATTACATTGGAAGAAAACTACCAACTTCATGTATTATAAGACATTTTTTATTAAATTGAATACGGTCAAAAACGCCTGAACCAATGTAAACCAATGTACAAAAACAGAGCACCGGAAATAACCACTTTTGGTGAGTGATGATTTTGAGAATACAAAAAAGCAGGGTTAATCAGAAAGATAATGGTTATACGATAATGTGAAATTGCTTAGTAAAATGTAAAAAATAAATCAAAAACATATAAAACAGAAACTTACAGTGTTTTTGTCAGCCAATGTACGAATTCCTGCACCGGAAATAACCATTTCCGATAATGGGTCTTTTGAGCAATGTACAAAAACAGAGCACCGGAAATAACCAGTTATGGTGCGGCTTGGAAGGAATATTCATTCCTCAAACTCATCTAAGCAATGTACAAAAACAAAGCACCGGAAATAACCAATTTTACAATTCACCTTCAAACCCAGCTGTTAGGGGGTGAAAAAAATGCAAATAAAAATTTCATTAAGAGTGGTCTTTGTGAAAATCACGTATCGCCCACCTACTCCTTGGCTGGACGTTCACTAGCAGCGCTCTGTGATGACGATTTAATCCTATCCAACTCGTTAACCAGGTGTTCACGCGCTTCCTGTAACTCAACCGCCTGGCGTTCCAGCCATTTGATATCGGATTTGCACTCAGAAAGTTCCAGGGTGAGCATCTGCACTTCTTTGGCGCTTGATTCCTTGAGTGAATCAAATGAGCCCTGAAGGGCAAAGAAACGTTCCTCGGCTTTGCTGAACTTCATTGCGAGACCGTCTTCGCGCTTCTGGCTAATATGAAGCTGGCTCTCCAATCGCTGAATGGTAGCCTTATCGTTTGCTTCAACATGCGCCGATCTGCGGCGCTCATCCTCAATCTGAAGCAGAAAATGGTCAGCGTTGTTGTCAGCTTGTTTAACGGCTTTATCCGCACGAGTTTTTTCATCGTTAGCCTGTCGCTGAACTCCCTCCAATCGGTCCTTGAGGGATTGATAGCGGGCGCCCGCCTCTTGGCTTATATGTTCCAGTTCTCTTTCATGGAGTTTCCTTTGGCTCTCGATCTCCGATTCCAGCACAGCCTTTTTTTCCGACATTGCGATCAGATTGGTATTCTTGGTATGAACCGAAGCCTGAAGCTTTTCCTTATCATCCTGCAGGGACTCGATGAGGGACGCCTGTTCACGGCGAATGCGCTCCGACTCTTTAAGGTTTTCCTCTACATCCGTGCGTTCGGTAAACGCCTGCTCTAGCTGACGTTCAAGGTCCTTTCGATGGGACTGGTACACTTCCCCTGCTATAGCCACTGATTTGGTGAAGAATTCTTCAATCAGCGGAACCATATCAGGCGGGATCGTCGCCGGCAGTATCTCTGCGCCCTTGTCGCTCAGTTCTTTGAGTAAAGCTACCCGGTATTTTTGCAGAGTGCTCTTTGATCCTCGGCGCCCAAGGTCTTCGTAAATGGCATCCAGAGAGGCGTGACGACCCTTAGCCGTGATCCGCATCCAACTGCGCTTGAAATCTTCGTAGGTGGTCAGTGCGCGTGACATAAAGCCCTCAATGGTTGTTCAGGCATGGTTTCGAGGTCAGGAATTGGCGCACTGGTCTCTGAGAGACCGGAATTCCACCTGTTTCTGAGCCGGAATATCCAGTTGGTAGATTTTTACAATCCTGACAAACCGGAAAATGTACCCACAGGCTCCGGAAGGAGGAAGCCATTCGGTGATGTCCCGAGCGCCCTTGCTACGATTCAAAGATGCCTCAACGATAAAAATATTCCGGGGGTCATTTGCAAACGTTTTCCGTTTTTCCTCAGCCCACTGGCTAGCCCCATAGGTCCAGGCAAATTTCAGTGGTACCACATGATCGGCGTCGGTGGTCGATGCATCAAAGATGACCTTTCCCGAAAATGGGGATATCCATCGGCCACGCGTAACCCGTTGTTGCTTCTCGGTAGCGAAACGGACCGGTACTGTGGACTGGTCAATCAGTGCCTCTGCCCTACCGTCTTGTCCGTCGCTATCAAAATCCAGCCAACCATGACCAAAGGCTGATCTATCGTATTCGCCGTCAGCCTCAGACTCACTGTGCTTTGATTGTTGTAGACCTTTTGGCAATCTGCCACCTGAATTCAGGCAGGTCTCAATGCTGGGCATGGATTCATAGGATTTTATCCGATCGTAGTAGGAACTCGCGTCGGGATGGCAGATTCCGCTGCCGGTTTTCTTAACAATGTCGGCATTTGCTCCCTGTGTCGCAAATATCAAAAGCGCAATACCAGCGAACAGGCGCCCTGAAATCATGCGCCCCCCTTATAACGTTCCCGACTACTGATCACCGTTTGACGCGCCCTGTCACCTCCACCTGCATAGGCTTGAGACAGGAACGCCAGTTCGCTAGCGCGATCGTCGGGGTTTGTTTCTTTGTGCCAGACCTTATTGGGTGCGTCCCAGGAATACCCCCGAGCTTTAAGTTCATCTTTGACCGAGAAAGGCGAACCCAAAGCATCTATCTTTACGCGAATTTCGTTCTCGTTCTCAATAAGCTGGCGACTTGCCTCCGGGAACGAATGCATCAGATAGGCAGTAGCCAAAGCATCAATGCTTGCCCGGTGACCCTCATAGAAGAAACCCAGTTTCAGTAGCAGGTATTCGAGTTTTGAAGATTCAAAACCAAAGCTGGGCCAGCTGATATCCTTGATAGAGCAAGCCCACCGAAGACGATCCAAACCGCTAAATCTGGCTTCAAAAAATGGTCTGTCAAAGCTGGCTGAATGGGCGATGACGACCGGATCGTCATCGAACCATTTCAAAACTTCCACCCCATCGATCGATTGGCCCTGAACCATGGCATCTGTAATGCCTGTGATGGTGGTGATGATTTCAGGAACAGGAAATCCGGGGTCTTCGTACAGGCTCGTCATGGCAGTAATAGCAGCAACCTGACCAGTAGATTGGCTAACCAAACCCTTCACCATCCCAAGCTCAATGATTTTGTCTGTAGTGGCATTGAACCCGGTTGTCTCCGTGTCGAGCCAAATGCAGGAGATCTCATCACCAATGGGTGCGCCTATTTGCATTGGGAAGCTGGCGGATTTCTCAGTCCAGGGCACGCGCTGCAGCAGACGATAGTTGCCAGGTGCTTCCTTGATAGAGGGGATTTGGTCAATCGGGAACATAAGAACTCCAACATGTGATTGTGTGGGACCGGCGGTTAAAACAGCCGTGGGCCGCTAAGTGAATCATCATCAAAATCCAGAAACGTTCGGTCAAAGTCCATGCCGCGGCCTGGCGCACAGGGGAACGTTGTTTCAAGCGCATTAGCAGTTTGGTGTAGGTCAAGGGCGGCAATGACTTCTTGAAGGCTCCAGAGCGTCACATCACGACCTTTCGCGGCACCGGTGTCGAGATTGAGCGTGTTACCGCGCATCCATGGGTGCTTCAGAACATTGTGACCAACCACGATTGCATCTATTCCGGCAACCAACGCTTCACTGGGAAGCGCGTCTGGCTCGTCAGGGAGTTTAGCGATTCGCCGGTTCCAGATATCCGCATCTCGATCGAACACGCCCCACTGCCCTGACGTACAGGCCGCGTGAATGATGCCTACTTTCTTCCCATCAATGGGGATCTCAATAGCCAGGGGCATGTTAGCTACGACATCAGCCGCAATCACCCGTAAGTCACCCTCATCTTCATCGAGCGTCCACTGACCGCCATTCTGGTACAACGCGATCATCGCTGACGCATCTTTTTCAAGGAACGCGGACACAAAGAAGTCCTCATGGTTCCCAAGCACGGCATGGAACCACGGTTCATACAACAAGTTAAGGCACTTCAAGGATTCAGGCCCGCGATCTATCAGGTCACCTACGCTGATCAGCCGATCGCTTGCTTCATCAAACCCCACAGCATCGAGCGCTGCCATCAGTGAGTCGTACTGGCCGTGAATGTCGCCTACAACGAAGTCCCGTCCCGCTGTGTTCTCAGCAAGCGCGACCAGGCTGTGCCGCCGAGGGGTCTGTGTGAAGGATTTTGTTTGGTGCATGGCTCTCTCGATTCGTTCCGCTTTAGTACAGTATACAGTAGGTGTAATACATATTAAATAGTACAGTGTGATAACGTTGTTGTCATAATATACAATATGTATAGTAAATCTCTCATCTGAGAGTTTGACCCTACCCCGCCGTGGAACACTCTCATAATCAAGGCACGTTAAACGTCTAAAAGGCATGTGAAACAGGGTGTTAAAAACGATGATAAAAAGCCGTGGAACATCCGGCCGGAGGTGCGAGTGAGTGACCCATTCGAGCTGGCGACACTCAAAACCCAAAAACCGTCCTCAACCGGCGTTGTGCCCGCAGGGTATGAACCCCTCCCCTGGAAACAGGGATTGCGACAGCTTGTGCCGGCCCGAAAAGGACGTTTTCGTGGAATGACACCGGCCTTGAGGGCAGAGACTGACGCGCAAGCGGTCAATGCGTGGCTGGCATCGAAATCGAGAGAGTCGGTGAACACTCGAGACAAGTACGGGCGTGAAGTTGAGCGCCTGCTACTGTGGGCGGCCAGTCGCGACCAGGTGCTAAGCGATCTTGCGGCTGAAGACTTCGAAATTTACGGCGAGTTTTTGATGAATCCGAAACCTCACTCAATTTGGGTTGCCGATCGCAGGTACGCGAGAGACGACCCTGAGTGGCGCCCTTTTATCGGGCCCTTGTCCAGGCAGAGCCGGTTTCAGTCTTTAAGCGTTGTCTATTCGATGCTGATGTATCTTAATCGAAAGGGCTGGCTCAGCGTGGTTGCCCTGGATGCACCAACCGCCCCGAAGTCAATCGGTGAGCAAAACGATGATTTGCATGCCCTATCTCCGAACCAGGTGAATGCGATACTGGCAGCAGTAAAAGGGATTCCGAAATCGATTGAGCGTTTGCAGATGCGTTTTCTAGTTGAACTTTTATTGTTCGCTGGCCCGCGCACTTCTGATCTGATTACCGGGAACATGCGAGATATTCAACCGGAAGTGATTGAGGGTAAAGTCTTTACGATCTGGCGCGTGGTTGGCAAAGGCAATAAGCCCAGGGCGATTCCGTTGAAACGATCAACCGTTGAAGCGCTTCAGGATTACCGTGAGGCTTTGGGGTTATCGAAGGTCCCTGATAACAATGAACCGCCCTACCCTATTGCAATGCGTATCCGAGGATTGAGAGCGTTCGAACCTCATACGTTTAAGTCGGTCACCCGCCAAGGGTTATACCTGCGCTTCCAGAGGCTTTACGAAAAGGCCGCCGAAAACCTTGTCGAATCAGGATTTGAGAGCGAAGCGACGGCTATTGGATCGGCAACGACACACACCTATCGCCATACGGCGCTAAAGTCGCTGGCAGATGCAAGCAAAGGTGATATGCGTAAAGTAATGAAGCTGGCGGGTCATTCGTCGTTATCGACTTCGGGGCGATATACAAAATCAACGTTGGCCGAACTTGCAGAATTTATGGATGGCATTGAAGGCGGTTAACCGTAAGGTTTATTCTGGCACGAAGCCTTACTGGCGTCTGATCGGTGCCCAAAAGGAGAACGAACCGCCGTTTGGCCATTGAGGGCGCCTCAAATGCGCTGTATGAAGTCTTTGGCAGCACCTTAATGCAACGTCAAGTTATCCGTTTTCACTGGCCTGAAGGGCATCTGAGAGGGTCATTTCTTAGTCGCAAACGCTGAAATTTGTTCAAAAATTAGGTTTTCAGAAAGTTGCAGCAAAAAGTTTTTTATAAAAAACTTTCTAAGCATGGCCTCAAAAAATCCCCTTCAGTTTTGCCTGGGCTAACTCCCAAAAATCACGGTGTATCTTGCGGTCGCCGGTCTCCAATTCCCGTTAAGATCGCTGGCTGGTGTGCAGCTTATCAGCACATAAGTTTTGCGCTGCCGTTATACCGATCTTTCTTCATGCAAAACCGCTTCTAAGTGTGGCTTAGTGGCGGTAGTTTATCGTTTTCTTCCCCATACTCGGGCAACTCCCTATACGTAATGTATGTCTGCATGTTGCTCTGGGCATATCTTCCGGCGCACAATGACCTCAAATGATAAGATAAGGGCTATCAAATGATAACTATTGAGCGAGGCGGAAAGAGGTTAGAAAAAGAAGTCTTTCGGCCTGACCAGGATGAGTCCAGGCTCAAACTTGAGACCGTCATCATTTTCGGTGCTCGTCGTGGAGCTGAGATCCGCAAGCAGCAGCAAGGCGAGTATT
>Ga0307947_1003686_pt1 | contig 12233 bp, 12 predicted proteins | sample OrgLakmetagen232_FD_201840 | JGI IMG/M metagenome (GOLD analysis project Ga0307947, IMG submission 201840) | Saline water microbial communities from Organic Lake, Antarctica - #232 | ecosystem: Environmental > Aquatic > Non-marine Saline and Alkaline > Saline | place: Antarctica: Organic Lake...
TGATCACTGACCTTGTCTCTTTTTCTGGTGTCTTGTTCAGTCTGGCCTCCTTCTCTTCTTGAAGCTGCCTTTTTTTTTTTTGCTATAGCTCAACTGCCCTCGCTGGCGGATATAGCTGTGTAACCCTAACCCTAACCCTAGCGCCTAATTAATTTGGTTACAGGCTTTTTCCAAGCTTCCACTCAGATGCCCCCCAGAGGCATACATAGCGAATCACCTTACCTTGACCACCTGCAAGTCTTCAAGACTCTTCGCTGAGCTCTGAAAGAAATCGTTAACCAAACCAACCAAATAAATGCCATTGTATTCCTATTAACTAGCTATAACATACCAAATCTAAGGTTCAAACTGCCCTCAAGGGCCAAGAGATAAATCCATTTAGGAGCTGGGTCAAAAAAACCAGTCAATCCTAGGGACAGCTTTGCAAGGGAGGGCCAAAACTTTTGTCACTGATGCTTCTACAAGTTAACTCTTACGTTCCCTGCGAGGTGCCCAGGGAGCACCACCAAATGGCCCTCGCCTATAAAGCCAGGCCTACAAACCAGGAAACACTGCAGCATCTCAAAACAACACGCTTACTTAACGGACTTGGAGTAGAACTCAATAATGTATCGCTCTAGCTTATCATCGCCAGCAGACATTTTCAAACCGACTGAGTTTCGTGACGCAACATCAGCCACGACTGCCACAGTGGGCTTAATGTAGATGAGGTGGGCTGGTTTGGGTAGGGGCAGGAAGTGGGTGAACTCTGGGTTGTCTTGCTGAGGACCAGAGCGGCGTGGGCCACGTTCGTCTGAGCGAGATAGGACCTGTGAAGTGCAAGGTGAGAGGGCGATTTGGGTATCAAGCAGAAATTAAGCGAGGCTCATTGGCTAGGTGGGCTAGGTAAGACAGAGGGTTGCTGCACATGAGCGCGTGTTCCATGACAGAACTTCAGGCAGATGTCAAGGAGGGACCACTCTATCAAGTTTTAAACTCAGTTATGCCGGTAATGAGCTTCATCAAAGGTTGCACTAAAAGCAAACTTATTCCTTGCGCTGCATGTCATTGATGGCATCCTTCTAAATAAATCTCCAGCAAAATTCCTCTCAATGCTGATGGGGCACAAAGGAGCTCAGGAAACACAGTCACCAGCAAACGAAACTTTTCATGCCTGTGCACTTGTCGGACTGAAGGTGGCCAGGCTATAGTGCCAATGAAGACCAGCAGGCCCACCGCATGCCTTGAAAACCTTATTTTGCGTTTGTGAGTCAAGGTCTGGCTGTCGAAACGAGCACGAACGTGACACCCTCGCAAGCAAATACTTGCTCTACCCACTTCTTCCTAAACAGTCCCTTGCACGAGATAAAGTTGTGATACGAGCAAAACATGTTAGGTATCCAGCTCTGTTTGCACGATGGTTTTACGCTTGGATGTATGGCACGTTTAAAAGCCATCAGGGCAGCAAGTAAACTTCTTGCGCAACACGCAACGAAGACGTCCAATTAATTTGTCCGGATGGCTAAGCAAAATATCCCGGCAAGATGCCCTGACATAGTGTTGCAAGCATACTATCCCATGCTGAAGGAACCCACGCACATACGTTTCGCGCCTTGGCATCATGTGGCAGCTGACCAGTGCATCGCACTCGCACACGTGCGCATGCATATACACGCACACGTGCGCATGCACACACACACACACACACACACACACACACACACACACACACACACACACACACACACACGAGCATACACACACACACACACACACACACGCACGCACGAGCACGAGCACACACACACACACACACACACACACACACACACACGTGCATACACACACACACACACACACACACGCACGCACGTGCACGTGCACACACACACACACACACACACCAATGCATACACACTTATACAGAAGGTGTTCGCTTGGACAACTCTGCCAAGCTGCTGGAAACGAAAAGAGTACTCTCCATGACCAACACACTCACGTTAACCTCCTCGGGCTCCGGCGCGGGCGCTACCTCCGGCTCCTGCGTCGCCTCATCGGCTGACCGAGTTCTTAACGACATCCTTAAGGCGCCTGCAAAGGAAGAGGGGTGCAACTACATGACTGCAGGGCCCAGGATGGCCTTTGTCCCCGCTCCCTTGCACCCACACTCCCTGGCATGATGTATCAATGAAGTGGTAGCTCACGGCACAGGCTGCTGCTGGTCTTGATGCCCGGGCACCTCCATAGCAGCCCCCCAGAGCCACAACCACAAATAATTTGTCCCCGTCCAATCCATTGCCAAACTCACGTTGGTTGGGAGCTGCTACCACACGACGCGAAGCTCCTGCGACGGTGCTCGTCCGCCTGGTGGCACCTGCGTGTGCAGGCAAAAAGCTTGTTCTACCAAGGCTTCTGCTGGACGGCTGTGATTCCTTGTATTGTGCGCTTCATTAGGTAACGCGTGCCCACAAGAGACGCGTGACTATTTGCATCTAGGGCACCACTGCAAATTTGCACTAGGCCGGTGTGTACCTCCTTGTGCGCAGGCGCGGCTGGCAGGGCCATGGGCAGAGAGCAACATATTTGTTTGATATATCTGCAATGTGCAGAGTTGGATGGGTGGTTGGATGAACAAACACAAGCGTTGGTCACAGGCTGCAAATATTATTATTGCGATGATCAACAGAAGTTTTAATACAACTGTGGTACCTCCCCTTTACTTGAGCCCCGGTCAACCATAGGTTCCTAAGCACCTGTGTTCAGCCATGGAGCCTCAAGAGGTCCTGGATGAAGAGGTGGACCCATCCTACGAGCCATCAGACCAAGGTGACGCTTGCTAGAAACACGCTCCTAACTTAAGGTCGTATAACTAAGGGTCGTTTAGAGTCAGCAAACACGTGAGCACTTGCACCGCAGCGGTGTGCGCACATCTTCCCACATAGTCTTTGTTGGGGCAATCAGCAGCCACATAGGGCATGCCACATAAGCACCTGCTGGTATACAATGGACTGAAGGGAACCAAGCATCTCTGAGTGCCCACCACTAACGCCTCACTGTACAGGGATACTTGCATTCATATTCCACACTTCATGTCAACACTGCTGAAGCCGTGCGCACCAAACAGTATGCAAATCAAGTTTCATACTTGCATGTGCAAGCACCAACAAGACTATGTCCTGGTCCAATTTTGCTTTGCATTGCACAAGGCACGAAGCTCGATTGACATGTTATTAGCATCTGCCACCGTTGCAGAGATTCTGGAGTACGCCCAATGGCTTGGAATGGATTTAGAGAACGAGAAGGTTGGTGTTGTTTAAAAAAACAGGGAGACGCATGTCCTTTCAAATCTAGCATGGGTGTGGTCAAAGTCTCTTTGCTCTGGCTATCAAGATTATGTGATGATTGTGGTAGAATTGATGTGTATTTCATGGGTAGTAGCCTGCAAACTGAGCAGGAAATAGGCGCCTTAAAGTTTCTCTTCATGTATCCAGGAGTTAATGTGGATTGCAAAAGAGGGGCTCAAGGCTCCCCTCCCAGACAGTTGGAAACCATGGTGAGTGGAACTTTGGGATACTTACAAGCGGTATGCATATTTGACCTGTCCTCCTGGCCACTGTACCTTGGAATAGTGGCTGTTTTCATGTTTTTGCACTACCGTGCAGCAAGACACCCAAAGGGGACGTTTACTACTTTAACTTCAATTCTGGGGAGAGCATATGGGACCATCCGTGTGACGAGCACTACCGCAAACTATATAAGGATGAGAAAGAGAAGTTGCAGGAGAAGAAAGGGGATGAAGCTGCCGGGAAGAAGAGAAGCGGGTTGGGCAAGGCTCAAGGTGTGTTTTTAACCTTAGAAATAAAGGCGTTTGTTTAAACACCTTGTCTAATCCATGCACGAGCAATGCGCCAGCATGAGTAAGAAGCAGGCTGCATGGGCCAGTACTACATGTGCGTCTCCACATGCCCTTATGAAACTGGGCGCTAAGGCGCCTGACAACGCACAATTGCTTGATATCTTCAGGGAGGCAACCTTCGCCCAATCAGACATCCAAGCCTGTCACAGGAAAACTTTCAGGGGAGCTGATCGTCGAAAAGCAAGCCTCAGGCAAGCCTCCTTTAGCAACATCCGCCACGTCTTTGGCACAGGTCGTGGACCCTCGTGAGGTGGGTGCTGAGGACATAATGTTTTACGAGCGCGAGCATGACCTGGTAGCTGGTGGTTCACATGCTGTGCGTGGGCACGTGTGTGGCTAAAGAGGGAAGCTGTATGATCTTGGAACGCAAGTACATTCCTTCACACAAGGCAACACAGGTGTTTTGTGCATGTACACATATGTGTGTGTGTGTCTGTGAGTGTGTCCTTGACAGAGGTGCTTGCAAATGGAAAGGTGCCGGGAGGCATTCAAGCACCACTGCAAGCTGCTTAACGGAGGGTGTCTGCAGTGTTGACATGAAGTGTGGAATATGAATGCAAGTATCCCTGTACAGTGAGGCGTTAGTGGTGGGCACTCAGAGATGCTTTGTTCCCTTCAGTCCATTGTTTACCAGCAAGTGCTTATGTGGCATACCCTATGTGGCTGCTGATTGCCCCAACAAAGACAATGTGGGAAGATGTGCGCACACCGCTGCGGTGCAAGTGCTCACGTGTTTGCTGACTCTAAACAACCCTTAGTTATACAACCTTAAGTTAGGAGCGTGTTTCTAGCAAGCGTCACCTTGGTCTGATGGCTCGTAGGATGGGTCCACCTCTTCATCCAGGACCTCTTGAGGCTCCATGGCTGAACACAGGTGCTTAGGAACCTATGGTTGACCGGGGCTCAAGTAAAGGGGAGGTACCACAGTTGTATTAAAACTTCTGTTGATCATCGCAATAATAATATTTGCAGCCTGTGACCAACGCTTGTGTTTGTTCATCCAACCACCCATCCAACTGTGCACATTGCAGTTTATCAAACAAATATGTTGCTCTCCGCCCATGGCCCTGCCAGCCGCGCCTGCGCACAAGGAGGTACACATCGGCCTAGTGCAAATTTGCAGTGGTGCCCTAGATGCAAATAGTCATGCGTCTCTTGCAGGCACGCGTTACCTAGAATGAAGCGCACAATACAAGGAATCTCAGCCGTCCAGCAGGAAAAGCCTTGGTAGAACAAGCTTTTTGCCTGCACACGCAGGAACCACCAGGCGGATGAGCGCCGTCGCCGGGGCCTTTCTAAATTGTTTTATTTGCACAACCCCATGTACTTGTTTAAATGTGACTATCATGAACAATGAATGAGGTTTTTGAGTAGCAAATGGTTGCGTGTGCGCTGCACTTGATGCGTGGCGCCCCAGCCTCTTTTTTCACCCCTTCTACATGCAATCATGTTATGACGTGTCGGAGAGACTAATTGTGTGCAACGCAGATTGTAAAATTGGTGTAACGTGTCACCCAAACTATTTGTGTGTACGACCAGAGAAGCCAAGCTTGATAACAAGCTTCATTCCTGACGCCATCAGTTCAATTGTTCATTGCAGCGCCGTAAGCTGCACCGTCAAACTTCCAAGTCCGGCCTGAGCTCGGGGGCCAATTCTTTGCACAGCAGCTTTGACAGCGACGCAGGTGGTGGGGGGGCAGGTGGGGGAGGTAGCCTCAGCAACAGCCTGGGCAACAGCCGAGATGTCCTGGGCAATAGCCGTGAAGCTTTGGCTCCCATCCGTAACCAGGGTGGTGGTCATTCGAGTGGCAGCGCCAGCCCCCTCGCCAAATTGCCTTCCTTCAACGCTACCCCCCTTGGCAACCCTCCTCCCCTGGGCGGCCCCTTAGCCCGAGTGCCTCCCTTAGGGTCGCCCTCTGCCTCGCTGTCTGCGTCAGGATCGGATTGGCCTGCGCTCAACGCCGCACCTCAGCACTTAGGCACGCTCAAGGTGTGTATATGCGTATGTGTGCTTATGCATGTACTTGGTCACAATTCTTACAGTCTAAATCATGGTGCTGCCTGTCTGACCCCGTCATTTAAGGCTTGCTCCTCCTTGCTCCCTTCCTGTTTACACATAGCCATTATGGAGGTTTGTATGCAGCTTGCCGATACTGTCATGCGTTGAAGAATAACACCTCTACTTTGATTTGGCCAGCATCATGCAAAGCTTGTGTACAAATGTACATTGCAAGCCTTCCTTTTAATGTGCGATTTTTTCAAACCTCCTACTTATTGCAAGGTGCCCAAATTATGAGCATAATCCATTTGCAATTTGCAAGTGTTTGGGCTTTGCGAGTACAGCTAAATAAATCTTTCATGGGTGCTTTTGCAAAGTTTCGGCATTCTGTATGCTCTGCCCTCTGTCAAGACTGTTAAGACTCATAAGGGAAGTAGCAATTCCTTGGATCACCCACATTGGAACGGCAAGAAGCTAGGGGTGAGAAACAAATAAGTGCATTTCAGCATTTAAATTTAAGACCTGCAAGCTCAAGCCAAAACATGGCTATCCTAAGTCGAAATATTGCGAGGCCCAACTTTTCCTTATTTACTTTCATATTGCACATTGCGAGGTGCCCAAACACTTAATCATTTGGTCGCGATATAACCAGTAGCTTTGCGACAGTGTATGTATATGTCTATGAAACTTACTTGTAAAGTACATGAAATTGGACGAAAAACAGCCCTTATTTGTGACCAACCTCTCCGTCCCTTTTATTGTCTGCAGGGGCTTTCCAAGGAGCCTCTTCGTAGTGTTAGTGCCGAAGGGGGGAGGCGCAGTGGGAGCAACTCACAGGTAGGGAGTAAGTGCTGATGATGACATGTGAAGCACGGTTTGAATTGAGTCACATGCCAGTGGATACAGGTAAAGGAGGATCCTTGTTTGTTAAGGTTTCCGAGCACCTAGAATTGCCTTTGACTTGCTCGATGCGACTTGCCAGAAAGTTTGTGTGACTTGCAAAGGATTATGCGCAAAAAACTTGAAACTACAGGCATCGAAACACACTCCCCACATGAAATTAAAGGAACGAGCCTCTCAGGCACCGTGACAATGCTCTCCCTTGAAAATGGGGAAGGACGACATCACAAGGGGGGGTGGAGATAAGGTGCTGTTCTTTTGCTTGTCTAGAAGTCCACTTGCAAGTCTTTGAAAAGGCTATGGACACAAACACTTTACCATGTCTTTTGAACAAAAATTACCAGGAGCAGTTCGATGAATTATGTTCTCATTATTCTGCAATTGCTGATACTGTTCCCTTGCCACAGACCAGGAGTGCCCCATAACTGACTGCAGATGCCAGCTCCTTGAGCGTCTCATTGCCTCTAAGCTGCGTATTTCGGTCCAAGTAATGCTCCTGAGGTTATTAGAATTAAAGGTTCCCTCGTAACATGCTCATTTGCATCCATGTACACACCTCGTCACATCTCCTCGGCACTTCTCTCTCTCTGGTGCCTTGTCTTTCTTCCTGCTACTAGACTCACTGGACATCTGCTCTCGCTCAACATTGCTGCTGTGCACATTTGCATAGATGCTACTGTGCACATCTTGCATATCCATTTCTGGTGTGCTGCTGCATGGTCATGGCCTAAGGTCAAAGTCTCAGTCCCCAAATGTGGTCATTAAAGAATAAGGCAAGTAATGAAAAACGAAGGCATTTGCAAGTTTGATGTTAGGTTTAACTGTGCTAAAGTATACCTGAGATTCTGCAAATTGGTGTGAGTAGTATCCAAAGCTCACTCAAATGTGCATCACATTCCGCAAAATGGTATGAGAAACACCCAAAGCTAACGCAAAGTACCTGAAATCAGAACCAGGGCTGTGCTATGACGGCCTGACGGTACGGTCTGGCAAAGTACGGTCTGATGCTGGACGCCGTAAATTTAAAATTTGGAACCGTCTGACGGTGCATGACGGTACGGTTGCCAGCGCGGTCCGAAAATTTCAAAGAGGCCTAAAAATGGCAATTTGATCCCAAAATGACCATTTTGGCTCATTATTTTTCATCTTTAAATGTTGCGTGTGTATTACTTATTTAAAAAAAGAAAGCTACAATGTTTTAATGGAAGGAAAAGGAAAGAAATGATGATAACAAAAGCTTTGTGTCATCACCGGGATTTGAACCCTGGTCTCAACTTTTCACAGCAAACAATGCAGTTGACGGTGGGTTACTCATGGAATTAAGGTGGACAGTCCCCTCAACCGTCCTGATGCTGAGCACCGTCATATCTGCGGCCTGTCAACCGTACCGTAATTACGATGCAAAATGGCTCTGACGGTGTCATTGCACAGCCCTGATCTAAATGCAACAACAGACTTTGATCTTGTCTCTGATGAACATGCTGACAATCATTCCCCACATGAACTAGGGAGAGGAAGCCAGTTTGGTACCGGGTTTTGTTACACCTCTTAACCATAGCAAATTAAATAAGTACTCGGACTTTAGGGTTAGGCGTGATCTGTGTCAAACAAGGCCACTGTGAGTAAGGGTTGCACAACTCAGTTGCTCTTTCCAGCAATTGTAACGTATTTGGTGAATGATGAGCACAAAATGTGTTGTGAGACGTAGCGCATGTTTTGCAGCCAGTCTGATGTTTCTTGGCTACCTCATTACACATAATTGAACCTACATGCCTACAGGCCGATGTTTTCTTACTGTGAGTCTCATACCCTGTCCCTTTACCTCAACCGTTGTTACACGTTTTCACTTTCTCCTTTTAGCTTGACTTTGACAACAAACGAATCGAGGAGGAGAGCCGTCATGCGGAGCATTTAAAGAAGCTCAAAGCAGGAATAGCAGCAGAGGTTGGTCACTGTCTAGCTGCCTGGCTAAGCTGATCTTGCCCATGTGGCCGAAGCAGTCCTTACTTAAGAAGACCTTGCCTGCATGTTGATAGCCGCAAGCTTCCCATTACCAAAGGGTCTAGAGAAGAGGAGCAGGTGGTAAAACTCTAAACGCAACATGCCCTTCATGTGCAAGACAAGACGTCCTGTGTAGCAGTGCAAGCTTTATCTTATGATGCACCACACCTCATGTTCTAAGCAACTGCCTTACTAAAACATCTGTCATCGTACCTTTCGACGTACTGCTTTCTAGGAGGTGTCAGCAAAGCAGATGCTAGAGGAAAGCAGTAAGCGCAGCATCCAGGAATTTAAGCAACAGCAACAGGTGTGTATCCGTGTTTGTGTGTGTGTGTGTGGGCTGTGTTTGTGTGCTTGTGTGCGTTTGTGCGTGGGCTGCGTTTGTGCGTGTGTGCGTGTGTGTGTGCGCTTGTGTTTGTGCGTGTGTGCGTGGGCTTTGTTTGTGTGCGTGTGTGCGTGGGCCCATGCATTGCGTGCAGTGTGTGGGCTTTAACCTCTGCCTCTGTTTCCTAAATGTTAAATTTGCAGTTTGCTCAAAAGTGCGGGCTCGGTCCTCTCCCTATTAGTAGCTGATTTGTGCTATTAAATATGCAGACTCAGTTGGGTACACTTTCATTTAATTCGACCTCCTCTTTCTTGAAAATAGCCCTCTCAACCTTGCCCCTGGCCCACTTTGACCTCCTTTGTTTATGCCTGTCGCTTACACGTATGAACACAAGATGGAACGTGCACAGCAAAAGCAGTCGGTGAAACCCTTTGCCTGTGTACTTATTGCGCAAAAATCGTGCCCAGGCCCAGCGTGATCAAAGCTGCAGGATAATTTGTAACACCCACTTGCTAATACCTTACTAGATGATTTGCTACGTGCAGGCCCAAATGGAGCATGAACAGCAGGAGCTGCTGGAACGTCAGCAGCAGCTCGTCTTGCAGCTGGAGGGGGAGCATTCAGATCGGATGAATGCGTTGAGGAGGAAGCATGCAGAAATGGAGGAAGAAGAGCAACGGAAGGTGCGAGTGGACAGGAGAGCTTCATTGGTCGGGAGGTATAAGGATGGGGCTATGTAAAAGTGCACTTGAGGGGGGAGGACGAGGGGGGTGGATTGAGTCAGACAGTGGAAGATGAGTAGAGCTTAGTTGAGAGGCTGAGCTTCTGGGGGGGCAATCCAGGTTATACCAGAGTGCCTATTCAGGTCAAAGGTACTTCTGAGACAAAGTACTGGAATACCTCTTGATTGATCGCGTACCAAAGCACCTCTCCTCATCCAGAGTATTAGAATACTTTGGACGTTAAGGCAGGGTAGGAGTAAAAGATGGAGTATGCGGTGAGGCAAGGTATAGGTTGCATGTTGCAGATTAAGCCATCAGTCAAAAAGTGCGGCTGCTAGTTTCGTGAATATTCACCAAGTGCGGGCAATTGGGGATGAGGCAAGGTAATTTATGGAGGTGAAGGATAGGAGGGCATTTTATGCAAAAGGTGAAGGAAGTGAGACGCTATAAGCTTGAGATTGAAGCGACTGCAGGCCAAAAAACAGAGTTGAGGCAGCAAGCCCTCAATGCAGCAGACAAGGAGGTGTGTGTGTTGTTTTTAGTAGTGTATGCATGATGTAATGATGTTCGACACTTTTTAAAATCGTGGCTGATCTGATGGGGCTAGGAAGCAGAACTGACTGCCAGGCCCTTAAAAAAGCGAAGAGGATCCGCATACGTGTGTTCCCGCTGCCGTCTTTGCTGATTGCCTAACACCTATGTGTGCGTCCTGTAGGCTGGGATGCAGGGCTAGGCACTAAGCTCTTTTGTAATGCATACCAGGTGGTCTATGCTTTCTCTGTGGAGCTTCATTGTGTCAAGTGTGCATGAACACATCATGGGCTGACCTACTGGGTGGGCATTCCCTGAAGATGCTGGGTACAGTTGCCCTGCATAAGGCGTAAATTCATCTATCTTATGATAAAGGTTGGCTAAAGCCATGCATACCTCTTACATGCTTATTCTAAAGCAGAGAAACCTCCCTATTTCGGTCACATGTCGTACATGGTGTGTTTGCGGTTCTGACCTATTTTTAAGTATGATGTGTACTGTACGCATCTGTGCTGCTTTGCCGGTTGTCGTGCCTGGCCCGCATGTTGGGACAAACGCTGAATTATTACCACCCTGTCATGATAGCTGCCACATTTAGGCACACACACATACACATAAACAAGTACACATACATACACACACACACAACTACACAAATACACACACACACATTTACACACAAACAAACATGGCAACCAGAGCTGTGTACAGCCACTGTCTCTGAACGCCTGTTTATAAATCTAATTCATACAACATGCACACATGTCCACTAAATGTGGCCAGCCCTGCGCAAACATATACACAAGAAGATACATGAAAGATTTAGTACATTTCATACATGGACAGGTGGAGTCTGAGCTTGTGGCACTGAAAGAAGCCAAGAAGGCTGAGGCACTGGAAAAATACGGCAGAGAGGCTGTGGGAGAGGCTGAGCAGCTGCAGGCAAACGTAAGTTTGGTGTAGGAATTGCTCCTTCTTTATATAGGGGAAGCGATCTAGCTTCTAAATCAGGGTTTTCTATGGAATAGCGTTGCTCAAGCTGGACTTTCAGAGGAAGTGGGAGAGAGTGATAAGTTTGTGGTGAATTGGTCGTAGAACGTGCAATTGTATGCTTTGCTTTTTAGAGTGTACCAATTAAGTGGTTCATCCACTTTTTTGCTAACGACATTTTCCTGTGGCCTGTTCCTCCTTTATAGGCTACATAGGCTCAGCAAATCTTGTATTGAAGACCTGGCTTATTTTGTATAGGCCCCACGCTTGTTCGACCTTATGCACCTTCTGAGTCACATATCTCACGATGTCATGATGATCCATCTTCCTTAGGTGTCTGAGGCACGCAAACAGCTGACTGCTCTGGAGGAGCAGCTCACAGCAAAAAATGCAACCGCCAGGGCTGCAGAGGCAGGTTTTGCCACATGCAAGGAGCAGGTAAAAGTGTGAAAGGCCAAAAAGTGTGATATCAGCAGGGGCACTCAAGCACTCAACTGATGGCTCTGTTTGTGGAAGTGTAGCAGCTTCTCCAAAGCACACCTGCCTTACATTGCTGTGATGCATTCCTGTCTAGGCATATATCATATATCGCTCGCATCAGTGTTCTGTGTTTTGTTGCTACCCTAGGATGCTTAGTTCTATTTCGCTTGCATCGTGAGATGCATAGGGCTCTGTCATTATTACCAAGGAGAACACAACAACTCAGAAAAACCGGAGAAACGGGAGAAAACTAAAGACTAAAAATATATAAAATATAAAAATATAGAAAAAAGGTGAGGGAGGGGGGGGAGTATGCTAAAGAGAGAGTTGTGTTCTCCAAGGAATAAAAAGAATGGAGAAGGGAAGCAGAAACCGGAGAAAAGCAGAAAG
>Ga0307947_1003687_pt1:0-10000 | contig 12232 bp, 17 predicted proteins | sample OrgLakmetagen232_FD_201840 | JGI IMG/M metagenome (GOLD analysis project Ga0307947, IMG submission 201840) | Saline water microbial communities from Organic Lake, Antarctica - #232 | ecosystem: Environmental > Aquatic > Non-marine Saline and Alkaline > Saline | place: Antarctica: Organic...
CCTCGTTCTGAACATGTTCATCTTCACCAGGACATTGGTCACATACGCAAGAACCATCTTCAAGCCACGCTGCTGCCTCAACTTTCAAAGTATGCGCACACAAGCGGAATCTACTTATATTGCGCATAACATGTTTGGACAGATCGAGATGGAGATACCGTGGTACATTAATCGGCATACGCTCATTTCTAGAAAAAGGGTTGGCAAACCAAGAATGATAAGTGGCCAGTTTGTTGTTGTGTGTGTTGGGGTCCACCAACTCAGCGTCTCTCCAAACACCTCTCATCCTATGCTTCAAACCTGCAGTGGCTGAACTCTTGCATGGGAATAGCATGCCCAGTTTGAACAGCTCGTACATACAACTCACACCCACGCAGTCCTTGAAAAGCGCTCAGCAATTGAGCTGTCCAGCAGGCACTTGAACGAGGCTGTAAATTGAGATCAGCCTGGACTACCCTTCGCAAAGTGTCAATATTGGTATTACTATTGACAGCTGACCGAAACCAGTAGAATTGCAACGGTTCACGTCCACATTCTCGGAGTACAGCCCAGTTATTAGTGGTAGATCGCTTAACACCTATTGTGCCCTTCAGAAAATGCAAATGAAGCGTAGACAGCGAGCTAGAGAACTCCCTGCCTGCCTGTAAAAACAACAGTCCCCCATACTTGACTAACATACATGCCAGCAGGAATAGCATACGTCTTAGCGAGCCACAAAGAAGTGTGTGGCCTGTCTGCCAAAGCGTGTTCACGCACAAATCTACGTATCCTATAGGCAGAGGCAAGAAAAGGACGGGCCGCGTGTTCAGCAGACTTAGCCATGTTCAAGGTCCTGTAGAAAACCATGCCCAAATACCTAAAAGAATCTTTGTAATGAAGGGTGGCACCGCCAAAATCAAAAACAGGAACATTTACACCCGCGGAGTTGAAGTGCACAACTTCGGACTTGGAAGTGCTGACAATTAGATGTTTATTCCTGGCATACACAGCCAACCGACTTAGCATGATTTGCATATCACGGGGCTCATGAGTCAGCAAAGTCAGATCATCTGCATACAACATGTGTGAGACGTGCACACCCGCAGTTCCGGTTATAGTCCCTGATACACCCTAGCTAAGCAATGTCGTCGATATCGTTAATTTAAAGGGAAAAAAGCAGGGGAGACATACAGGGGGCAACCTTGTTTAACCCCACAAGTCGGATGCACACGAGCAGTCTTATCACCATCCTTCAAGATATACTCGTCACGGTTGTACATGTCTGGAATCACAGACAACAAAGGCGCAGGCATGCGAGTACGCCTAAGGTGTTTCCAAAGTGCATCCCTTGGAATGGTGTCATAGGCTTGTTCAAAATCAATGAAAGCAGCATGCAACCTAGGCGACCCATTGGGTTTAATTGTTCGTGCAGCATGTTGGTAAGTGCCGAAGAATGAACATGGGTTGCAAAGTATTACGACCTGGGTAAAAACCATATTGGGTGTCAGGGATCTGACCAGTTGCTACACACCACTCAGTAAGCAACGAGCGAATAACATTGGCATACATACGGTACATAGCGCCACTGACAGCCAACATGCGGTAATTGTTGGGGTCCAAAAGGGGGCCCTTCTTATACAGAGGGCTAAGCTTTGCTTGCTTCCAGTACGCAGGGATGCAGGCCTTGTCATACAGCAGATTGAACAACTGAGCAATGTAAGGCGCTAAGACCTTAACACGCTCACTACCACGCCCATAAGGCTTTGGCCGAACCACTGCAGCATTCTTAATAGAGGAAGCAGTCACGCAATCATAACCTGGGGAAGCACGTCCGTTCATCTTTCCTATTTGCTCAGCCACCAAGGCAAGCATGGTATCGCTACTAGGGGGATCAATGGTGTCAGGAGCAGGCATCCAATCATTATGAGCACCTTGTTGTAGCAGAACTTCTGGGGGGGGGGTTACGTCCAAGCGGCACCGCCATGTCTCTAGCTGATAAGCCACTCCCCACCCCCAGACCTCGCGGTTGCACACCTCTTGCTGCTGATGGACGGAAATGTCGATTAAGATAAGCATTCCAGGCTGGTTGTGTCAGACAAAACGGGAATCAGTTGAATGCATTCTTCAACGTGACCCTAGCAGTCACGGGTGGCTTACATTTGGTTCCAAGATAGTCTTCAACCTGCCTAATAATAGCACATAAAAAGCTATGTATCCCCCGAGACTGGAAAAAATATGGACTTTTTTTGTTGTTACTACTAAGCACCTAACTCCAAAGACGTACCATGTGACTCGGCAATTACCGGTGCTCAATAACATATATTACAAACGCAATTCAATAAAAGCATACATAAAATACAGATAAAGTTCACACACCTCAATGAAACCTTGAGAAAAAACATCTATTAATCAAGGAAAGAAGTGTCTTGATTATTTCAGGCGGGCTGAGCGACTTGCCCTGTCAAGCCTGCTTTTATATAAGGTCACAAGAAACAAAAAGACACTTGAAGGATACTCCCCGCATCAATCAAGGAACCCCCTTAGCGCTGGGTATCAAACAACTCCTCCACCGCCTTGGCCACCTGTTGTTGGTGGCAGTGGCATGGGAGGAGCTGCCATCACGACATGTGGGGTGGGCTTGTACCGATCTCCGTACTGCTGGTGGTTGAGCGCTCCTGGTGAGGCCTGGTGCGGGTACCGGGGAGGGAAGGCCCCATCCGACCCCGAAGGATCCCGCCTGAACTCCCCATTGGCCTTGACGTCAAAGCTGCCCCTGCCAGCCTGTATCCATGCGCGGTGTTGGGAACAATAAAATGAGCATCCGGAGAAACACGAGGGCATTGCACGGTATAATTTCATCAGACTGAAATACGAGGCAGACCAGGTTGTAAAGGTGCAGTAACGTGTGACAGTAGGTGGGATCCGTGTCTGGATCCGTGCTCGGATAAATGAAACTTGTCTTCATGAAGAGCACAACGCGTTTGTACCTTACTTTCATAAACGTGACTCAATATGGCTAGATCAAGAAGACAGAAAAGGTTAAGGGAGAAAACTCAATTGAGAAGAATTAAGGGTGACTGTTGTAAAATTAATTTTGTTGTTTTGGGATGCGCGCCCCACACTTTGCCGACGCAATTAAACTAAGACGTCTGGGAGGCGCAAAACCGAATAAAGGTGAAGCGCATTTCCAAACCAAAATCAGCAGAACAAAACAATGGGGGTCGCCTTTTCATAGCTGTGTGCCCAACTGTAAAAATCAAGGGGCGGACTAAAAATTTGGGAACATGGTTACCTAGTTTTTCTTGTGGCAACAACCACTTCCAATGCCCATTTGTGTGCTGTCTCAGCGCCTGGAGATTTCCGTGACTCTTTCTATTTCCATTGTTGGACTAGAGTTCCTTCCTTTGCTCGAGGCTCATTTTTTTGTCCACCGAGGTAAACAGTATTACGGCACTGGCAACTTCTTCCCTTCAAATTACGTGATAATACGTTTGCCGCTGCCTGCATACATTTTTGTTCGTTTCCCCCGTACCTGCGGCGATTCCCTAGGCGGCCTGCTGTCTTCATCTAAATCAGGCTTGGGCTCTACAGCATCTCCTGCCATCTGCATGTCAACCATTAAGAAGCAGCAAAGCAAAGAGGAATGAGTCACGGGCAGCAATGAGGCACACGGGTGGAATGAGGTTTCGTGGGGACGGGGTTGTCCTGGAAGTTGCTCAACAGCTGACACGTGGTGGAGGACACGTGCTATTTCTGGACAAGACGCAGAGGAATGACTGTGACTCGTTGGCGCTCTTGTCAGAAGCACAGGTGCTTAGACTGCCCATCAAGCACATCAGTAGCACATATCAGTAGCACAAGTGCTCAGACCATCAGTAGCACAGGTGCCCAGACCATCAGTAGCACAGGTGCCCAGACAATCAGTAGCACAGGTGCCCATCAGTAGCACAGGTGCTCAGACTGCCCATCAAGCTGGACCCGGGGAGATGGCCATGACCCGCACGGACAACTACGACGTCGCACATGAGTTCACAATCTGGAAGGCAAGGCACCAGCCACGACCCATTTTCCAAAGCACACGTGGCACAACCAAATGTAGCTCTAGACTCATTTTTTGTGTCACACGTGACACAACCAAGTGTGACTCAAAACACATAATTCACAGCACACGCAGCGCAACAATTGTGACTCGAGACACATTTTGCAGAGGAGTTATGATTTTACAGAGGTGTTGCGCCAACTTCAGGCAAGTGCACAGAGGCAAGGGTTGGCGTGGCAGACTTTGATCAGCGCTACTTGAGAACTTTGCAAGTATGATAGCTCCTCTTATTATGGTTCAAAGAAAACACAAATCAGCTTGATGCGTACATATCATTCACTTGTTTTACACACCCGAGCTCAAAGTTCTCATCACGTTTCAGATGTGACGCACCGCGGACACGTGGCCTAAAGCCTCGAAGAGGCTCAGAGCATCCAAAGCAGCATCGTCAAACGGGTCTTCCAAACTCATGGCCACGTCAAAAGTTACCATCAGAGCAGTTTGACACTGTGCATGAGTGAGAGAAACAGCCAACAGAGCATGAGTGCAAGAGCAGATAATGGACCTTTTATTCATGCCATTTCAAAACAATTAACTTTTTTCCAATGAATGTGGCGCTCCTGGCCAAATACTAGCGTGGTGGAAGCTAATCTTACACGAAATTGAGGTGTACAGTGTACATGCTCACCTTAGGCAGACCTTCCCAAGGCTACATATTTTATGCAGACACGAAGGTGCTCTAATACATTCCAGCAATGATTTTTTGTGGGAGGGACTTGGCTGAATGCTTTGAGTGTTCCCACAACTTATAAATCAAACTTGTAGGGTATTCTATCTTGCACCTACGCCCAATACTTGCACCAAACAAACAGCTCCTTATTGCTCTTTGCAGCAAAAAAAAGTGCACGTGCAGATCTGTTGATCACAGATGCACCCATGGTAGGTCACAATGTAAAGCGGAATATATGTTTTTATTAAGAGCTGCTGGAAGTTTGTCTACAAGTCAGTTTTTCAGCAAGTTGGTTCTTAGGCAAGTCATTTCTTCAGCAAATTAACCCATAGGAGAAGGAAAGGTGTTCCTCCCCACAACCCCAGCAGCCCTTGACGTTTGAAAGGCACACACATGCTTTCTGATGCACCACACAAATTGCTTACCAACACAGCCAACACTCCTAAGACAGCCTTCGATATGACCAACTCAAAAGCGTTCCAATAGTAAGCGAGGAACACCGGTAAGATGATGGTGACTGCCCACCGGAGCATGGCGCGCATCATCTGAAATTGATGGTTACAGAGGAGACTGTTCAGGCTTTTTTAAATGGTATGTGCCACTTAAAGCTGGTGGTCAAGTAGGAAGATACATGGTCTTGAATTGGGTCGCACCATCTGAAGCTAAGTGGTCAGGATTGCTGTGTGTGTGCGTGTGTGTGTGTGTGTGTGCGTGCGTGTGTGTGTGTGTGTGTGTGTGTGTGTGTGTGTGTGTGTGTGTGTGTGTGTGTGTGTCGAAGACTTTTTGCTGCAGGCATGACGTGTGGGGGTGACAAGGGATAAACACTCTGGGAGGTAAAAGCACAGACATGATCCCTAGATGCAATTGACTCAACAGCCAGATGCCAGAGCATTTCTGCATCTGGATGAAGGAATTCAAGAGCAAGAACAAGGATGTGAAGAGGGAATTCATAATTCATGCATGTCTTTTTTCCCGAACCCACCACAGGAGTTCGCAGCTCCTTGTACAAAGTCAGCTGCTCAATCCCTTCATGCAGTGCCACGGTCTGAGGAGGAAAATGCGTAATACATGAGGAGGCAAAGGTGTAATACGTGAGGAGGCAAAGGTGTAATACGTGAGGAGGCAAATGTGGAATACATGAGGAGGCAAAGGTGTAATACGTGAGGAGGCAAAGGTGTAATACGTGAGGAGGCAAAGGTGGAATACGTGAGGAGGCCAAGGTGGAATACATGAAAAGGCAAAGGTGTAATACGTGAGGAGGCAAAGGTGTAATACGTGAGGAGGCAAAGGTGTAATACGTGAGGAGGCAAAGGTGTAATACGTGAGGAGGCAAGTGTAATACATGAGCATCAGTTAAAAGCATCAGACATCTGTCTGGCATGGGTGAGCGGGAGTAGCTACATTAAAAGGAGCCGAGCAATGCAGGTACGAGCGTGGCAGGTCATGAGTACCTAGCAGTAGAAGTTTAAAATGCACAGACGTTCAAGTTCTGCCACGTACTGTATTTGCACTGCACCTTGTACTCCCAGCTCGCCGGTTAAGTAATGAAATGCAAGGGTTTCACGCCGGTTGAGCAATGACATGTAAGGATTTCACGCCGGTTAAGTGATGGATGAAACATAAAAATTTTACGCCGGTTAAGTAATGACATGTAAGGAGTAAGGCTTTCAGGCTCAGATGCGGACACTGCAGCCTGCACGCTCAGCACGCAGCCACGACTGCAGGGTCACGCCTGCCAGCACCCTTTCCATATAAGCATGTCACAACACACATATATACGCACAAAGACACATGAATACACACACACGCACCTGCTGCCCTATGAGGGTGCACGTGGACATTATTCCAGCCAAGCCCCCGTCACCTTGTGAGGCAGCAGCTGTGGCTGCCAAAGCCTCCCTCAATGCCCTGTGTTCATGTACATGTGTGCCCACGCAACAGCAAAAAAACTGGCAACAGCAAAAAAACGGTACAGACGGTACAGCATGGAGATTGGGTACAGGACAAGTACACCGCAGGCAACTGGTCTTGTTGGCTTATCTCAACACACCTGCACACATACAGAGATGCAATGCTTCATCTGTTTGCTTGTGCAGCCACCCTACAAAGGCGAGCTATAAACAAGCGCGCCCGCACACGCAATGCCTTACCATTACACCTCAACTGTCCTACACAGGGGCTCAAGCTAGCAGTGAGCAGGCGCAGCGTTTCAATGGCTGGTATTTGCAATCTGACGTGTTTTGAAGGCATAAGCGCTGCTTTTCTGTTCGCGTTCATAATTGTAGCACTCATTTACTGTTTTCGCCATTCTTATTGCCTTACAACTTGTTCTGAACAAGTTGCTCAGCAGCAGCACTGCGACACACACACACACTTTCCTTTCCTCCCCTTGCGCCACACACTCACCCTCCACCGATGATGACTTCACGCAAGCTGAAGTGCAAGCGACGCTGCAGCACGCCAATGTCCCTGGACACTCCAAACTGGACGGCAACAGAAGGCAGGTGACAGGCCAGGGTCGGGAAGTTGGGTGGGCTGCTCAGGCGGGTGTGTGTGTGGGGTGAGATGCTTGTGCTTGTCCTCACATATCACAGTGCCCAGGTTAAGATTGAGAGACTTTGAGGACACGCTATAGGGCAGCAAATGTCAGAAGGAAGTGAAGCGCCTGTGCCGTCACACCCTTGCACTGTCTGAACATTTTACCTTCACCTGCCATGTGTCCTGTGCAGACAGGGCGTATGCTGTCATGCCCTTGCTCTGTCTGAAATGGAATTCATAGCTTCATCTGTCGTGTTTCTTGAGCAGACAGAGCGCATGCTGTGACACCCTCGCACTGTCTGCCCCAATCCTCAATCGCTAACTTTGTGGCGCACACACGCACAGACAGGGCACCCATGCCCTGTCTGATCTCCTCAATCCTCAATCAGCATCTTTGTGGTGCACACACAGCTCAAATAACTGGACAGTGGGATTTTTTGTTTGCTTGTGCGTTGCGTGCGATTGTGGTCTGCGTGAGATTGTCAAACTGCTGTGCAGCGATGAGGCTGTGCACGTGTGAAAGGCTGCTGCAACCTTGAGTGTGCATATGTAGAAGACTCACAACAACGCAGGTTGTGTGGGTGTATATGAGATCAAGTGTGCAAATCAGATCAAGACGTAATAGAACGCTTGTACTGGAAGCGCCTCACACGATGAATAAGGAGGGGGTGGCTGCTGCTTCCAAGGCAGCGTAACACGCACCCTACTGCCGGTGTGCCTGAACCCAACGTAACACGTTTTATGCATCAGGAATGAGAATCAGAAGGGCCTTAACAGTCCTCCCATGAGATGTTACCATGATCAATGCTGAACCTTGGTTCCTCCATCTTCAATGCTGGCATTTATATTCCCCGTATTAACAAATCAATACCAACCCTTACTTTCACCACAGTGGTTGATGCTGCCTTTATGTTCATTACAACAACACAACCGACGCTGACCCTAATCTTCAGCGCAATGGTCGATGCTGGCTCTTACCATGGTGTCGCTGTCTGGGATGCCTGAGGAGTGGTAGGGCAGGTAGAAGTGGCGCGCATATGGGCGCTTGTGTGCTAAATACCTGCACACGCACACGCAGAGAAGTTATATGTGTGTGTTTGGGGGGAGGGTAGACGTTGAGTTGCCGTCTGAAAGGAGTTCCCTCTGCAGCGCAGAGACAGAATGGATTTAAAGGCAGGGCACAGTCAGATGCACAGAACAAGACCATGTGCGGACCGCGGTGGTTCTTTCAGCGCATGCTAGGCAATGTACAATTACAAAGAACACGTGCATTGTAAAAGACTGCATATTTGGAGAATTTCCAGCTACAAGCACCTTTGCATTCCAGGCTTTGGTGCCTACATCCCTGCAATTCCTCGGTGACAATTACAAGCTGAAGCCATAAGCGCCCCTTCATCATTTCTTGTACAAAATTAATCTCTGTATCAATCACTAATTGACGTCAAGGGCGCACCTTGTCTAATTTTGTACAAACATATTCTGTGTTACAATCACAAGCTGACATCACGGCGTCCCTTTTTTACAGAAAAATAAAAAATAGTTTTTATACGTGCCACTGTGGATGGACGAGGCACCTCCGTGTGTATATTCACTATTCACAGGAAACATGTCAAGACGCAGAAGAACAAAAAACAAAATGCACACACACACATTCACACACACACACCTGTGAAGGTCATCAAGCATGACGGAAATGTGGCGCCGCAACTCTTCTGCCGCGGCAGCCGCTTCCATCCTGCGATTTATTTTGTTGGCCGAAAAAGGCAGTGACCATAACTCAACGTGCGGTTCAGCTGTGCAGAGGATTTGAGCAACAGGCTTCCAGTCACAAGCATCATTTTATTTCTGATCCCCAATTGCTGCAAGGTAAAGCCTCAGTCCATCTTGCCGAGAACAGTGATGCTAGCAGTGCTGCACATTGCCATCAGGATATCACTGCTGCCTAATGGAAAAATGTAATGAGGACAGGAAATAGCAGTTCTATTTCATGGAGCTTGCAATCAATGATAGTCCGTTGTTTTCCAGAAGCGGCTACAACAAGGCAACAGGGTCCGTCCGTGCCATCATCTACGCAACCAGCTATATTCAATTTCAGGAAACCTGCAGGCCTATATCTGCCACGCCTTTGCTCAGGACTACACCCATCGCTCCATTGCAAATTGAGCATGCCTTGTCAAAGCAAATGCAAAGGACAGCACTTTCAAGACGTGGATCCGCAGGAAAATGTGAGGCACAAATTTGAAGGAAAACTGAGGCCTGATTTTGTAGTAAACCGATTTTGTAGTAAACCCACAGGACAGGGTCCTTTTTAGGACGTGGAATTCTAGGAAAACGTGAACTTTGTAGGAAACATAAACAGCAACGCCTTTGAAGTTGAGGGGCGAATCTGCCTTGCAGTAAGAAACTCAAGGGACCCTTGCTGATTGTACCTTCGCTCCATGCCAGCCCCTGATCCCTTTGCAAACTCCTTGCTGGCTGGGCGCCCTTCCGCAAGGGTTTCAGCATCGGCGCCGGGCATGGTGTTGTAGGTGCTGGGCGCCATGAAGCCTATGGCTTGGGCCTGGAGGCTCAGCGCTACGACCTGTTAGGGGGTGGGAGTGTCAGCGAGCGTCATTTGGCTGCTCCTGACAATGTAGAAAGAAGAACCGCAGGCATTGAAAACCACTCCCACATTGATCAAGGAAAAATTTGCCACTCTGGTACCAAGACCCGTA
>Ga0307947_1003688_pt1:0-10000 | contig 12232 bp, 9 predicted proteins | sample OrgLakmetagen232_FD_201840 | JGI IMG/M metagenome (GOLD analysis project Ga0307947, IMG submission 201840) | Saline water microbial communities from Organic Lake, Antarctica - #232 | ecosystem: Environmental > Aquatic > Non-marine Saline and Alkaline > Saline | place: Antarctica: Organic...
GCTGGAATCCAAATTCATTCTGGATACATTTCGCCGGACGTAAGAAATCAGGGACTCAACAGATGGCAGCTCATAGTGTGTAGCAGGAGGGGGTAGCTGGAGGTTGTCGGCAGGAGGGTTAACAACCATAGCTGAAGAATGTGCGAGGACCAGCAGTCAGGAGACCTGGAGCTCAATTCCATGTCAGCTTGCAAAAACTTCCTCATTGTGGAACTGTTGCATTGGGTAAGGGAATCGTACGGGCGCATTGCAGCGCGAAGCTAGCTGAATTGCAGGGGCTCCAGGCTGCACTCTCGCACAAAGCACCATGAAGGAGCTACTTGAGTGGCGTCTTTGAGTCCGAGAATCCTTTTTAGCACGGTCAAAAGTTGTGTAGGGGTTTAGTTTATCCATCTCTCTACTTTGTCTTAAGAAGGGAGTAGCCCATATCTGACTCGCATTCATGCTAGCAGGAATTGCGTAAGTTTTGAGGAGCCAGATATGAGCGTGTAATCTGCTAGCAAAGTCACGGCTCTTGACGAATTGCTCTCTCAATCTCTCTGCTTGACTCTGAAAGTACTAGCCATGAATGGTCGCAAAGCTGCGTCAGCTGCAATAGTCTGATTGATCTGCCTGTCGCACGCCATACCAAGATATTTGAAGGTGTCTGTGTAGGGGAGCTGTGTGCCATCAAAGAAAAGGGGAGGCAAAAAACTTCCCGGTCTGGAGTTGAAGCACATCACCTCAAACTTTTGGGTATTTAATGTCAAGGACTTCTTTTGAACGTAAACTCTCAGTTTGTTAAGCATAGTCTGTAGCTCGTTGTGTTCAGCAGAAGTGAGGGAAAGATAATGAGCAAACAGCAGGTGGGTTACTGTAAAATTGGGAATGCCCGTGTCGCGCCCTGCACCCCCTCAGCCAGGCTGTCGATGTCAATCAGGTGAAAATAGTAGGGGGGAGAGGGGGCACCCTCGTCTGACACCAAAATTTGCTTGCACATTTGCTCTTTTGTCTCCATCCAGCATTGTTTACTCATCAGCCTTGAAATATGGGCACAAGATATTGAGGCACCTGGCAGTAATTTTAGTGATCCCACGACTTGTCTTTAGGAATTGAACCGTATGCTTGTTTGAAGTCAATGAACGCAGCGTACAGGCGTGATGAGCCCCTCTGCATCTTCTGAGCTGCATCTTTGAAGTGTTACAGGAGAAAAAATGGTTGCAGCATGCTTCTACCTAGAAAAAATCCAAACCGTGTGTCCGGGGTTACGTGTGGACCACACCAGCCTGAGTCTTGAACAATAGAGCGCAACAGCATGTGCTAGCAGGCTTGCACCCTGTGTACCTTGTTGGATCGCTTTCATAATAATTATTCCGGCAGTACAATGCCGATTAATAATCATTTAATTCATAATGGAATTCTGACTGCAGCCTGACAACATGTGGTAGATCCCTCTCGCTCTTGGCAGATGGGGCAGATTGGTGGGCTGGCCTTCTTTAAAATTATATTGAGCGGCATGTTTTTGTTTGCATATCAGATCTGTAAGATAAAGCATGGAAGCAATTTACACAGCCATCCTATTTCATAGCTATGGCACAGCTTCGATCCTATGTTCCTGACTTATGTGATCGCGTCCGACAAGGAGACAGTGGTACAAGAGATTTTACGCAAGAAGTGGTGAAAACTAAGGCAGAATAAAAGAAATACTGGTAGTGATGACACAGCCAGCATGGTCAAGGGAGGGGGTTACATAGGTGCCCTCACCAGGCAACCCCCCACCGCGCAAACAAACAAAAAAATAGTGTGGGTCAGGGGGGTTGTGTGCCGTAGCACCCAGACCCACACCATGACTGTTGTTGCTTAGGTTGTATTGCAGTGCATAACGTGTTTTTATGAGTGTAGATGCATGTCTGATGGAGTGTTCAATCGGCTAGGTGTCAGCGTTTTAATCTTATGGCAATCCAGATGGAGGTCTGCCAAAGGTCTGTATGATCTTTGTAAGTAGTCCCCATTACTCCAACGTGCAGAACATGGAGCTTGACTTCCCTGTATCCCTGCCTATGTAGGTTGGAGGTAAGCACGCTATGCTGTGCTTTCACCTTTTAAAATTGAGGATCAGGCCTAGTGTCTGCACATAATTTAATCTCAATCAGGTGAACCTCCCACCGGTTTGGAAAAAGTTGAAAAAAGAACGCAGATAGTGTAAACATTACCGGCATGGATAAGGAAAGGATGTGTTTATGTTCTGCACCATCCAATGGTTGCAGAGACACAAAACATCATATCTGGAGAACAAAAGAGGAAAGGCTTTTCAGTGGGGATCAGGCGGTTGGGAGGCAGATACCTGCACACCACCAGGAGTATTGCTCAGATATTTGTGGGGATGGTGTTCAATGTCTCGTTCCACCTGTATGATTTTTGTTGCGGATCTGATTGCATGTAGGCTTGACATTTTCATGAGTGCCGTATATGTAGACTAGTAACTCCGAGGCTGTGGAGTGTCTGGGTTCCTTGTGTGACTGCTGTAGATGGTGCCTAGCAGGATGGTGTGAAGGGTTTTACGGTGTCCGAGTAAGCGAGGCATTTGCAGCTTATGTTGTTTTCGTGCCTTTTCTGCTTGTTGAGTAAGGGAAGTGTCTACACAGTACTTAATTCGATTCTATGTTTGGAATAAGTTTATTGTCTTTAGCAAGTTGCTGCAAATCTGAGTTGTGGGTGGTTACATAAGAAGAACACATAGATCTAGGTAAAAATAAGACCGCGTTGGAATGAGAAGAAGCTTTCAAAGCACGTATTGTTAGGTTTGGTAGCAACCAGTAGAGCAGTGTTTTGTTGGCAGTGTTTGTCAGGTCTAGGCCCTGTCCTACTAGATTATCTGCACTGCCTGTGTCAGTGTAGGCAATTTGGTTGGCACCGAATGATCCCTTTTGTAGGGCTTGTAATATCAGTCCACTTGCCATATTATGACGTTTTATAATCATGTTTCTCATAATAGTATTGGCAGCCAGAGAGTATGTGAAGCAGGGCAGACGGGGCAGTTTTCATTGGGAGGAAGCCGTACCGGTAGGCGTGTTTTTGATTATTGTACCAGTGCGGTACCTCAAAACATTACGTTTTTCGTAGAATTTGATATTGTAATTGTTCCAGAAAGCATTGTTTCAGAAAACAAGGGTGAAGGAAACGGAGACGCATGTTGCTTTTGGATAGGAAGCTACTCACATTCCTAGGCAAGGTCAAAACGGCCCCTAGGAAACCCTGTTGTGCTCTGCATCCGTCGTGCGGTGTGAGGCACAAACCCTCATTTTATGGTAATGCGAAATGACGTGTCTACTATTATTCTCTTTTACACGTACCATACACCACTAGACTTTCAGCACATTTGCCCTGGCGAGGTCATCATGCCAGCGCCTATACCCCCCATAATAAGCACGGCCCTTGTTCGCTTTGGGAATTGCTGGATGCCGGAATTTGCTGCTGCGGCCAATCTTACAGGATCACAAATATGTGCAAGGAAATATGTAAACGTACTCCAGATTTTCCAGGTCAGTGTCTAGAACCCCAATTCGCACAAAAAATGATGCGATCCATACTAGGGAGCAATATCGCAATACAATAAATATGATGAGGTATAAAATTAAAAGCACTTGCTTGTGCAATGCAGTGCCTAATCAGAGGCAAATTAAGTCTGATTAATACTCTTGACAATGAGTACACAGACAAATTGTATGAGAGTAGAATGAGATCTTCTAATCCTAGGAGTTGTATGTTATTGTATAAGGTGTATGTATAAATGAAAATGATCCATTCGAACCTTTGCCATCACAGTTGGCCTTCATAAGAACGATCAACAAACTCGTGCTCTCACCATAAAGTTGATTCGGGAAACCATAAGCCATGCTTCTTTGTCACACACTATGCATCTTGTTCATTCAAGCACATGCTTGATATGCGCCAGAGAGTTTGAAAATTTCAATTCATAGCAAGGCCCTTCCTCTCCTCTCAACCGTGAATACTCCATAGGAGTGAAATACCCTCAGCCGTACGCTGGGCATTTAAACCTTCCTTGCAGCAGCGGCTTGCACACTTCCAGATGGGTCGAAGTGCATCCACCATGTCCTGGATGAGCACGCACGTGTGTACGTGTGTATGTGTGTGTGTGCGTGTCTGTGTGTGTGTCCTTAGAAGACGATCAAGCATAGCTGAGTTTCTAACCATTTCCTGCAAATAAGCACAGGGGAGAGTAAAAATTGAAGTGTCACACACACAGTGTGTGTTGAAGACCTAACTCCCCACTGTAGTTCTATTCCGTTTGCATCGTGAGATGGCGTTGGAATTGCTTACTAGGGACACATCACAAACTGCTAACAACCATGGTCCTCACAAACTGCCCAAAGGGAAGAAGAAAAAATTTAAAAATTAAGCTAGGAAAGAAGAGCAGTTGTGAGGACCAAGGAAATAAAAAGGTGAAAAAACAGGAGAGAAACACAGATAAAAGGCAAGAACGATAAAGTGACATCACTTTGCTGCTCTACAAGAACTGGAGTTCAAGTGTTACACACTGAACTCAGCAGATCCTTAACATAATACAGAAGCTTATATAATCTCTATTTGAAGCTTAGAGTACGCTTGGAATGGAAAAAGGAGTCTCGTATGCACACATACACACATACACACGTGCACATCACTACACCCACCATAGTTTCCGATCAGCTGTTGTATCCATAATTGTCACATTACTCTACGGAATAGAAATCACTTTTGCACGTATTGTCATTTTTAAGTCAATGAGATCGTCCACAGCATTTGGCAGCAAAGCAGTTCCTTTCCTCCCCACAGGGTTATTACCAGTGTTGTGAACTTTACGGTTGACGCCGTCAACCGTCATTTGACGGTCAGGCTCGACTGACTCAGGGCCACAGGGCCACACAAACCCTCTTGGCCTGATTACCGGAGGACATTTTATATTTATATCGCAAATCACAAATGTTGTTTGTGGGGAATTCGGAGCTTGAGTTGGCACTCTGAGCCACTGAGTTCCTGACGCCGCACCGTTACTTACGATTCCCCACCGTCAGTATGAATTTCACCGTTAAATACGGTTATGTGACGTAGACGTCATTTAAGCACCGTAATTTTCGGTGCCATTTCTGATTGATGCCGTAAATTCACAACACTGGTTATTACACACATGCAGCCTTGCTGCAGCCTCCCCCTTCCACTTCCTCTCTCTGCCAAAGTCAAGTAAACACATCCGAAAAGTGCGCAACTCCGTTTCTTTTACGCTATTGTAAGAACTGTGCTGCCTCCTCCAGACTCCCTTGCCTTATTCCATCAGCGCACTTGAACATACCTATCTGGTGCTTGGACTCATGACGCGCATGTTCCCAAAAGGAGTGATGACCTGCAGGGCCACCATATTTCGTACTTTTTAAAGCGCGCGTGACAGCAAGCAAGTTGCGTGTAAATAGGGTTGGCCAGAACCGTATATATACACCGTATATGACCGTATATTTGGTAAATTCCCTGCAAAAAATACCGTATATGCACCGTATATATATGGTTCTGGCCAACTTTACGAGTAAACAACCTATACAGTTGGGCTGTACGCTTGTGTCTGTCTGCGTTTGCTCCAAGGGTACAGGCAGTAGTATCTGTGCAGTCAGTAGTATCTGTACAGGCAGTAGTACCTGTACAGGCAGTAGTATTTGCTGTGCATCCACTCGTTTGTATTAGGATCAGAATACACACACACACACGCACGCACACACACACACACACACACACACACACACACAGATTCCATGCACCGGCCACGCAAGGACAGGGACGACATCAACTGAAGAGTTGTAACACACAAACGCGCGCACACACACACGCACCTCTCGAGCGTCTTCTGACCACAGACTATGTAGGGACATGGGTGGCATTGGCTGAGGTATGCCTGCAACGTGCCTAGGGCGAGGAACAGCCACAACCCCACTGACCCCCTCCTGTGCCCAACAATGATTGTAAAAGAGGTGTGTGTGTGCGTGTGTGTGTGTGTGTGTTTGTGTGTGTGTGTGCGTGTGTGTGTGTGTGCGTGTGTGTGTGTGTGTGTGTGTGTGTGTGTGTGCTTGTGCGAGAGTGTCTGGTCCGAGAAGAATTTCGTAGGAATGGAAAGTTACAGCATGGTTCTTGACAGGTTAAGCTGGGAGATAAGGTATGGGCTTTGGAGGACGAAGCTGTTTATATATTGAAGAGTAAGTATGCCGCACAAGGGGAAAAAAGAATGCTGCCCTGGCAGAAAAATGTTCCGGCAGCAGCCAGGTCTAAATTCCTAAATTCCTAAATGCCTAAAGGGGTTACATGTCTGGTTTCAGCACTTCAGTGAGAATTCATTGCCGGATATCTGTAACGTCTTCCATCCTGGTATGATACATATGTGAAAATGTACATACCATATATGCGATATGAGCATACCATTTATGTGGTATGTGCATACCATATATGTGACATGTGTATACCATTTATGTGGTATGTGTATACCATTTATGTGATATGTGTATACCATTATTGCGATATGTGTATACCATTTATGTGGTATGTGCATACCATTTATGTGGTATGTGTATACCATTTATGTGTGGTATGAGAAGCAGCCTAAAACCACCACACAAAGCATGCATGGCTGAGGAGGGCAACACACATCGTGGTCTGCATGAGCCTTGTGCGTGATGCCATGCATGCATCAAATGCCATGCATGCATCAAATGCCATGCATGCATTAAAGAGCAGCGTGATGCCATATCCTTTGATGAATAGGGTTGGCCAGAACCGTGTATATATACTGTACATGACTGTACCTGTGGTGATTTCCCAGCCAAAAATGTCGTGTATACACCGTAGGTCCTGACCAACCCTACCTATGAAGCACGTGCCTTGCACAGATATACTGGGAAGAAAGATAGCATCACACACACAAGGATAGCATCACGCACACACAAGGATTGCATCACACACACAAGGATGGCATCACACACGGATAAACGAGCCACATTGCGCAGACCTTGCACATGGTGGCGGGCGTTGGAGCGCAAAAACCCCGCACACAGACAATCTCACAGTGCATACGTTTTTGCGCACACACCTTGCACATAATGCTGTGTGCTCAAAAGCAATGACACCGCACAAGTGATGCAAACCGACAGTACTCAATTGCGTACACACCTTGCACATAATGCCATGCGTTGGAGAGCTGGCTCGACCGCGAGCAGCGGAATCGCTCATCAGGGGGGCATTGTACCGCTCCCACAATGCATTTACGGGCACCTGTGTTGTGTGTGTGTGTGTGTGTGTACGTATACCGCTCCCACAATGCATTCACGGGCACCTGTGGTGTGTGTGTGTTGTGTGTGTGTGTGTGTGTGTACGTATACCGCTCCCACAATGCATTCACGGGCACCTGTGGTGTGTGTGTGTTGTGTGTGTGTGTGTGTGTGTGTGTGTGTGTGTGTGTGTGTGTGTGTGTGTGTACGTATACCGCTCCCACAATGCATTCACGGGCACCTGTGTTGTGTGTGCGCATGTGTGTGTATATATGTGTGTGTGTACGTATACCGCTCCCACTATGCATTCACGGGCACCTGTGTTGTGTGTGTATGTTTGTGTATATGTGTGTGTGTGTGTGCGTATACCGCTCCCACTATGCATTCACGGGCACCTGTGTTGTGTGTGTGTGTGGCATGTGTGTGTGTGTGTGTATGTATACCGCTCCCACAATGCATTCACGGGGACCTGTGGTGTGTGTGCGTGTTTCCTTGTGCGTATGTGTATGTGTGTGTGTGTGCTTTTTTTGTGCGTATGATTGTATGTGTGGGTGTAAGTGCGTACAAAGCAGCCTTTCTTTCTCCATTGCACTTTGGCAGACTCACAGGGAGTATACAGGGTTGCCAGAACCAGATATAACCTGTGTATATACGGTAATTTTGGCAGGGATATCACCAAATAAACGGTCATATACGGTGTGTATATACGGTAAATTTGGTAGGGATATCACCAATACACGGTCATAGACGGTGTGTATATACAGTTCTGGCCAACCTGAGGAGTATAGCAGTGTGCGCTGCGGAATCAGGCCACCATTTTGGCTCATGGATCTGTAATAGGGCCACAAAGCGTGGAACAGTTTGCCACCCATCCCAGTGTTTGTCTTTGAATAAACAATCTATACCTTCATGCACAACAAATATATAACCTGGTTTTTCAACCACTGCCACTCCCTCACCCTCACCCTCACCCTCACCCTTATCCTCACCCTTATCCTCACCCTCACCCTCACCCTCACCTTCCCACACACCCATGCTCCCACCCCCACTCCTACCCCTGTCCACAACCACACCCACACTCTCATACACACCCACCCTAGGCACAATAGCAGGCAGCCTTTCAGCGGCCCCTGCTGGGCTACCAACGCTCTTGCCTCCATTGAAGCCAGCAGCAGCAGCAGCAGCAGGCACAGCAGCAGCAGCAGGCACAGCAGCTGTTGCTTGAGATGCCGGGGCAGCAGCAGCTGTAGCAGCTGCAGCAGCTTTAGGAGCTGGAGCAGCAGCACGCGCAGCAGCTGCTGCTTGAGAAGCTGGAGCAGCAGCAGGCGCAGAAGAAGCTGCCCGAGGAGCTTGAGCAGCAGCAGGCGCGGAAGAAGCTGCCCGAGGAGCTTGAGCAGCAGCAGACGCAGAAACAACTCTCGTGCCTACGCCTGAGCTAGGGCCAGGTGGGGTGCACCCCCTGCTGCTGTGTTCTACACTGTTCCTCTCGGTGATAGGGGAACCAGGGGAACTCCCTTGATAGAACAGGGGGCCAAAGTGATGCTCAGCCCAGCTCGGGCCTTTGCTGGATCCTACTGTGAGTGGTTTGTGTGTGTGTATGTTTGTGTGAGCGCGTGTATGTGAATGTGCGTGTGTGTGTTGTATGTGTATGTATGAATATGAATATGTGTGTACACTGTACACGCACGTGTGTGTGTGTGTGCGTGTGCTTGATTGTCTGTGTGTATGTGTGTGTACACTGTACACCTGTGTGCTTGATTGTGTGTGTGTGTGTGTGTGTGTGTGTGTGTGTGTGTGTGTGTGTGTGTGTGTGTGTGTGTGTGTGTGTGTGTTATGCAAAACAAACAATGGCACCACATATTTTCATACGAGCTTTCAACTAAAAATCACCCTTTACGCAGCAACGCACACACCCACACAAGCAAAAACACACATGCATATACATGCCGGAAAAAAGTTTGAGTATATGACACAACTGAGTGCATATACACTCCCAGCACCCACCCAAACTTATGCCTTCTACACATGCACACTCCAGACACAGCCACGAACGAACACATACCCACACTGACACCCACGCCCGCCAGTTGGATTGATTCAAGCCTCTGTTAAGGGTGTGCAGGGTACACGAGCTTAGCCCTCAACCACACGCACGCACACACACACACACTACACACACTACACACACACACACCACACACACACACACTCACACACCACACACACACACACCCACACTACACACACACATTCACACACCACACACACACACACACACTACACACACACACGCACCCTGCTCGTGATCGCCAGGCCCATGCTCGGCACATATCGTGGGTGGACGTGTGACATGCATTGCTGCATGCATGTCGCTGTCCAGCACCTCTTGTTGGCTAATCTGCGCTGTGTAGTGCGGGCGTCTGCTGCTTCCCCAGGTGTAGGCAGTCTGCAGGGGACATTGCGTGTGAGTGTGCTTGTGTGTGTGTGTCAACAGTGTTTTTGTGTGTATGTATGGTATGAGTATTAACAAAGTGTGCTTGTTTGTGTGTATGTGTGCATGTGTGTGCGTGTGTGTGTGTGTTTGCGTGTGTGTCTGTGTGTGTGTGTCTGTGCGTGTGTGTCTGTGTGTGTGTGTGTGTGTTTGCGTGTGTGTGTGTGTGTGTGTGTGTCAGCAGTGTTTTTGCGTGTATGTATGGTATGAGTATTAACAAAGTGTG
>Ga0307947_1003691_pt1:0-5000 | contig 12225 bp, 9 predicted proteins | sample OrgLakmetagen232_FD_201840 | JGI IMG/M metagenome (GOLD analysis project Ga0307947, IMG submission 201840) | Saline water microbial communities from Organic Lake, Antarctica - #232 | ecosystem: Environmental > Aquatic > Non-marine Saline and Alkaline > Saline | place: Antarctica: Organic...
GCATGGACTTAATTTTGCCGTGAGTCTGTGAAGAAGAAGGGCATTGACTTACCCTTGTAAGGAGTCTGGAAAGAAGGGCATGGACTTAACCTTGCCATGAGTCTGTGAAGAAGGGCATGGGCTTATTCTTGCTGTGTGTCTGTGAAGAAGAAGGGCATTGACTTACCCTTGTAAGGAGTCTGGAAAGGAGGGCATGGACTTAATTTTGCCGTGAGTCTGTGAAGAAGAAGGGCATTGACTTACCCTTGTAAGGAGTCTGGAAAGAAGGGCATGGACTTAACCTTGCCATGAGTCTGTGAAGAAGGGCATGGGCTTATTTTTGCTGTGTGTCTGTGAAGAAGAAGGGCATTGACTTACCCTTGTAAGGAGTCTGGAAAGAAGGGCATGGACTTAATTTTGCCGTGAGTCTGTGAAGAAGAGCATTGACTTACTCTTGCTGTGTGTCTGTGAAGAAGGGCATTTACTTACCCTTGTAAGGAGTCTGGGAAGAAGGGGGGGCAGCTGCCAGGCTTGCCCTGCTAGAAGTGAGCTGGAGGGTGGAGGAAAGGATGCGAGGGGGCTGGTGGGGCTGTTGCTGCTGCTCTTGATGCTGCTGTTGCTGCTCCTGCTGCTGCTGTCGGAGGTGCAGGGGTGAAGGGCATAGTGCTTCATTGTTTAGCCCCTGCAGCCTGTGCTGGCTGTCGCGAGGCGTGGCGTGTGCAGCAGTGTGTGCGTGAGGGAAAGTTGCGTGCGTGTGGCTGCACAAAGGCGTGTGTGTGCGGCTGAGCGGAGGTGTGCGTGTGTGGTGGTTCTCATGTTGCAGGCCTGCTTGTAAGCTGCGTAGCGTAGGTGCGGATGGCAAGGTATGGGTGTGGGAAGGGCGGTGAAGGATGCTGCGCAGTTGGGCTGACTTGGAGGTTGCCGCCACCACCTCAGCTGATACCTGCCTGCCGCAGTCCTCGATGCTGTCTGCCTCGGAGTCGACCTCCACCGCCACCAAACCACCTGCACTTAATACACCACCCTCACTTACTGAATTACCCGCACCATCTGTTGCCGTCCTGTTCATACGTGCATTAGTGCCATCAGCAAATCTGCCCACAGGTGGACCCACTCCAGCCGTTGAGCTCCCTCCTCTCAAACCTGCACATGCTGCCTCTTCCTGCCCCTCCCCTTCCTCGTGCTCTCCCCCTCCTTTCCTAATCAGACCCACACACTCAGCCTCTTCCTGCCCCTTCCCTTCCTCACGCTCTCCCCCTCCTTTCCTATTCAGACCCGCACACTCAGCATCTTCCTGCCCCCCCTCTTCCTCACGCTCTCCCCCTCCTTCCTCCTCACTGCTGTCACAGAGCACGTGCTTGCGAGCTCCACTTCGGCGCCTATGCCTGTGCAGCACCACTCCTCCCTCGCCATCCTGCTGCTGCTGCTGCTGCTGTTGTTGCTGCTGCTCCAGCTCCACACGTCGTATATCCTTTTCACCTTGCTGCTGCTCTTGAACATGCTCACCTTGCAACGTCTCATCCTGCGGCTGCTGCCCTTCTTGCACTTTCCTGTTCTGCTGCTGCTCTCCCAACGCCTGCTCGTTCTGCTGCAGCTGCTGCCGCTGCTGCCCTCCAAACACTAGTTCGTTCTGCTGCTGCTGCTGCTGCTCTCCCAACACCTGCTCGTCCTGCTGCTGCTGCAGCTTCTGCTGTTGTGCCCCTCCTCTCCTCCCCCCAATGACATCCAATGCCACCACCTCCCCAGCCACATCATCTCGCTGTGTATTTTGGGCCCTGATTTGCTGGGAGAGCAGCGGCTGGGTGGGCAAACACTGTTGAGTGGGTGAGTGTTGGTGCAGTGGAGTGGACAAGCACTGATGAGCGGGCTGCAGGGGCTGCTGCTGCTTCCCAGGCAGGGAGGGCTTTGCAAGAAAGGAATGAATGGAGCGCTGCTGCCCCCCTCCACCTCCACCACTGCCACCGCCCCTGCCAGCAACATGAGGGGCCACAAATATGCTGGCAGGCTTGCTCCCTTTGCCACCAGGCTTGGTATTGTGGGAATGTTGTTGTTGGTGCTGTTGCTGCTGCTTGCTGCTGCTGCTGCTGCTCGTTTGACCATGTTGTTGATCCGACTTCCCCTTGTGAGGCTGCACCTGTGTCTTAAAGAGTGTGTGTGTATGTAAGTGTGAATTTGGCAGTGTATGCGAATCTGTGCTGTGTGTGTTTGTGCTTGTATGCATGCATGCGTGCGTGTGTGTTCGTGCTTGTAAGCATGCGTGTGTGGGTGCGTGCGTGCGTGCGTGTGTGCATGCATGTTTGTTAGTGCATGCATGTGCTTAAGTACGTAGGTGCCTCACCTCATGGAGAGGGGCTACGTTCGAGGTCTGAGGCAGCTGCAAGCTGTGGCAGTGGTGCTGTTGCTGTGTCTGCACATGTCCTTTGTTGCTTGGTCCCTCCTCTTGGGATTGAGGCAGCATGGACAGGTCAACCATTTCCGGCACCTGCTGCTCCTGTTGCTGCTGCTGCTGCTGCTGCTGCTGCTGCACATGTGGCTGCTCCTGCTGAGGCTGTCGCTGATGTTGTGCCTGTGCTTCTGCCTGTAGCTGCGGCTGCCCTTGCTGTGGTTGCTGCTCAGGCTGTGGCTGTGACGGTACCTTCATTTTTGGCTGGTGCTGGTTTGAAAGCGAGAGGGGTTGCAGCTGCTGATGCCCTTGCTGCTGGTTTAACGGTAAGAGTGGTTGCAGCTGCACTTGGCTGGCTTGCACCACGTGCTGGGTAGCTGGCACCATCTGGGAAGGAGGGCTGGCTCTTTTCTTCCTGCTGCTTTGCAGGAAGCCCCACTCCTCTTCCTCGTCCGTGTCGCCGCAGCAAGTGCTGTTGTTGAGGGATGTGGGGCGCTTTGCTGTGCTGCGCTGTGCGTGTGCTGCAGAAGCAGCCTGGGACGTCAAGAGAAGGATGAAAAAGAAGGAATGCTTTTGAGAAAAAGTTTAGGTATCTGTTGACCTGTTAGTGTAAGGTGTAAGGGAAAGAAGAAATGTAGTAAAAGAAAACAGGGAGCGGCAGGCAGATTTTTGGGGTGTTAAGAAGGATTTTAAAGCAGCTTGGAGTTGGCAAGCGCAGCCTAGTGGAGCTCAAGGTAATTGGTCGATCAGGTGTGCAATCCAGGCAGGATGCAAAGGCCAAGCCTGACCTTCGGTTTTAAATTGACGAGGGGAAAAGCAGAGGGAATTAACGTCAATCAAGATCTGTGTTGGGCAGGACAGGTGCAATCAGTCTTCTATAGTTTGTGATGAAATGCGCAACACACAAACGCTATAGACCAGCTCTTAGTGTATAAAACAGCTAACTGCTGCCCTTTTGGGCCTATAACCGAAACCCTGAACACTAAACCCAAACCCCTCGTGCCTCAAACTAGAATGCCTTGCATAATCCAGCCAATCGAAAGCACCCTTGCAACCAGGTCATACACTTCTTGGCCTGATCTACTTACTGGACCTGAAACTACCGGCCTGTGTGCTTCAAGCTTGTAATTTCAAAATCTGTGATTTAGCTTGTCTCCATTCAAGGCTCAGTGCCTAAAGCTTGCCCGAGTTGGCTTTGTCTCGAAAAGGACATTAGAAAGAGCTAGGACATATGCCAGAGATGCGCATGCAGAGTTGTCTATGATGATGCGTTCAAGGCAAAGGGGGCCGAATCTTTGAGCAACTGCTCTTCTGTTGGCTTAGCTGAGGCCTGCCTTAGAACTGCAAAGAGAACATTTTGCGTATGGCCTGCTAGGAATGAGAAGAGCACCCTTCACACTCATTTGGCATTGAGCTAATTAAGCATCTAATCTGCTGCATGCCCTGAAATGAAGGATGCTGCTCCTTTACCAGAGAACCTGCAGAGCTGGCTTGAGAGCCATCCTTCGCCTAGCACAACGTAAACGCTTTGTATAGCAGGAAGGAGCAGCGAACGTGTACAACGTGCATGCGCCTCCTTGTAAGCATCCTTACCTATCAATCAGCGTCTAATTAAAAAAGGCAAGACTTTTGTGGTGTTCATCAAATGACGGTATCAAAACAGCACACCTGTAGGGTTGGCCAGAACCGTATATATGCACCGTATAGGACCGTATAATTGGTGATTTCCCTGCCAAAAATACCGTATATACACCGTATATACCGTATATATATAGTTCTGGCCAACCCTACACACCTGTGTGAGTGACTTGCTCAGGCCTTGGACCGGCCGCAGCATTAAATCCACATCTAATTCTTACTAAGGTAAAGCGAGAGACTGAGCACACATTGACAGGATGCGCGGGCGAACACCACTACGAGTATGTGGCCAAATTGTTGGCAGGACCTCCGAGCAATATATAATCCTTGAAGGTACCCTTAGCGCAGCCACTCTCATACATAGAAGCATACAGCCATGTCCACCTTTGCATTAGCAGTGTTTGGGGGGTCCTCCCCATCAAACATGCTCTTTAGTGCGGGTGTGCGTCGTGCCTGACTGCTGCCAAAGGACAAGTCCTGGAACTTGCTCGTTCCTGCAAGTGTTTATCCAATTGTTTGTGCGTGCGGTACGTAATTGTACATGCACAATGTGTGTGTGTGTGTGTGTGTGTGTGTGTGTTTGCACAACGTCTTCAGGTCTTCACGCGTGCAGCACGTGCCTGTACAAGCGTGCGGGTAAAAACCATTTTTGAACGCGTGAAAAATGTGTCTGTCGTGCGTGCAGGTGCCTGTGATTTTGAATGCATGCATGGAGCAGGTGTTTGTACAAGCACAAGCACACATGCATGTACTTGTTTTGCAGCTCTCCTTGATTATTGTGCACGGGAGAAGTTGTGCGCCTGCGTAATGTGTGCGGACACATACGATGCCACTGTGTAACGTGTGCGGACACATACTGTGCCACTGTGTAACGTGTGCGGACGCATACGATGCCACTGCGTAACGTGTGCGGACACATACGATGCCACTGTGTAACGTGTGCGGACACATACGACGCCACTGTGTAACGTGTGCGGACACATACGGTGCCACTGTGTAA
>Ga0307947_1003691_pt1:10000-12225 | contig 12225 bp, 9 predicted proteins | sample OrgLakmetagen232_FD_201840 | JGI IMG/M metagenome (GOLD analysis project Ga0307947, IMG submission 201840) | Saline water microbial communities from Organic Lake, Antarctica - #232 | ecosystem: Environmental > Aquatic > Non-marine Saline and Alkaline > Saline | place: Antarctica...
GAGAGCCGCTGCTCCCCTCACCCCCCGGGCAGCCGCACTCAAACGTTCAAAGTGCAAAAAAGCAGACCCCACCCTCAAAGCACCAGCAGCAGCAGCCGCCACCATGCTCAGCTGTCCCTACTATCCCTGTTACGCAGAAACAGAAACAGCCACCCTCAAAGCAGCAGCAGCAGCAGCAGCCACGCTCAGCGGTCCCTGCCACGCAGAAACAGCCACCCTTGAAGCAGCAACTCCCTCCCCGTCTGTCTCGAAACAGCTACCGCAGCAGCAGCAGCAGCAGTAACAGCCAGCAATCATTTCAACACCAGCGAGCCCTACTACCGAGTGCCCGCCCTGGGCTAGTTGGGCAAATGCAAGCACGCAGAAGCGTCAGTGCCCTCAGCCATCGGTGCCTAAACCTTTCTCAGCTCATTAAAACCCGCTTCAGCAACCACACCGCACTCACTCCACTCGTCAGCAGGCTCCGCCCAAACAAATCTCTGTTACAAGACCCACAGCTTAAGCCGCAAAACCACCACTACCTCTCTGTCAAACCCCAGCCGCTAAAAAAAAAGTTCCCTGTTGCGCCCCACCCGCAACTCAACAGGCTGGCCGCCCATCCGCACCATCAACCCCTACTTATCAACCCACCAATGCAAGAGCCACCACGCTGCTACTCCAGCAGGCCGCGTCCGCCACAGCCACCTAAAGGCTCTACTGCTACTGTTGTGCCAGGATGCTCCCAGCCACAGGCACAGTCGTACCCACAGCAATTTGCACCAAGCTACTGCTCTTATCAGCAGCGGCAACCGCAGCAGCAGCCGCAGCAGCCAGTCTGCCCCGCCGTGCCTTTTGGCTTCCAGGCGTCTGCCTCGACAGAGCCTCCACCTGACCAACAGCAGCTGCCTAGGAGACAGCGACCTCTGAAGCATGTTTTGCCGTACAATCTACAGCCAGACGCCTCGGCAGTGTATCTTTCCCAAGTGCCGCAATATCATGCAGCTGGAGGGCAGGGGAACTTCAGCAGCCTTCAGCCGTGTTACTACATGGAGTAAGGATAGATATACAGTATATACCTAGCTAGTCAACCACAGCTGCACGGTGTTCATTTAAATACCTTGTGTTCCCAATGGTGTTGTTTTAATAACAGGGACAGGTCATCATCACTTCTAAGGAATCCACCCTGTGCCTGTTGTGAATGTACGGCGCTACGGCGGGAGGATTAGCTTTGCTCCTTGACTGCACAAACTACTAGACCCCGGAATCAATCTGGGTCCTGGAGAGGGAAGTTAATTCAATGTAGTTGTATGTAGGTGAAATTAAGGCCAAAAAAAGGGGGGTGATGAGGGGGTGCACAGGGCGCACGGTGTGTGTGTGTGTGCAAAAAACACTATTTTCCGCATTCAAATACATAAACCCGTTGCCTTCTAGCTCTTACGGTCTTACGGTAAGGTAAGCTTACATCGCTATATATGCCTCTGGGGGCATCTGAGTGGAAGCTTGGGAAAAGCTTGATTTAGATTTGGAATTATGGGGAGAATTAGATTTACATGGGGGGACCTTCACCAGACTGTTCGGCTAATCAGCCTGTGACTGGTACTCGCCAGTCAACAATAAGTCCATACGACACAAATGAAAAAAGTCTGTTGTTGTGTTGCAAGAGGAAATCATCTGAGGGGGTCAACGGAGGAAATGCATGGCTGAAACTGTGCATTTTTGCATTCAAAAGGCAACTACTCACAGCCACTTCGTCCGATCGACACCATTTTAGTACCAAAGTGTAGCTGGCATTGAGAGCTACCCGAGCATGTGCCCAATTTCATGTGAGTCACTTTGCGTGCTGAGATCTGAGATAGACTGGAATAAGCACACATGGTGCATGTAAACCCTAATGTGGTGAAGAAGTAAAAGTAAAAGTCTACGCTGGAAGTCACCAGCGTGCATTAAGGAAAGGTTCTCAAAAAACGAAAAAGAGAAACAACAGAGACTAATGAGAACCAGCAGGATGTCAGCCATGCAATCCGGCCTGCACCTAGCCCTCCTGATGCCAGCCGCTCTACCTGGAACCTCCCCATCAGATCCCCCATTATCACTGTTGTTCTTAAGGTTAGGTAAGGTTAGGTTACATCGCTATATATGCCTCTGGTGGGCATCTGAGCGGAAGCTTGGAAAAAAGCCTGTAACCAAACCAAAAAAAACGCTAGAAAAATCAAGGGAACAGGGCTAGGCACTTAGCTACAAAAGAG
>Ga0307947_1003692_pt1 | contig 12225 bp, 12 predicted proteins | sample OrgLakmetagen232_FD_201840 | JGI IMG/M metagenome (GOLD analysis project Ga0307947, IMG submission 201840) | Saline water microbial communities from Organic Lake, Antarctica - #232 | ecosystem: Environmental > Aquatic > Non-marine Saline and Alkaline > Saline | place: Antarctica: Organic Lake...
GGAGGAGCATGCAGGTAACGAGAGGCACCTGCACAGGACTACAGCAAGCACATCAGCAGCAGCATCTACAGTCATTGGACACCTGCAGCAGGAGGGCAGTGACCAAGGCTTGTGTGGATGCAGCTGTTGCACAATTCATCTACGCTACAGGCACCACCTTCTGGGTTGTGGTAGCAATAGGCAAGTGATCATGCTACGTTCTGAGGGGCTGGGAGTTCCTTTGGGGGGCTCTAGAGGGCTTGGAAATGCCTCTGTGGGGCTCTAGAGGGCCTGGGAGTGCTTCTGGGGTGCTCTGGGGGGCTTGTGGCTGCAAAATTCGTTAAGTGCCCAAAATCGTATTATACGGAGCAATTCGAAAAATACGGATATATACTTGATAAATACGATACGACGTATAATACGCCTACGCCGTATGACCCATCCCTGTATATATATATTATCTATTTACCATATATATGGTTCTGGCCAACCTTAATTATGTGAGTACAGGATGCAGGCTGCTACGAAACAATGGGAGTGGATTTTGAGGCAAAGCAAGGCGACAAGAAGATTTGTTGGTTTCAATCCCGAATGTTTGATTTGAGATGGGGATTGGGGAATAAAAGAGGTTGGCATGGGCAGGGGCAAGAAACGTGCGTCAAGTTGTCTAGGATCCCTTGAATTGCAAAACATTCCGTATTCTGGTTTTGGAGACTCGCAGGCCAATGACACTGACCTGTGCAATAAAGTTAGAGTGATAGAACATGTTTAATTTTGTAAGGGACACAAATTGCAGACGCATGTGTTCTATAGAGTGCATGTACATGCACACGCTCACACACAAACGCACACACACACACACAAACAAACAAACAGACACACTCACACACATACACACACACGCACAAACAGGTGAAGCACATGCTCAAGGAGAACAGCAGCTGGAGGGGGGGCTTGTGCATCTTTTTGCTCATCATCACCCTCGTGACCGTCCTCATCTTGGCTGCCAAAATTGGAAACCTCTTCATCAGGCCGTGATTGCTGCGAGGATGTCCACACACTCCGTAATTGACGCAGGGGGTGGTTTTGGCAGCATGTCAGACAACCATGTTCTACGTGTCTGCATCACTCAGCATCACACAGAGGTCGCCTGTGCAGCACACACTTGTTCCTTTGGCAAACTTTGCAAGCCAGTGGACTTATAGAAGGATATCCTTAATCTACCCCCTACAATGTTGTTTGCATTTTGCATCACACTGTGAGGATGTCCACACACTCCGTAGTTGACGCGGGGGGTGGTTTTGGCCGCATGTCAGAACGTCTGTTCCATGTTTTTTGCATCACACAGTGGGGTCGCCTGTGTGACACTCACTGTCCCCTGATACGTAGCATTCGGTTTTCTGCATCTTCTTTTAATAACATTTGCAAGCCAGTGGGTGGTTACGTAAGGAGGGCAGTTTGAGGTTTGCCTTGCGGAAGGGCAGTTTGGATTTGAGAGGGCATCTCAAACTGCTAGGAGAGCAGTTTGCACTCCCCGGATGGGTAGGCCTAAAGGGAACTTTTCCTGAATAGAACAGGCCTTCCCTTTCTCTGATGTTCCTAGCCTTTCTAGCCTTTACCTCTCATGTTTCCTAGCACTCCTAGCCTTTACCTCTGATGTCCCTAGCTTTAACCTCCTCCGTTACCTTCCGGCACACGAGTTTGGATTTAGTTTAATTTGGCGTTTGGCATGGCTGCTCAAGCTTCCTGCACATGAGTGAGGGGGGTTGATTTGGTTTGCTTCTTTGTTAACGTAGCGTTCCTAACTGTCCTGCATTGCTCTGTAGCTGGCTGTCACGCCCATTGCTCTGTAGCTGGCTGTCATGCATTGCTCTACTTAGTAGCTGGCTGTCACGCCCAATCGTTGGCAGCGACGAATCGTGTGACAAAGCATCAGTAGATGTACTGAGTCTTGTAATTTGCAGTGACGGTGATATGATCTGACATGGCGCGTAAATGGTGCCACCACACTGAGTCTTATAATTTGCAGTGACGGTCATTTGATCTGACATGGCGCGTAAATGGTGCCACCACACTGAAACATCTCTTCTGTCTGTTGATCTTCTTGTCATGTTTTTCTCTTTTTTAACTACTAGGCAAGAAAACCATCATGGGAAGCATTTTTTGGTCCTCTCTTTTGCCCACAATAGATCTGGAACTTGACTAAAAAAATTGCTAGTTGAATGCACTATGCATTGCTACTGCCAGTACCAGTGGTGCCTGTGTCACAAGCGCTTTCGTGGGATAGATTGGTGATTTTTGTGGATGGTAGAAGATCAATGGGGTTCGTTGACAACACCTTAACTACCATCTTTGCTTGTAATCGACTGCATTTAATTTGTTTGGTCGTAGACGAAAGGCAGCTAAGGCACGGAAAATCTAAAAGCAAATAAGCTGATGGAATAAGAAAGAAAAGTCGGCTGCAGAATCCCAGAAAAATGACATCATACGGAGTAGAAGGGGCTCCCTGTAAATGGTGCAAAGACCTTTGTACTCATCCTTGAGGCATTCAGCTGGTGTGAAATACAGTGGATGTCGCGTTGGAATTCGCCAAGACCTTTATCGGTGCTGTCTGGGGTAGGTGCTGGTGGCTGAGGTGTTGCTGAGTTGCTAGCCCTCGGCTGCCCCCTGCCTCTCCGACAAATCCACCCCCTCCAATGCTAGTCTGTTGCTAATTAATTAGGCGGAGATAGGGGCAACCAGTACAGCACCTGGACGGCTGGAGGCCATCCTGTTTTTGCCTGAGAAGCGAGGTGGAACAAGCCGCTTTGACGCAATCCTAGTTTCAGCTGTCCCGTGGAAGTTTGTAGATTTTTTTACACCGCTTGTATGTCGTTCGCTGCTGCCTATATCCATAGAGGCAGAGCAGGATCCTTTGGAGCCTGTTTTGCTGATGGCTTTCATGATGATGTTGCATGCTAAGTTATGCCCCTCAACGAGCATATTTCTCATTTGCATGCGTTGGCATACTACAGAATGGATATGCTGAGCACTGTAAATTAGTTGAGGGCAGAGGGGGCAACTTAATCTGACTAAGTGCTTATACCATACTGCATGATTTTGGTTGGTGTACAGCCTGAGGGTTCCTGTTCTATACTTTATAACGATGCACTTGGTTTTAACAGGGACACAGGACGCTGTTAGGTAAGCGTTGCTAGCGGCTCGACATGGAGACGTTGCAATCCATTGGCAGTGCCATTGTTGGTCAGGGGCTGGTAATTTGGTGGTATTTGCATTTCCTAGTTTGTGGAGGGGTTGCATTTGTGCTTGCAAGGCGTCATGGTAATTGGATAGGTACCATAGCCTCGAGGTAGGTGCCTTGGCTGCATTTGGTTTTTTTTTGTACAGTTCAATGTTCTTCATATTATTTTGCGAGCCAGTAGATGCTGTAGAAGGGATTTCGCTCAGGGCCAGCTGTTTTGATTGGGGTATTTGATAGAGTCAGCAACGTCAGAGTAGGTTGCAAGTGACCTTTTAGCAAGAGCATGACCATTGCCTATAATGCTGGCGTGGGAAAAAATCCCAGAGGGGGTCGACGGAGCAAAAGTCCTGGAAATGTTCCTTTTCGATGCAAGTCGTGTTTAAATAACACAATTAGATGAAGTTTGGGGCCAAATGGACCTCCCCAGTGATCTGGGCAGAAATCCAGTTCAAATTTTGGCACTGAATGCTTACGTATTGAGCCACCACGCTCTACCCAGGGCCTCTTTTCACCTCAAAACACGACAGAAGAACTTAAGTGTCAGATTTGGGTGTGAGAACTGCTTTTTAGTTGGTGCATTCAGGTTAGGCTATCTGTGGCTATATGGGAGTAACCGTGAATGTTTGCGGCTGCTATAGCTGCTTCCTCTGCATGTGAGATGGCACTGGTTATACCTACGTCTCTTGGACTTACGTAATTGGATACGTTTAAGCAAGGGTGCTATACACGTGACCCGTTGTCTTGCCTTTCTTCGTGTTTTTAAGACTGCCATGTGTGCCATCTGATGCCATTCGATTCAGTATCGGTCCAGTTCCACCAATGTTGTACTTTACGGATCAGGTTTGGGCTGGAGCTCTGTCCGGTCGCTTCGTTAGAGCACTGGGGTTGGTCCAAGGTACTTGTTTTATCTTGGAGGCCTTGTGAGGTTTGACGAATGTGGTCGGTGGGTAGTTTCCTTACATTATTAAGGCCAGGAGTCTCTTCAATGCCAAGTGCAGAGGGGTAGGGATTGTTATATATGCATTGATTCCCACTCTGCCTCAGAATTCTTTTGGCAAGATCTTTCAGCCAGTTTTGTTGCAAACATTAAGCCTTCTTGAAAGTGGCCGTTTCCTCGGTTTTCAGGGCAGAAGAGTAAATGGGATGTCTTGTGCATGGAGCATGGTGTTTTCATAATAGATGGGGAGGCACATCTTTCATTGGTGTGAGTTTGACTCCAGAAAGGAGCATAGTCGTTATTTACTCCAGCGCTAACAGTTAAGCTAACAAGGATAGAGAAAGGCAAAAACGACAAGGCCAATATGATTTCAGAAAAATGTAGGGGGGGTTACTTCAGCAATAACAGTGACACAAACTGATAATGAAAAAAGATGGTGATTTAAACAGCAACCTATCAAGATTTTTAAAAAGGTCACCACGTGGGACCTATCCCCATTTGTTCATGATCTAGCTCAGAGCAGCAAAAAGCAAGGAGGCACCTTTACAGAGGAGAATGTGGCCCAAATCCCGGAAAACGGGATCAAATCGAAGGACTGTGTAGCGGCATGTTGCATTGGGCACGTGCAGTGCTTGAGCGGTGGAGGCCTGTGATAATTGATGTTGAAGAATGTTTAATGATAAACGATCTGCAGGTTTCTTTAAAGGAAGAGTGTGTATAATTTCGTCGTGCTTCCAACTTCTTTCAGGAGCCCATCCTTAAATGCTAGGTATGAATTTGCTGTAGACCCTTTTGATGCTAACATCATCTCCAGATCATAAATGCAACCTTGTGTCTTGCAAGTGTCTTGCAAGCAAGTGTCTTGCAAGTCAGTTGCAGTAAATTCGCACCTTTTTGATCTCAGCGACGGAAAGGCTTACTGCTGCAAGCTCTGCAGACAGGGACTCTGTGGCCTGCAGCTCACGAGACAAGGTGGTGCCAAAACCCCTCAAGCTTCTGCTTGCACTGATATTGCATGTGCATTCATGAAATGTGCTCCTACTAAACAGGACTTGAGTCACTGTATTTGCTCCCTCCTTTTAAAGACATGTACATATGCGACGTCTGTAATCGTACAGTGCCAGTGAAAATCAACTGCTACAATGCTGATATGCTGATGAGCAAGAGGCTATTGACACCAATGACGCATAGGCCTGCACAGCATATACTGGCACTGTAGCTAAGGGGTTGATAGATGACAGGAAAGGCAGTGTGAAGCGTGCTGCCGTGATTGACGCCTTAGCAGCACTAGATCAGGCCCACTCCGTGCTGGGCAACAGAGGGTCCTCTGCGCAAGAAGCAGTCTCAGCAGTCTCAGCATCACTCAAGGCGTTAGCGGCAATGTCCAAGAGTAAAGAGGCAAACATCCCGATATGATGTCCTTAAGCCCAGTAACTGTGATTGCAGAAATTAAGCACCTCCCATCAAGCATGGAATCCAAAGGCCAAAAGAGAGAGCAGAGGAGCAGGCAGTTCAGGAACTAGAGGACTATCAGGGTGAGCCTGACGAGCCTGACCAGCCGTCCACAAAGGCGTGCGATGCAGGAGGCTACAGGATACTTGAGCAGCCGTCACGCCAAGCATGCAGCAGTCATATGTTCAAAACAGCCAAGCACGGGCTGTGAAGAAGCACAGGCTGTGCGAGCTTGAGCTGCTTGACGTGCAGATGAGGCTGAACCAGGTACGACATGCGCGGGTGCGTGCCCCCCCCTGGCCCTCACGTATACACACGTGCACACAAAGTTACAAAGTTACAACATAAATACATATGACACACGCAACGCACACTAAGAGCAAAGCACACACACATGCACACACACACCCTTGTGTAACCTAGGGTTATGCGCACGCAAGCGTGTGTTTGTCAGGAAATTTGACATTTTGCTCATTGTGCATAAGAGATCCAGCACGTGTGTATATATGGCACTCCTGCTGGCTGAGATGAAGGTTAAGGCCATTGCGAGGTTTTTAAAGCCATAAGGGGATGTAGCTGGCCAACACTTCGTTTAGGACTTTTAGTCTGACTTAATGGGGGAGCTGGTACGCACCAGGCAGCCGTTTAATCATGCATGCTGAGGTATCTGTGCAGAATTGTGATTTCTTGTGTTGCTGATTTAGACTTTTGATTTGTGATCCTTGAACATCCAGCAAATTAAAGGTTCATCAACCTTTATGGACAAGTCCCTTGGTTAGTGTCACAAACAGCGTCTGATGCGTCTTTTGGAATGTGTTATCCTTTTAGGCACAACATTAACTTTGCGGTAAATAGAAGCTGGCATAGATTAAAGAATGCGTGCTCCACCATTTTGCTGCCCAACACGAATCAAGGGTTGTTGTATAAGATAATAGACTCTACTGCATCTATCTATGGCCTAATCCATTTAAGTTCATACCCCCAGCTTTGATGAAGTAGTACCTAGAAATCAGGCAGCCACAACATTGGCTTTGCAGTGAATAGAAGATGGCAATAGATTTAAAGAATGTGTGCTCCAGGTTCTGTGAGGTGAGGGACTCTCAGTTGCTGGCACCTAATAAGCGTTCTTTCCATTTATCAAACTGGAGGTGTTATCACTACTAGGGTAGCCTCTTCTCTTCTTACTAATAAATCTGGCAATGGCCAGGATGGTGGTTTGCTTGACCCTTTCCGTTCTGTTTTTTTTACCGTGCCGTCATCAGGAGTCGGTTTCAGGCCAAGCCTGCAACCATATGGTCAAGATCAAGATGCATCTTGATCCCCATTGATTCTTCCATTCCTTTTTGCGGTGGAGCTTCACAGTACTCGGTAACAAAGTGGCTCCTTTTCCTTAATTAATGTGTGGTGTGGTTTTCAATGCCTTTCTTATTAATATGTGCTTGCCTACTGATACTATAACACCAGCTATGAGCTATGAGCAATCGATTTGCTGAGGAGAAAATAAAGATAATAAAGCAAATCTTTGAATAACGTCCCCAAGACCAATCCTGAATTGCAGCTCACCAAAACAGCGCCACAGATGTAAGATAATTAATATGAACAAGTTGTCTCATAGGAAACGTGCTTGTTGATTTTGCACTGCACACTTTACAGGGCGAACAACATTCACCTGCTCAACTTTGGCATACTTGCTATCGCTTTCGCCGCTGCTTTCATCATTGCTGCTCTGCTGCTGTTGCTTCCGCTGCCGCTGTAGGCTCTGTTGTGGCTGCGCCTATTGGATTCGCTAGAAGTTTCTGTCAGCATGCTGATAGATGGGGCACTATCTTTTGTATGACAAGCAGGTGCCCGCCGGTCACCTTTTGGGGGGGGGGCTCCTTCACTAAAGTAAACATTTCCCCGTCTGCTTAAAGCCGACAAAAACAGAAGCATCATCAGCACGGAGCCTATTGCCTGCATAGATGTGGAAGACGCCGGCTGCGAGATCTGCTGTGACCCAGGAACACGTGAGGAACACACAGAACAAGGAAATCTACCTACCACAGATATGTACCAATGCAACCGCACCTACCACTGGTCATGTCTAAAACAGCTCCAATGCTACAAGGAAGAAGACAGAAATATCATAGATGCACAGTCTGACTGGAGGTGTCCTGCCTGTCACGACCTCTCCCTAGACGAAAAAGACGCTAGGTCACATGCATCACAACACAAATTGCTCAAGGTAAACTGGAGCCCCACCTGGGAGCCAAAAGAACGAATGCACTCATGGGCAAGCTTTCGGCAAATGATTCAAATTTATGAAGCTAAGCAAATTGCACCCCCCTCTCGATGAAGGACTTGACAACCTAGAGAGGCAAGGTTTTTGCACATCAATGAATCATAGCAGATGGAAATCCACACGAGGCAAAGAAATAAGGTCAAAGGCCTCCTTCGATATGCAACCAACCAATCCACATGTGGACATCACTCTCACGGGGCACTATGAAGTTTGGATCAGAACGGTGGACCTTGTCCGCCTGAAAGATGATATTGCACAAAACAGATCGCCAATGATAAACGCCACACACAAGGCTTCCCTCCCAAAACTGTATGAAGCTAGAGCGGCCTGCATATATAAGCCACATGGCAAATGCATAGGCATGATGACTCCTGAGCGCTTCCACCTTTTAAGAGAAAGGTTCCATGAAGCTCAGAAAAACGGACTACAGAGATATGTCTTCTCCTGTTCAATGACTAGCCTCTGAAATTGCAGGTCTACTTCAAGACTACCAAGCACGCCTCAAAACCCCCAAGGCAAGCCAACAAACACTAGAATCCTACTCCCGTATCCTACCCCAACACATCAGTGCAGCAGCACTACAACAATGCGCCATGGTCTCAAAAGAAAAATGGTCATCTCTACTCTGGACTTTGATCCTGGGAACTCCTCATATTGGAGCAAACGTCACCGTGGCATTGTCTTTGGTGCCAATTACAATGCATTTGCCACCAAGTTTACAGAACTCTCAATCTGCCACCCAGTGTATGATGACGCAAAACTGCTCAAGTGCGTGCAACACTCCCTACGATCTGCGATGTGTAGCAAGCTACCAACCTCCACCTTCTTATTTCTACCCAAATGGGATAACAAGAGCATCAATGCCTCCAGGTTATTGGTGCGAGATAACCCAAAATATCGCACCACGCTTGGCTTCATCCCCAAGACAAACTCACATATGCAATGCCAACCTCGTAGAAGGGTGTACAACGTAATTTCTCCAAACACACCTGGAGCATGGATATTATTGCTGTCTGGAACAAAGTAGCAAAACATCGTTTAACTGATGCCTCACCAAATTGGTTGCAAACACTGCAAAGGAGTATCCCAGAAGCAGTTTGGGAAAAAAAATCAGTACTGCATCTATCAAAGCTGCATAGGCAAGGCTGAAAGCTTTATAGGCGCAGGGGTATACTGCCCTCAAAAGAAAGCTGAATGTTATGTGAACTCAGGAGGCGTGGGAATGACAGACACCATCAATAGAGCTGAGCTCACAGGGATTGCAACACACACACACACACACATATATACACACACATACACACACAAACATACACACACACACATAAACAAACACACAGGGTTAAGGCATAGGACATCGGCCTAATAAATTTACTTATTTTAATGCCGATAGCCGTGGGATCTGGACCGTTTATGTACACACCTGAAATAACATTACACATGCGTGTGTCTATGGTCCTGTAAAGTCCTGGCCAACCGTATTCAATTGATTCTTTGCTAAGATGACCATGTTGTGCATATGTACACATGGTCCTGGCCAACCGTACGTGCAATGCATACAACCGCATGTCTCCAAATAGCCCACCTACTACAGCCAATAGCTTATACAAGTTTACCAGAGGGGGCATCTGAGGCCCTATACAGGGGTACTTTTAGTAAGTGCGCCAAAGCTGGCAGTTTCTAAACTTGGTACCCAGAGGTAATTTTGACTACACCTGAGCTTGACAATTGCCAGTTCCGGCGCACACGTCTAATTGCCCGCAACGTGAACCCTATTTTTCACCACCATTCTCTCATATCTCACTACCCACTGACTTTATCTATGTCATTATTATATGAATCGTCTACATTTAATAAAGAATATCACTGCAACAAAAATGGGGCAAAACGGAGCAGTATTTGGCCAGATACCCCATTTTGGCCCATTTCCATTAAGGAAATTCAGCAAAAGGGGTGCCAAAAAGGGTGGAAAACCAATTTCCACCAAATCCGGTTTCCAGCATGTCAAACGATTCCGATCATAAAAGAAGTACTGCAGTCGTGTTTCGAGATGAAAAGAGGCCCTGGGCCCTGGGTAGAATGTGGTGGCTCAATACGTAAACATTCAGTGCCAAGATTTGAACTGGATTTCTGCCCAGAAAAGAAAAAGAAAAGACTCCGCTGGTAGTGATGACACAGCCAGCATGATTAAGGGAGGGGGTTACTTAGGTGCCCGCACCACAACGCAAACAATTTAAAATAAATTAATGTGGGTCAGGGGGGTTGTGTGCCATAGCACCCGGACCCAATCCTTGACTGCTGTTGCTTGTGTTGTATTGCAGTGTATGCCTTGTTTTTATGAGTGCAGATGCATGTCTGATGGAGTGTTGGTTCAGTTTGTGCATCAATCTTTTTATCATATGGTAATCCAGATGAAGGTCTGCCAGAGGTTTGTCTGTATAGTCTTTGTAGATAGTCCCCATAGCTCCAACGAGGATCACGTGAAGCTTGACTTCCCTATATCCTTGTCTGTTTAGGTTGGCAATAAGCATGCTGTGCTGTGCTTTTGCTTTTTGGAGTTGGGGATCAGGCCTAGTGTCTTCACAGAATTTAAACTCACAGGTGAACTTCCCACTGGTTTAATTTCTTGTCTTTAGCAAGCTGTTGAAAGTTTTGGTTGCGGGTGGTTACGCGAGAGGAGCACACAGTGCTAGGTAAAAATAGGATGACGTCAGGACGAGAAGAGGTTTTTAAAGCATGTGCTGCTAGTTTTGGTATCAACCAAGAGGGCAGTGTTTTGTTGGCAGTGTTTCTCAGATCTAGGCCTTGCTCTGATAGTTTATCTGCGCTGCCTACGTCAGTGTAGGCAATTTGGTTGGCACCGCATGGTCCCTTTTGTAGGGCTTGGACAATCAGCACACTTGCCGTATTATGACGTTTTATAATCATGTTCCTCATTTTAATGTGTTGGCAGCCTGAGAGTATGTGAAGCGCACTATCAGTTTGCAGATGGGGCAGATGGGGCAGTTTGCATTGGGAGAGAAGCCGTACCGGTAGGCGTGTTTTTGATAAATAATTGTACCGGTGCGGTACCTCATAACATTACGCTGCCTCTTGGCTGCCTTCCCTTTCCCCCCCAGCCTGATCATTGGCGCCATCAACCGGGTCTGAGAGCCCGGGTCTGGGAGTCCGGGTCAGGTTTGGGAGCGACGTACTGCACCTCCAAAGCCCCTTAAGCTCTCCCCATATCTTCTAGCTCATGTAGCCCCAACTCCACAAGGATTTTCAGTGCCAGTCTGGAAACCCACCTGCGGCAGCTTTTAGAGACATCAGCTCGAGGGGTGCGTCATGTGAGAGTAGTGAGGATCGGAACCCTTAGTTTAATTCCCACAGTTCAATTCGTTTCGCACGGCAATGCGGCTGTACAATTATTTGACTAAATCCAACAGCTACATAATGAAAAAGGTCTTACATGCTGACATGCAGCTGAGCTCACGATCCAATAATTGCTGGTCAGCCCATATTCTTTCTGCCGTGGATTGTCTGACACAATCGTATATCTTTAAAGAAGCTGCAAAGCTGTGAACCCATTGATCTCAGCCGTTTTGTCGTAGACCTCATGGAGAGATACATGGAGTACTGAACACCTCATTCTGAAATTCATCCGAGAGAACACAACAGCAAACACCCCACTCATCACCAATGGTGTGCTCTTCCTACCAAAAGGCTCTGGTCACAAGCTCACTCGCCTTACATCCAGATACATGGGACCAAATACATGTTTCTCAACCTGACTTGTGATGTTCATAGTTCAGCTTGTTCTAGACTGCGTGTCCACACCCTACGTTTTGAGACAGCGGCATGGAATCAAAGTAATTCCCCCACCTGTGATCTGTGCAATACTGACGATGTCCAAGATGAGCAGCAGCATTTTCTTTTCCACTGCACCAATCCCCACATGATTTCTCTCCACAGGAAACATGCATTTCTGTTTCTCCCAACAGAAGCCCACGCTGTGTCTACTTTCTTAAGTCCGTTTTCGGCTGCTAGCAGTCGCACTCCTTGACAGAAGGCTTTTTTCTTGTAAACCTTATTGCGTCTGCACATTCAGAAGGGACCAAGAAAGGCTAAGGTGGAAAAATCATCCAGCAGAGGAATGGGCTAGCCACTTTGATGTGGTCCTGTGCGTTCTCTGCACACGCTCATGTGTGTGTCTCTACTAGTGCCATGCCAGTTCATCCACTTATTTGATAATATTTCTGAAGGTGATATCAAAGGTTTTGTTTTTCAACATAACTCAGAAGTTTACAAATTTATTAGTGCAGCTGTCGATCTTTTTGATTGATTTATTTGTTG
>Ga0307947_1003697_pt1 | contig 12213 bp, 14 predicted proteins | sample OrgLakmetagen232_FD_201840 | JGI IMG/M metagenome (GOLD analysis project Ga0307947, IMG submission 201840) | Saline water microbial communities from Organic Lake, Antarctica - #232 | ecosystem: Environmental > Aquatic > Non-marine Saline and Alkaline > Saline | place: Antarctica: Organic Lake...
GAACCAAAGTTGTTTACAACACCCAGCGAAACCTGCGCTAAACTCGACATTTCATGGGGGAAAGGTTTACTTGTCCTTTGATGGTGTTTTTACTACCTTGGAGACTTTGAAGGTGTGCAGATCCTGTTTATCTTGGTTTCCTTGCAGATAGGTGCACACCATCCACTCCACCACTAACGTTGCCGTTGTGTCAAATTTGTGCAGGTTAAGTATGACCCCTGGAAGCCCGAGAACCGTTTGCGTGCAAACACCGGCAATAGCTAGCTATTTGCTATGTGTTTGAAGTTTGCCTTAAGCTGTCTGATACACAGCGTGACTTGGGTTTGCTTGTGTTTTTCACTCGCCTTTCCCCCCTTCCTCCCTGTTTTGTTTAACCAGCTGCTAGGTATGTCACACGCCCTAGCTGCAGCGCACCGGTTACTGCTGCAGCTTTGAGTGCGGCAGGACACCCTACCTGCCTTGTGTGCACACTAACTAGCGCTTGACTTAACGCAATAGGTCATTTCATTTCTTTCGTCTTCTTTTGTTGTTGTGGCAGAGCCCTTCTTTTTTCCTTTTTTGCCTGCAGCGATCACCCTTCTTCCGCCTACTCTTACAATTGTGCTTGCTTTACCAATCTGTATTATTTTCTACCTCGTTTCTTTGCTTTTAGCTGACATTCTTTAGTAGCTGTTTCAGTGACAGAAATTAACGATTCTCCATATTAATGAGGAGCTTTAACAACTTCTATGCTGTGGGCTGGTCATGAAAGAAAAGGGTTTACAAAGGGGTACCGGCAGCCAAGAGATGATGTGCTGATGGGATGTGCTGGTCTTAGCCAGCAAGAAAGTAAACCGAATTGTGGGGGAGAACTGGTCCGACCAGAGTCTCAGAGCAAAGTTACAAATGTGCTGAAGCAAGAACTGGTCTCAGCCAGTGCAAAAGCCAAGATGTCTTGCTCAGCCATCTTGTTTAACTTAATTTAGTAGATGCTCCTTTCTATAGGCTTGCACTGAGTGACTGTGTTGGTGGAGTAGCACCGCAGGTTTAGTGCTGTTAGGGCTGGCTATGCGACTCGATAGTTTTTGAGGCTGGCAGTGGCCAGGACGGGTAATCATCCCTGGTAGACCCTTAGCTTAGCTCTGCAGTTTCTGTGCCTGGTGCTCTTGCTTGTTTGAGGCTGGTACTCCAGTCTCTTTGTGACTTCTTTTCTCGTTCTGGTACTCTGTTGAAACTCTCTGACTGTGCCTTTTTTGCATGCTGGTAAAGGTACCATAGTGGCTTACTTTCCTTTAAACAATGTGGGGAGTGGTTTTCACTGCCTGCGTAGTTTTTTTCTTCTGTGCTTAACTTGTCAAGTTGCCAAACACGCCAAACAGCGAGGAAGGAAGGAAGTGTGGTATGCTGTTTTCCTAGCTGCCCTGACTGCCATGTTTGTAGCTAGGGGTGTAATGTTAAGCACACAAGCCAGAACAGGCTTAGCCTAGGTTCCCCCACCCCTTTCTCTCCCTTAAGAGTTTCCCGTGAGACTATTCCATTAGCTAGGCATACTAATAGGTTATGCGCTTTAGAGGGGGTCAGTTTCTGTGGGGGAGTTGTGTTGGAGCCTGTTTTGGCGCACCAGTCATTGCCATGGCTTACTTTGCTCTTATCCTGGCGTCGTGTCTGGTCGCTCTTTTGGAAATGTAGGTATCCAGGCCTCATTTTTTCCAGTTGACCCCCTGTTTTGCTCTGCCACTTTAGTTTTCCTCGCGCAACTCCTGAGGTTTCTTTGGATCCAACTATTTTTGCCTGGATCTTTTTCCCCTTAAGATGATCTCCCCGTGCTGCCTTTTTTTGTCCAACCGGCCCTTCTTGCTGCCAATTTTTCCACTTCCTTTGTAGAGAGAGAGAGAGAAAAAAAGAGAGAGAGAGAGAGAGAGAGAGAGAGAGAGAGAGAGAGGAGAGAGAGAGAGAGAGAGATAGAGAGAGAGAGAGTTTGCCATCTCCCTTTGATCTATGTGATACCTGCAAATCGAAATCAAGTTGTGAGAGGGGAGTATATGTAAGGTACCTAAAACCAACAATAGCGGGTAATCATCTACTACTTGAGAATGGGACACTAGCTACTCAAACTGTGCCGGTCCTGGCTGCTGTAGCTGCCTCGAAAATGGGCCCCCAAAATAACCAGTACCCAGGAATCTGCACAAGGAGAGGATAATAATGTGGAGGGTACGCATTACGGCAAAACGAGTGGCAGGATTCTTGAGCCTGGAGCTTGGTCCAGACAGTCATTTGGTCAGGCAAGGGGCACATGACCGTCGTTACTAGTAGTGGTGCTAGATTTGGTGCGTCCGGAACAACCAAACTTGGTAGACTGCACATTAGGCACACTATAGCTGCTGGACAAATGATTTGAAACCGATCCAACAAGGTGCACAGGGTGCCTGCCTGCTAGCACAAGCAGATGTAGGGAGTCGTGCAACAATATACTACACTGCATTATTCGCTTTCCTGAGGAGACACAAGTAGTAAAAAAAACTACGCAGGCAGTGAAAGCCACTTCCCATATTAATTAAGGAAGTAGTAATTAGGTATTCCAATTTGTTTCTTACCTTCCAATCTCAATGCACAACAGCGGCAGAAATTAAGCAAGCCAGATGTAATCATAGGGACCCAGCAACCACACCCCAAACAAAACCCAACAAATACGTATCAAACTAGTTCTGCCAATAATGCAAGAAGAGTTGCCCGTCATAACCTAGCAGATGGCGCTGCCAATCCATACCTTTGGAAATGAAAACAAGAGATACAACCAAACAACGCGACGTACATTTAGTCAAAATCAAGTACTGTGTAGACACTTTCCCTCCTCAACAAGTAGAAAAGTCACGAGAACAACATAAGCACCAGGGTGACTCGCTTACTCAGACACCACAAAAACCTTCACACCATCCTGCTAGGAGTAACAGGCACCATTTACAGCAGCCACACAAGGAACGCACTCCACAGCCTTGGAGTTGCTGGTCTACATGCCACAGCACTCATGAAATAATAAAGCCTACATGCCACTGGATCCGCAACAAATTTCATACAGATGAGACGACATAGACACTGAATACAACCACACAAATATCTGAGCAATACTCCTGGTGGTGTGCAGGTTTCCCCACTGAAAAACTTCTCTTATTTGTACTCTCCAGGTGGGATGTTGTGTCTCTACATGCATTGGGTGGTGCAGAACACATAGCAACACCCTTTCCTAATCCATGCTGGTAGTGTTTACACTGTCTGCGTTCTTATTCTTTTTCTTTTATTTATAGGGCAAGCTCTTGCTCGGCTCTCTAAGAAGCAAGACCCCCTTTCAAAAAAGCTCCGAGCCTAAGTCAGACTGTGCAATTACTATACGTCTTATCAGTGAAGAACCTTGCAAAGTTTGCAGTACTTGACCTCAACATACAATGTGTCGAGGCCACTAACAAATCAAAGCCATATCACATGCTTTTATTATAAAGGACCTCATAAACTTTTGCCATTTGGGGGCGATCTGGATAGTGTCAGCACATGGTCTCTTGCTTGATGCTTCGTTAACAGGGTTTCCACAAGGTGTATGATCAACCCACTTCTCTTTTCACCTGCAGTGTCGGCACTTAATTGCAATTTTTGCTTGACGCTTTGACAAAATTCTCACACATTGCCCCACTTCCTTTTTACCTGCAGTGTGACGGATGCCACAGGAATGCAGAGCCAACGGGGAAGGGAGATCTTACGGCTCTTCAAAGCACGCGTAAACTGCTGCTCCACAATAGACACAGGAATCTAGCGAGCACAAGGCAAAAAAGTGCAATGATTTGATCTTTTCAAATTGTCACCATTCTATGTGCCATTTTGTCATATATATATATATATACATAAGCAATTGATGAGATCTGCCGTGGTGAAGTCTACCCAGCTCAAAGCATGGAAATTAATGCATTCAAATACCCAATAGCCTCACCGCACAATTTATGAGGGGAAAAAACAAGCTGCAGGAACAAGGTTTCTCTTGTAGCAGCCATCTTCAAACCTTGGCTTCTCACATCTTGGCTTGCACCAGCAGGTTTTCATGATAGCCGTTCGTCATGTCTTCCTATGCAACGCAATCCTTTACGACTGAATGTTATACAAGCCAAACATTTTATAATCCTGTAAGAAATCCTGAGTAGATCCTGCCTAAGCACCTCATAAACTCTATATTATTTATCTGCCCCTCTCTCCTTCACTTACATTCCCATGGAGATGCCTTAATTAGCTAGATACAGGTGCAACTTTGCAAATTGCACCGCAATGTTTAATTCAGCTCAAAGCAAGCAAGCAAGTACATCGTCAGAATCAATCTGATGTCGTACACACTACTATTATAAAGTATAAGCCGCTGGTCTTATAATGGTCTTAGATCTCTGACTGGGCCTTTTTTGTTTGCTGGTAAAGGAGTTTTACGGTACTCGGTACCAAGTGGCTTTCTTTTCCTTAATCAATGTGAGGAGTGGTTTTCACTGCCTGCGTAGTTTGCCTCAGATTTAGGAAATCGCCATCACCTGCAGGATGAAATAGGCAGTCTGCCAGCCTAGGTATGGAGACGCTGCCCTCCAACCGGTGCACATAAGCAGCATAATCTCGTGCATGAGGCCACTGACGAGGAAGGTGCAGGAGAGGGCCAATAAGCGACGTGCTAGGGAAACACGGCGCCTGGGCTTGAGAATCAGCTGCAAGACAAGAGGAGGATGTAGTACCATATTTGCAGCATGCTTGGGTGGATGAGGACACTGGAAAAGTTTAAAGTGCTGCTGACCGCTTAAAAAAGCTGCAACGTGCAGATCACTGTCAGCAATTATATATTTTAAAGAATTTGGGGCAAGATGCATGAGAGTCAGGGGGCGCAGCATTTTAAGGTCAGCGTTTGAGAGTCATACATGAGAGTCATGCATGAGAGTCAGCGTTTGAGAGTCAGCGGCCTCCTGGAGAAGAAGACGAGTCTGATGAGGGACGAGAGAGGGTCCTGTCGATTTCATCACGGTATATCATGTTACTGCCGTGGAGCGACTGTTGGGTCAGGTATAAGGCAGCACAAAAAAAGGATACGAGGGGAGTGGCATGCTATGGCGGAATACTAATTTTTGACCCTTGCACAATCAAACTGCGGTGAGAGGTACATCAAAATACCCGTTTCTGGTGCCAAAAACAGTTGATACGCTTTGCCTGGTACCTCGTGATTCCAGCAACATGTATGCTGTCATGAAATACAGTACTACGGACGATAAACTGAGAGTCTACCTGCTCCCCTGCCAGCGTTTGTGGTTCAGCTGGAGCTACCTGGCTGCTGCCTCCCTGCTGCTGCTGCCGGAGGCGAAGACCTCGACCCTTTTTCTCTTCCTCATCTCCACCTGTGTCCTCCCCCCCTGCATGTGACCCTGCCAGGGCGAACGCGCTCTGCCCTGCTTGCTGAAAGGCGGAGTGAGTAGAGGGAACCATGGCTGATGTGGTTGCCATTTGTGCGCCTTCCGTGCTTTTTGTGCCCTGTGTCAGATGAAAGCAGCTGACAGTCTGCCGAGGGCTCCAGCTAATGTGCGCGTGGGTGGGGCCTTGTTTGCTAAAAGGTGTACATTGGCCCTAATCGGTGAAGGGGAAGCTGATAAAAGCTATTGCCTACGCTCACCTTTCCTTGGCCTGCACTTTCCTGGCTACTGCTGCTGCTGTATTGCTGCTGTTGTTGCTGCCGTTGTTGTTGTTGTTGTTGTTGCTGCATTTCCAAGTCAAGGAGCTCAGCCAAATTTGCAACTGTGGAAAAGGATATGGGAGCTGAAGGTGTGTGGTCTAAGGGAGTAGAGGAGCAAAAGAGGCGTCCGTGGCAACTCTACAGGAGTTAAACTGCTGGATCTGTAGATGCTATTTGAGGGATGCACACTAGATCACTGAACAAAGCTGTGCTACTTTTGACAGTTCAAGTGTACTGTGTAATCTATAGTAGAAGTCGAAATGAGACCTGCTGGTGCGCTCCGCTCCTTGACGGCTTACATTATTTACCTGCTTGCCTCCACCTCCTGCCCACCTGAAACACAAATCATTTCAACCTACTTTCGTGCTCCTCCCCCGCAGAATTTGCTGCAGCTGGATTTTCTCCACGCCCATCAGCACCGTGCCTCACAAGAACAGCCCCGTCCCATCCTGGACTGCTTACTGTGCTTGCTGTTGGTGATATTTGTTGTTGAGAGTTTGCTGCACCGCCCCCTGTTGAGGCGCTGTGCCCAAGCATACCTGTGCGGGATGAGCAGAGTGGTGCACTTTTGTTGTGCTGTGTACCGGGGCTCCCAAAAGAAGCATGTCCATGTGAAAGAAAAGTCCATAACCCTATCTTCTTTTCTGCGTGCGAGGTCTAGTTTGGTAACTTCCTTGCATTCTGAGCTTTGTCCAACTCCACTCCTAGGAAGAAGAGATTAAAAGGAGGGGAGAAGGCAAGAAAGTACACGTCGACAGCAAAAATGAATAACATGATCAAGGATCAGAAGCCTGTTTGAACAACAGCACCCTTGTCGGGAATGATGAAGGCGAAGCTCACCTGCTGCCACTCCCTCTTGAGCTGAGGAACTGTTATCTTTGGCTAGTGATGAAGCTGTGGTAGCAGTAGCAGTCTCTTGGAGAAACGTACAAGCTGGTGCTGCGAATACCTGGCCTTCCATAATTGGCTCAAATATGAGGGCTCGCAAGGAGTAAGAGGCAGGGAGGTTCCAACGCTTGGACCAGAAATCTGAGGGTGAGGTTTGCTGGAAGCAGGAAAGGGGGCAAGGATAATTGCAACAATCAAAGTTCCAAACCTGACCAGACGGCAGGGCTTACTACCATCCATGGCTTGTAGCAAGGCGCTCAAATGTGAGTGGTGTACCTAGTACGTGGTCAGCAAGAATCAAGCAGTGTTTGCCCTGATACGCAGCACTGTTGTTCAGTTTATCTTTGTCAGGTCTACGCCGGCAACCAATGCATCTTTTCACCCTAATTTTACCAGCTCACCAGCCACGGCCTGTCCCAGCTAGGCGCAATGGCAAGTCCACTGAAGTACATGACGAAGGCTGCTACGGCATTGGCCCAAAGAGCGCAATATGCAGAGACGCCGAAGGCAACTGAGCTGCGTAGAGAAAAATTTGTTGGCAGGTCAGGCTTGCTTCCTTCAGCATCGGCGCTTTGTTACGTTGAATTCATGATTCATTCACAACAGGGCCCTGAGCAACCACGCTTTCCAGTGTATAGAGTACCTATATAAGAACATAAGGACAGTGCTCTCTCAAGCTTTTTCTATCGTGTTTGCTTAGCTGTAGGGGAATTGTGAATTCTGAAACAGAACCCGCCCACACATTAGATGCAAACCAAGTTGCAAAGCAATTGCAGGCTAAGGGAGTGGTGAGAGGTTTTGTGTAGGTATACAGCAATTTGACAGTGTCATTGCTTCTCCTAAGCATAAAGCGCGTGTTTTACTAATATAGAGAGGTTGACCACAATCTGAAACAAGTGATACCTGATTTCCGTTTCACCTTGTAAAGGACAAAGAAACTTACTAGATCTTCACATAAAGAGGCACAGAAGGTGAGACGAGGGACGCTGCTCCGATCAATGCCAACATGAGGTTCTCTGGCACACGCCACGTCAGGCGGTTGAAAGCTGCTCGTTTGCGCTGCTGGGCTGAGCCGTTAAGACGCAAAGGTCGGCCATCGGGGCCTGTGTGTGTGTTTGTGTGTGTGTGCGTGCGTGTGCGTGTGTGTGTGTGTTTGCACAAGGACCTTCTTATGAAGGAGGCACACTTGTAGGCAGAATGTGTGCATATGCGAGTGAATGCACGTCCGCTTGCGCCTTAGCATTTCCTAACCAGAGCTGACCATTTTTCAATAATTGCTGCCTCACTCAGAGAGGAACAAAGGGATCCAACTTGGCCGACCTTCATGCAGCAATGGCAACAGCAAGAGCGCTGTGAATTGTCCCAGGCTGAGGCTCTCATCAGTCAGGGGCCCCCGATCCATACACAGCAGCAGGACCTGCGCTTACCAGCAGTTTGTAGCACTTTCCCCATTGGCAAACTTTCCGGCGAGCGAGAGGAGGAAGGAAAAGGCAACAAGGTTGCACAACGGCTGAGGAAAATTGACTAACATTGACGTCAACATTTATCAATGAGCACCTTGAAGTTGGCAAGCCATACAAGCATGGCTGCTGCACTTGCTCTAGTCGTGAGCTCAGAGGCAGCATCAAACAGACGGGGAAGTAGGGTGAAGACCGCCAGGACAGGAGCCGCCGGTAGCAGCCGCCAGTAGCCGTGCCTACTCTTATTTCTCGAACGGAGATCGGTATGGAAGACATACACAGCTCCAGCCACGGCTGCCAGACCACAAAGCAGGCAGCGCAAAAGCCACCCCTGTCATCAATACGACGCAGCAGTTTAAAAGATGTAGTCTTGATTGACGGACTTTGGCTTATGCACGCACAGAGAAAGAAATGGATCACCCGTGCGTTTTACTAAGCAAATGAATTGAGTCACAGCAGCACATCAAATCATATCCAAAATTAGTGATACAATGACACAACGTGCGTGTGCTGGGGTATCAGAATGCCTGCCTGTCATGACGTGAGTGGACCAGTCAGTGCCTCATTGCATAAACCAGTGTCTAAGAGCACAACAAACCCACCATAGTAAAGATCAATGATGTGTATCCTGGACATAAAATTTTGTGTCTAGGCAAATTTGAGATTGTACCAAAACAAAAAAATTCCTTAAACTCTCACCCAAACCCAAAAACACACATACAATGTTGGCCAGCAAGCAAATCCAGCAAGTGCAGGCGCAGAGGCCCCTAGCAGGCAAGTCACTCGGCGTATGAATTTCGCGACACTCCCCCTTCCTCTTCTCACAAACCCACATACACTCGCACCTGTATCTGCAGCCCGCGGCGTTGCCGCCGTGCGCCCACAGCGAGGTACGCGGGCACTTGATTCTCTCTCTTTGTTGCTGCTCTCTGCCCCCCTCCCCTTCCCTTGCCCCCTCACCCTCGCGCTCCCTCCCCCTCCATCACAGTGGTGTGCAAGGCCCAGTGCAGCAACAAGGTCGTGGAGGCAGCCAAGAAGGCGTCCGCCGCTGCTGTCGCGCTCCCAGCCCTGGTGCAAGCCAGCCCAGCTTTCGCACTGGTGAGGGGCCTTCGTTCAGGAGCTGCACGACCACGAGCACGATCCCAGGAGAGATAGATGGTGCAGATGTCTCTAAGGAGAACGCCGGTGGCGCAGCGAGGGAGGGGGTTGACACGTATCGCCCTCAACATTCCTTTAACTGTGCCACCCGCGGCACACGACACAAACGACGAATGGGTGCAATTGCGGTAGCACACATTGGCCATACATAGCATCTTGGTGTGTTCACACCAATTCGGGCTGCTTTCGGGTTCCGGTGTGAGGGGGCAGCCAGATGTGTGACGAGACTTTTGCATCATTGTGTGCCGCGTCGCCTCTTCCCCCGTTCTCGTACTTTGAGTTTGTTGGTCTGTATTCAACGGGATGGTAGGCCACTACATTTGACACAGTCTTGCACACACACACACACACACACACACACACACACACACACACACACACACACACACACACACACACACACACAAACAAGCACAAGCACACACACACACACAAGAGCACACACAAATGCATACACATACGTGCATACTTTTTCACACACAAACTTGCGCGCGTACACACACACACACACACACACACACACACACACACACACACACACACACACACACACACACACACACACACACACACAACGCAAACACACGCAAACACATGCACAGACAGAGTTGTGTTCGGTGACAGAACATTTATGGGTGTGCACCATACGTTGTGGCATCCTTTTGAGGTGCACTGACCAATTTAAGCACTTGGAAGAAATATGCTGTTTGTTGGGGGAGGGTTCAGGAACATGAGATAAATGAGGGAGATTTCAATTAACATCAATACTTATTTTTTTCCTAGGCTCTTTCTATGCTCCAGGTATAAATCACAAGCTCCTTGCACGCATGAACACCACAGGCGTCAATTATTTAGAGTGTGCTGTGAGCTCTCATGTTTCTGTATGAGTGAATGCCTGCACACACGCGCTCACATGCACGGAGTTAAACCAATGGACGACGGATTTCTCACTGCTTGTACAGGTCGCTGACCGCCTGCACACACGCACACATGACAGAGTAACCCTTAACTGACCATTTAACTAAATTTTCCCTACAGGTTGATGACCGCCTGAACGGTGACGGCACTGGCCTCCCATTCGGTGTAAACGACGGTATTTTGGGCTGGGTGATTGTCGGCGTCCTCGGATCCATTTGGGCCCTGTACTTCACATCCCAGAAAGACTTGTAAGTGCAAGCGAAGCTGGTGTGTGTGTCTGTGTGTGTAGCCAGAAGCGTGCTGTGTTTTTATGGTGTGTGTGTGTCCAGTGTCGACTGCTGAAAAAACAAGCGTGTCGCGCCTGTCAAGGCTGTAAGGAGGCTGTGCCAGAAAACAAAGAGCTAATGCCTCATCAGGTAGTTATGTTAACATATCTCCCTCATAACAACCAGCCCGCACGGTCGATCCCTTGCTATACCTCATTTGCGCCGCCAGCCAAGTCCCATGACTTACGGTGCTTTGCATGCATAATGGGAAATGTTGGTATGCGGCTTGGCAGCTTTGAAAAACAAGCGTTGAGTTTCCTTGATGTCTGCAATTCTATTTGTACAGCGCAGAAACACATTTGTCGGTGAAACGTCAAGGGGGAGTTCATAACAGTCAACAGCACAGAACATGATCATGCTCTTGGACAGGTCAAACTCAAAGTCAAAGTCTATGAAGTACAGCATGTTTGACACACCAACACAGAAAGGTCATCCTACAAAATCATAAACTTTTAAATACAAAAATATTTTTACAAGTTCACACATCCTCCTGTTCATGGATAGTTAGCAGTATCACCGACACGCTTATCAAACTTGGACTGCCCTTTGTTTGTGCTAAGCTCAACACCTTTCTGGCCATTTTAAACCAGCAGTGCACGCTCCTCACCTGCCACGCCTAATCCAACGTGTCGTCAGGTCTGACAGACGCTGTAGATTAATTATTCCATGCATACTAAAATGCTTGTATCGACTGTAAAACCAACCTGTTGTTCCTTGCCGCTCTCCCACAGGGGTGACTTCGAGAACCCTGATGATGGCCTCAAGATTGACGACGAGTAATTGTTCTCGCCAACATCTCTAGCACGCTCAACGCAGCTTTCCCCCCCCGCACCGCATACATAACGCAACAGCATACCTCCTGGCCTGTCGCAGTATGATTGCCAATCAATCATCTTATGGACAGGTTTTTTCCCACATTAGGATCCCCTTTCTCATCCACGTAGCATCTAAATCATGAACAAGTAGAGGAATTTTGGATGCGGGAAGGCTGTTGATTTAGTTTTAGTTTTGACCCTTCTGCAGCTTGTGTACCATTGGTTCCCGGATTTTTGTGCTCCTTGAACAGCCTCGTCATCTCATATATGACTTGGCATATGTACATGTATTGTAATAATACATACGCTCCTCTAAGTTTTTACTAAAAAAGGCCTTCAGTCAAGAAGTGTGATCGCTAGCCTAAAATTTCACATCCCCCTCCCTGTTCGACCTGATGCTCTCAGTTCCAGGAGCTTATTGTTGATAGAGCCAGTTTGTCACGACGAATCATGGTACCCGCTTGAGATGGATTGCAAGCATGGGCCATAAGATTCGTCAATGCCACTGATTTAGCATGACATATCAGTGAGAACTTTGCTGTTGTGCTCTCGTGGGCAGCAATCAGAATAGGGCGTCAAGAACTTCAAGTGACTCTCTCTGAGGTCCACAAAACGACTGAGGTCAATGGGTTCACAGTCCGTGGCTCATTTCTGAACATGTACTCTTGTACCAGACCAGTCACAGCTGAAAATATGGGGAAACCAGCAGTCATCAGACCTGGGTTACAAGGGTTACAAGGATGGCCCACAGCCCGAGACTCTGGCTGATGGCAATTGGCTGGTGAAACAAAATCAACCAGTGTCGAAAATTGAAACTAAATCTGACACAAACTTGAGGAGTCTGTATGAGTCTTGATTCAGGAATGCATTGATCTCAAAATCAGTGATACTGTGATGACAAGTTAAGAAAGGAATAATTTCAGAGCTCGAAGGAG
>Ga0307947_1003698_pt1 | contig 12211 bp, 16 predicted proteins | sample OrgLakmetagen232_FD_201840 | JGI IMG/M metagenome (GOLD analysis project Ga0307947, IMG submission 201840) | Saline water microbial communities from Organic Lake, Antarctica - #232 | ecosystem: Environmental > Aquatic > Non-marine Saline and Alkaline > Saline | place: Antarctica: Organic Lake...
CACTGGTACTGTATAACCTACTGAAACTGAGCATGGATTAACTGCTGCTACTGCTGAATCGTGGTGCCACCATCTCCTCACATACTGTGTCGACCGAGGTCTGGTAGATGGGGCACCTGTAGGTAAAGAATAAGAGCAAATAATCACTTTGAACTGAGTCTGTGTCAAAACTTCGAACATGTTGGTGGCGTCTAGTGTTCAAGTGCAGGCAGGGCAGCAGCTGGATATGTAGTCTGGCTAGCTGGTTAACCATTCAGAGTTTACAGCTGGCTAAGGAGGCTTGAGTTGAGGTGATGAACCAGGGCGAGGAGTAGTTAGGGATAAGAAATCATCAAAACAGATCAACGGTCGTCTGATGGATACATCCATGCAGGTGCTCCATAAATCGAATGGAAACGAAACGAATTCGTAAATTTCTAACTGACGCACACGTGTCCACGCGGTAAACCCTTAGTTTTGCCATTTTGACGTACTTTTTGCAGGCAGATCCCTGGACCAATATCCTAACAGATAAATTCAACAGTTATTTTATGTCTGGTCGAGAAGCTAGCTTAGCGCATCATGGACAGGAAATCTCTTGCTTGCGCGGATGAGGAGTCTCTCCTGGCACAACAGGTGCAACACCTGTCCCTGTAAATTTAAGCCTTTCATCAACAGCAACAGCCGCCAGTTTGCGCACGCAAGCACCGTGTCAAGCAAAGCGCGATGCTAATTCTACTTCTGCCTCCTTTCCCCTGTTTCATTCCCCTGTACAACATAATAAACACTCCCCATCACTAAAACCAACACCAGGCGGAATTCCTGCGACAGAAGCAGGGCAGCGCAACCAAGGTCACGCGCGTGAAGCGGTCTCCAGACAGCCTAGCTGCACAGCATGCTACGCAACTGCAACAACAAAAACAACAGCATCAACCTACAACTCCTTCTCCGCCCGTCCCAGGCCCCAGCAAACCTGCCATTGCATCAGGTGTGACATGATAGTGGACCCGCGCTTGGGGAACGCACTATTTTAGGCGCCACAGAGGACAAAAACTTTCGTTACTTTTGCTGCATGGTGAAACAGGTTTCTTCCCAACCAATATCGGGGATGTGCTAGGCAACATCAAGGAGAGGGACAGCGGCAGTAAGGAGGGCGCTGGCGTAGTACCGCCCAGCGCTGCTCCAGCCCCTGGTACCTTCTTCCCTGAGGCCACACACCGCAAGCAATCCAAAGTGAGAGTCAAGAGATATTGACAGATTTACGTGTCACGAATGCAAACACTGGATTTCTGACTCTATATTACACCTTATGCTCTGACAGCCTTCTTGTCCACAAGGCAGTTTACCAATTATTGTTCCTATCTACCTGCTTGCTTTGCTTACTGTAGCCAAAGCCTCCACGCATCTTCTCACGACATGCTGACCATCCTGACATACTCACACGTGCCCCACCCTCCTGGCCCACACAGTTTGCCCTCTCTCGAAAGGCATCCACACAAGGAGCAGCAGCAGCAGCAGCAGCAGTCGCAGCCACGGCATCAGGGCGACCAAACCAACAGCATGCCCCCACCGCCTCACTTGCACGGCACCAAGGAGTCGTGCCCCCCTTTCACCCACCTCCCCCACCCTCTACATCTGCAGCCGCTTCCTGCACAAGCAGTGGTGCCGTCCACCCTGAGGCAACTGGTATCAATGCACAGAATGAGGAGGCCCTTGCTGCGATGGGAGCTGAGGGCGTGGCAGAGGCGGTGCGTCTCAATGATTTCAATGTCGTCTGTTGCAGTGCTTGCGCGTGCAAAATGGAGGTCCTGCTGTCCTTCAGGGTGTTTCAATGTAGGAGAGAGTTAGAACGGAATGGCACACCACTGTTGGAAAGCGCTTCAATGACGGAGAGAAATAGAATGATAAGGCACGCCGCTGTGGAGAAGTGCACGAAGTATGGGAGGGTACTCCACATAAGCACCCAAGCACATCCGTGATACATGACATGGGACATGGGACCCAAGCTTTTCTCACAAATGAGAAACCCCCGCCTCCCAGCCAATTCACACATCCTGTCATATGAGCACTAGCACTAGCACACACAATCACGGCTATGACAAGTGACCCACGCTCCTCTCACAAACTAGAGAAGACCTTGCTTCTCTGACTAACAGGTACAGGAGCTACGTTCTCGCATGAGCCCCCAGACCTTAGCCTTCCTCCGCAACCGAGGCCACTCGGTAGTGCCCCCTGCAGCTAACCCTCCTCATCCTCAAACGGCTGCAGCTAAGGCCACAGCAGCACCCGCAGCAGCAGCAGCAGCAGCAGCAGCGTTGCCAGGCTCGCTACCAGGGCTCGCATGCAACTCACAGCAGCAGCAGCAGCAGCAGCAGTCAGGAGTGCTTCTCCCAAAAGGATCATCCACTACCCCTCCTGTGCTGTCTAACTCCTCCTTGTGTGCTCCCTTTGGAAGCACCCCCCAGCAGCAGCGACCACAGCAGCAGCAGCAGCAGCCGCACCCCCACTCACAGCAGCAGCAGGAGCAGCAGCAGCTGCAGAAAGACAAGCAGGTGGTGGACCCTCGTCTAGTGGCTCGCTTACGGTTTGACTTAGGGGGGTGTGTGGTGGGGATACAGGAGGAGGATGAAGCTTGGACAGAACAGGCCATGCTGCAGCGAGATCGGCTGAGGCAGGTAGGTCTGGAGGCTGCAGTGTCTTTTGTGTGTGTGTGTATATATATATATGTGTGTTTGTGGGTTGTCAAAAAAAATGCGTGGGTTGTATCATTGTGTACGGGCTACAATTGGGATTACGTGTCTTCTTGCTGCGTCCAATTGATGCAGCACTGCCCTGTTTTCTGAACGAGGCCAGTTGGTCTCAGCATTGTTGTGTTCAATGTTTGAGCGCTATAAATGCAAGCTCCCCTCTGCTTCCTGCATTGCATTAACAGCTGTTTTTATGCGAACATCCCACACACACACACGCACATAAGAACACACTCTCTCTATTTTCCAGGATGAAGGGAGCGCACCCCAAGGCTACAACATCAGTGAGATGCTGCTGCTGGCACGCAGCACGCTCACCAACCACCGGGTCGCCGCCCTGTACATGCTCGCTACCGTGCTTGTGCGCGCGAGGCCCTCCCCTCTTGATGTGGGACCACAGGTACAAGGGAGGGGGGCTTGTGCGCTCAGATGTATGTGTGTATGTGTGTGTGGTTGTGGTTGTGGGGTGTGTGTGTGCGTGTGTGTGTGTATGTGTGTGTGTGGTTGTGGTGTGTGTGTGTGGTTGTGTGTGTGTGTGTGTGTGTGTGTGTGGTTGTGGTGTGTGTGTGTGTATGTCAGTGCATGCAGATGTAGTAAATACTGTGTGTTTGCCTGCTGGGTTTCATACTTGCGCAATGACAGGACTCTTGCATGGATACCTTCTTTTAGGCCTTATATTCATATTGAGGATTGGTGGAGACATAATCAAGCAGTAGCAGTCGTCATATTTATAGCAGCTATTGTTGTGCCTGTTTTAATGCCCCTATTTTTATTCTCAAGCAGTAGCAGTTGTCATATATGTAGCAGCTATTGTTGTGCCTGTTTTAATGGCCTCATTTTCATCCCCCACAGTTAATCAAGGCATCACTCGTGGACTATTGCATGCAAGCTTGCCAACAGCTGGTGTAGGTAGAGAACTGTAAAAGGTAAATCACACATACACGCACATGGGCACTTACAAACACGCACCACCACAAACATGTGGCAGGGACAACTGCTCGCAACAAGGCTTGTGGAGGGAGTGCCTGCAGCGTTGGTGCAGGCGCAGCGCCAAGCTCAGCTTAAGCATGGCCACTGCACCACCACAGTGGGTGTGGGCAGCGGCACCCAGGAGGGCAATGGCGATGCCACTAGCAAGTGCACTGACGGCGCCAACAGCAGCAAAATCAGCAGCAGCAATAATGTGGCTTGGGTGCAGGTGCGTGTGCTCTATTGGTGCCGGGCCTGTGTCTGTAATAGCGTACTCTGTCAGTGTGTGGTCATATTTGCGTTGCACCAAAGTGTTTCTTCTGTAATAACTACATTTTCCTGCTAGCTAGATTTGCGGACAAGCTTTTGTTGTTGTGGGTATTGGAGGGTACTCAGGGAGGGAGCTTTCCTTTGATGATGCACATTTTGGCTTCATGAAATGCATGATCGGTTGCCGGAGCAAGCAGTGGAGCTGAAATGCAAAAGTACGTGTTCCCACATTCCCAATGAGAGTGTGCCAGCACGAGTAGCCTCTTTTGTTGTGGTGTCCCAATCGAGGTTTGTATGCCTATCACAAAGCCAGACTCATCGTCATGATAAGATTGCATGCACGCCTGCACGCATGCAAATGGGGGATGAAGGCTGTGCATGACAGGATTCCGGACAGATTTTAAATTTTTGCGTAGCGCACACGTGTGAACAAGGCAAGGGGTTAGCAAGCAAGAAAGCAAGGGCGCGCTGGCACATGGGCATGAGAAAAAGCATGCACACAGGTAGGCTTACAATACACTCATCATACAATTTGTGCTGGCGCTCAGGTGTGGGACTATGCTGTGCGTGAGCTGGGGGCTGTGTCTCACGTTCGCTTGGCCTTGGATGACCGCAGCCCAGGGGTGCGTGCTTGTGTATGAATGTGTTTGTGCGTGTGTACATACAGACGTGTTGCATTCGTGTGAGCTTGTGTGTGAGGAATGTGCTCCCCTGTGACAAATACACACACAGACACACACACACACATACACACACACGCACACACACACAGACACTGAGACACACAAACACACTATTCACGCTTCTATTTCCTCTGGCTTCCCTGAGTGCCTGCGTGAATGTTTTTGAATGGCGTGCAATTTGCAGTCCAGGGTTTTTTACTGATAACGGTCATAGGGCATGCTGCACCACGATCAATGCTTCACAATAACAGATGTGCTCGATGATTGATGGGGTTGGCGTTGTCAACATTCATCATAAAACGCTCTGCACATAGAGCTGCTCGGTTGCTTTTGCTCATTTCCTATGTGTGCGTCAGATGTCCCTTGCTGTAAAAGAAAGTTCAGATTGCTGCATCTCCTGCAAGAATTAGCAAAAGAAGACCATATGACAAACGTGCTGGAGCCTGCATGATTGTGTTGATATGCATCCCTTATCGACTTAGGAACCTAAACGGCTTCTACTTGAAGGCAGCATTTCAATGTACAAATTAAGAGGTCAAATTGCGCAAGTGAATGCTACCTAAGGAATGGCCTTGATAAACATGTGCTGTCAATACAAGTGTGCATGCATCCTCGAATCTTCTTTGTGCTCCTTATCGAATTGACGTTGCCATGCTGTGCGGTGTCCAAAAATAAGGCATTTGCTTGCAGCCACTATCTTTTGTTAAAGCTGTGCTACCAAAGCTGTGACTTAGGTGTGCAGCGTAACGACAGCTGCTGCTGCACACCTGGCGTACTCAGGGCATCTAGAGGCATCACCCATCATGAAATGAACATTTTTACGCAACTCTGTGTACGCTATACAGGTGTGCAGCGCAGCGGCAGCGGCTGCAGCCGCCCTCACGTACTCAGGGCCTGAAGAGGCTTTAACTGCTGAGTGCTCTCAGTGTTGCAGTGGCTTGGGGTGGCCAGGGGTATGGACTGGCGTGGCCTCACGACCACAGGTGCGGAGAATATGAAGGCTGCTTTTTTGTATTGATATTATACCTATAGCTGAGTGCAGGATGTGTGTGCTGATATATTGGCCAAATATGAGTCGGCCAAGGGTGCTGAGGGTGTGGATTGGCGTGGCCTTACGAACACAGGTGGAAAGAACGTTAGGATTGTGGGGGTCAGGGGGCTGGTTGGGTGGCAAAAGCCTTTTGCACACCTCCTGAGAAGTGTTGATCAGATATTTCTGAGGGTTGCAGCATTTGTGTTCATTGTGTGAAGGTGTGATGCCAAGAGCAGCAGATGGCAGGGAGTGTGGACTGGCGTGGATATATGACTGCAGGCGGGTAGAGGAGGATTGAGATAGGGAGGGTGCTTATTTGTAGGGTTGGCCAGAACCATATATATGGTGTATATACGGTATTTTTGGCAGGGAAATCACAAATATACGGTTCTGGCCGACCCTACTTATTCGTTGTTCAAGTCGTGCAGAACTTTGGGTTCAGCTTGCTGGGGGTGTGGATTGGCTTCATTGCCACAGGTGGGGAGTGAGGAGAACAAATAAAGGGGCCTGCTTGTGTAGAACGCGAGCTGACAGTGCTCCTTACGTGGATATGATGATGGGAAAGCCCACTATGAGAAGCATTGGTTTCAGGTGAAGTGGCCAGCACAGGCGTGTGGTGTCTTTGGATGGCGAGTCCCTGCTCACAGGGTGGCAGTTTTTCTAGCTGACTTGTTGCTGCATCGTCATTCCTCAAAAAGAGCTTGAATCGAGTGTGTGCACCCTCAACTGTGTGTGTGTGTGCCTTTCATGCCCGCACTGTGCATCCTGTGAAAACTTCTCTTTCCTCGAAACTCTACACACTTGGCTGAAAAACCTGAATAGTGGATCGAAGCTTTAAGTGAGAAACATACAGAGCAGCAGCAACAGCCTCACTGTGTTTGTGAACCAACTTAATAACATGCCTACCGCTAAGTATTTCTCAAACTTTACTTAAAACACACACACACACACACTCACCTGCAGGGTGCAGGCATGTGGGAATCACGCAAAGCGGCAGCAGTTACGGCATCAGCACCAGCAGGTGGAGGAGGAGTAGTCGTGCCGGGAGGGGGGGGAGAGGAGGAAGAAACAGCAGAGGATGTGGGGACAGTGGACACTGTGGCAGGACTGATGCGCATGCAGGTCCGTGTTTGTGTGTATGTGCGTGTATAAGGGTGCACTGTTGCATGAGCTGTGTGCGTTAACGTGTGTGTGTCTGTGTTGTGGTAGTAGTGGTGAGGATAATTGTTTACACTGTAGAGATGTGACGGGTCTGGTATGCATGTGCGGAAGTGAGTGTGTCAGGCAGTGTTGTTTAATTTATAGATTGGTGGAGGCTGATGCATAGGTGGTTGTTGCGTTGGCATTTTAGGATGAAAAGTGATGGATTTTAATCTGTGATCTTTCTGGTTTCCCAAAAAAGTGTGCATTTTCATAAATACGTACCTTCTAAAAGTATGCGCATTTCTGAAGCTATCTACCTCTTGAAGAATGTACAGTTTCTTATGCCATGTGCATTTCTAAATGTATGTACGTCTCTACTTCGATGCACATCTTTAAATCCATGGACATCTCTTCAATTGAGTGCATTTTGTCTCTGTCCTGCCCTGTCTCTGCGCTCTCTCTGTCTCTGCCCTGTCCTGCCCTGTCTGACTAAAACCCTGCCTTGCCCAACTTACTGCGATTTCCACCTCTGACTTACTCTCATTGCTTTACTGCATACACTCTGGACACTCACACATGCTATAAAACGCATGCATTCTGCCGATGCACACTCTCACACTTAGCGCATGGACATTCACATGCGCATTCACAGATAGAATGCACACAAACACAAACGCACATACACACATACATGCTCACAAATTTATATCACAAATACATGCACACACGCACAGATCCTCCCTCGCTTGCGCTACCTCCTGGAGGTTGTCAAGCTTAGGGGTGCTCCTGCCAGCCACTGTTTGCGCGTGCTGAGTGCATGTGCCACGCACAGCGAGGAGGCAGCCATGCTGGTTCTGAGGTGTGTGTAATTGTGTGTGTGTGTGTTTGTGCATGGTAACTTGCCTGTGTTGTACACAAGTGCCTGCACAGCGCAAGGGCAGCCATGCTGGTTCTGAAATGTGTTTCTGTGTGTATGTGGGTGTGGGAGTGAGTGTGGGAGTGAGTGTGGGTGTGGGAGTGAGTGTGGGATTGAGTGTGCTGAGTTTTGCTGCTTGAGCCTCTCATTCCTCTTGTTCCGCTGCATTTACTTCTTCATGCACATCTACACATGCACACCTCACACACACGCACACTCACACACACTCACACACGCACACACGCACACACACACACGCGCACACACATGCACACACACGCACACACACATATACTCGCACACACAGGTGCTCTGGTATGATGGCCCTGATACAATCCTTGCTCGTCCCTGGCACCACCACACCCAATTCAGACTCTACCCCCCTTTCCACACCACACACCACCCCCGCACCAACACCCACCCCCTCTACCCCCGAACCAGCTCCCGATTCAAGCCGAAGACCTCCTGCCTTTTCCCCTGCGAGCGCTGGTTTGGGAATGGGCTTTGGGGATGGAGAAGGAGTGGACGATGGGTCTGGCTTGCAGCTGCACGTGCTCTGCCTGCTGCGTCTGCTGTGCCAGGCGTCCCCCATGTGTGCGCAGCTTGTGCGTTCCTCAGGTGGGCGAGGGCTGCGTAGGAAGTACCGTGTGTGTGTTCGTGCACGTGTTGTGTGTGGTGCTAAGAGTGGGTGTTTTTTTCTGCATGTGTATGTGTGTGTTTTGTGTGGATGATGTGCGTGTTGAGGGCATGCATAACCACCGATACACAAATCTCACAGCATGTCCGTAATTCATACACGCACACGTTTACACAATCACATGTACACACATACACACACACACACACACAGGCGTGCTGCCTCTGGTCCAGGGCCACCTCGTGGTGTGCTGCGTCACCACACATCCCCGACCCACGGACCTCCTCAAATCCACCGAGGTGCTGCGTTTGTGGCGTGTGTGTGCTGCACATGGGGTGCCTGCTTTTGGCTTTGACGCACTGTACCCCCAGCTCGCTGCAGTTCTAGTGCCACCACCACCACCAGCACAACCACAACCAGCACAACCAGCAGGAGAAGCAGCAGGAGCAGCCGCTGGACCGGCAGCAGGAGTAGCAGCAGTAGAAGCAGCGGCAGGAGAAGGAGCAGCAGCAACAGCAGCGACACCAGCACAACCACACACCCATTCTACCTCCTCTGCACCTCCACCACCACAGCCTGATGGAGTGGCTGCGGACACCTCCACGAGCAAGCCCCCTCAAGCAAATGTCGCAGCTCAAAAGCGTGAGCAAAGCCAGCTTGAGGAGCGAGAGCAACACCTGCTGCACCTGCTGAGGTGGCACCTGGCGCGAGAAGGGCTGGCACTGTTGGATGCGCTGGTGGGTGGTGTGTAGCTTATTTAATTAAAAGTAAGTGGGGGGTTCATAATACAAGTAAGTGGGTGGTTTGTAACTTACTTAAATTATAAGTAAAGATGGGTGAATGAAGATGTCTGGGCTGTGGGCAGCCGTGATGCATTGTGCAGGGGGATTGTGTGGCAGTGTCTGCTGCACATGTAGGGCTGGCACATATGTAGGATTGGCCAGAACCGTATATATAGGTACACCGTATATGACTGTATATTTGGTGATTTCCCTGCTCAAGATACCGTATATGCACCGTATTCATATGGTTCTGGCCAACCCTACACATATGGAGTGGCACGTGGCGCAGAGGGCTGGAGTTGTTGAATAAACGAAGGGGAGTGGTTGACTGGGATGTCTAAAAACGGCGTTGTTTGGGGTTGAGGCGAGCGCAAAACATCAGTACAGGCGATTGTGTGGAAGGGCCTGCTGAGCATTTGGGTGCAGCATGCGGAACAGGAGGTTGGCGTTGCTAGTGCGTTGAGCTATTGTGCAGTGAGTGGTGCAGTGGATGAGGAGACGTTGACGTGACGCTGAATGCTGGTAGTATGTGTGCATGCACAGCATCCGCTCTCCACCACTCATGCTCACACAGCACCAGCTTCCTGTCACTCACACACAAGCTGGTGGCATTTTGTTACACACAGACACACAGACACACATACACGCATGTGCACACACACGCGCACACACACAGACACATATGCACGCGAGCTAGGTCTCCAGCCTCACAACAGCTCTCACATCACACTCCAATGTTGACAATGGCGTGCTTTCCTCTGCAACACTGGCATATGCTCAACCAAATACATTGCACGCACTTGCCCTCAGCCACACAACAGCTCATTGCTCGATGGACCACAAAATCTACCGCACGCCTTCCTCTTGCTGCTCTTACACACTTAAGTAGCGTGTGAGCGCACACACACACTCACACACACACACTCACTCACACACACGCGCACACACACACACACACACACACACACACACACAAAAGGCGCACATCCTTGTTCCCCCTCCCACGACAGGTCATTGACAGACCAACTTGAAAAACCACGCACCTTCTTTCTATGGCTTTAACAACACCAGGTGGCACACGCACTTGCTCTCCAACCCCACAACAGCCCTCAAGGAGGAGCGGGGGCTGCGCTGGGTCGTCCCATGATCAGCCCGGGGGCAGCAGCTGCGCTGGCGGCAGAGGCAGGGCGGCTGTGGCTGGGCAAGGACATGCTCAGGAGGTATATACGTATAGCTGTGCTCCGTGATAAGTATTGTGCTGCCAAAGTGGCAGTGGCAGAATGGTGGCTGCGACGTTTCTGTTTTGATTTCTCATACGATCACGGTAGTAAGCGTGACCAAGGCTTGGTTCCAGGTGTGAGAAACAATGCTGGTACAGGTGCTTCCTTTTGTTCAAGTAGAATCAACGGCGTACAGACCAATATACTGAGAAAGAGCTCCAAACATGTGGTCAAACACCGTTTGTGGTATGCACGTAATTCATTTCATTATAATGAAGGGTCTGCCCAGTGGTACGAAGGCAAGGTGAGACACGGTGCACAACGCAATTTGAAGTGTACTGTAAACCAAACAGAAAGAACCGCGCTGACAAACTAGGCTCTTTTCACGCTGTCACGGTTGCTCTTATTTCCAGCACGCCCTGAGTCAGAACAAGCGCACATTCTTTCATTCAATCAATTTAAAACTGCACTCAAGTCATGGATGAGCAATTGTTAAGGTTGTGGTGCAAAGTGTCTTGCCTTTTCAAACTCCCTCCTTCTCTAGCAGCATCTATTGCCACCTCATTTCCTAATTAGTGCTTGTATACTTTATAGGGCCTGTCACAAGTCATGAATGAGCAATTGTTAAGGTTGTGGTGCAAAGTGTCTTGCCTTTTCAAACTCCCTTTTTCTCTAGCAGCACCTGTTGCCACCTCATTTCCTAATTAGTGCTTGCATATTTACAGGGCCTGTCACAAGTCATGAATGAGCAATTGTTAAGGTTGTGGTGCAAAGTGTCTTGCCTTTTCAAACTCCCTCCTTCTCTAGCAGCATCTGTTGCCTCCTCATTTCTAATTAGTGCTTGTATATTTATAGGGCCTGTCACAAGTCATGAATGAGCAATTGTTAAGGTTATGGTGCAAAGTGTCTTGCCTTTTCAAACTCCCTCCTTCTCTAGCAGCACCTGTTGCCACCTCATTTCCTAATTAGTGCTTGTATACTTCATAGGGCCTGTCACACATCTTCAGGTCACTGAACACAGTGTGTCAATTTTCTTGTCAGGGTGGCTGAGGCAACAGTGGGGCAGCAAGCGCAGCTCGCGCTAGCGACCAACAGAGTTGAGTGGCTCCAATGGTGGGTATATGGAAGAGCAATTGTTATAGTACTGAAGTAGCACAGGGATGTGGCAATGAACTGGTCGTGTCTGCATGTTGGTTGGCGTGCATTCTAACCTGTCCTCCAGGCACCTCTCTATGCACTTTGCATTACGCCTTTTTGCTGCTGACACACGTAAGAGTATAGCCATGCAGGCAATAGCCATGCAGGCAATATAGCCATACAGGCAATAGCCATACAGGCAGTGAACACCAAACCCCTCCCTGTGTCAAATAAACAAAACAGAGGCAGTAGGTGCCAGATTGATGAAACTCCGTCATTGCAGGAAAGATAGGGGGACATTCTATGAGATCAAAGCACAAGACTTGGGAAAACCAGAGAATTTAAAATCAACAGGAGGGACTGCATGCTCAGACCTGTGTATGCTGCTCTACCCTCTTTTGTCTAAAGGCCTTTCCTTCCTCATGAAAGTTATGTGCATTCCATAATTGTGAGTTATTGTACAGTCCAATACTCCACCCACTGGTTGGCATGTTTATAGTTATCAACAGCTCTTTGAATAAAGGGTGAGACTCTTGTATTCACAGCGGCATGACACTCACACATACACATACACGTACACATACACATACACATACACATATACACATACACATACACATACACATACACATACACATACACATACACATACACATACACATACACATACACATACACATACACATACACATACA
>Ga0307947_1003701_pt1 | contig 12208 bp, 8 predicted proteins | sample OrgLakmetagen232_FD_201840 | JGI IMG/M metagenome (GOLD analysis project Ga0307947, IMG submission 201840) | Saline water microbial communities from Organic Lake, Antarctica - #232 | ecosystem: Environmental > Aquatic > Non-marine Saline and Alkaline > Saline | place: Antarctica: Organic Lake...
CGGATTCATCCTTCTATCAAGCAGCATGCCCAAATATTTGAACCTGTCCTTCTCTGGAAGCACCACACCATCGTACGTGAACGGATTCTGCAAAGGAGAGACAGACTTACTATTAAAATGAACCACTTCTGACTTTGCCGTGTTTACAGTCAATCCTTTCTTCTCAGCGTACGTACGAAGCTTGTTCAGCATCATCTGCATTTCACCTGGGTCATTAGTAGTTAATCCAAGGTCATCAGCATACAGCATGTGGGACACATAATTTACTCGATCACCAGTCACAGCACCCTCAATGCCCTCACTGATCTCTCTGCCCATGTCATTGATGTACAAAGAGAAGAGGAGGGGGGACAGAGGGCTCCCCTGTTTGACACCATTCGTGGGATGCACCCAAGCCCTCTTCTCACCATCCATCAAAATGTACTCATCATTCTCATACATATGCTTGATCACGCTGAGCAATGTAGATGGCATAGCACTACGACGCAGATGTGACCCGAGTTGTTGCCTAGGGACAGTGTTATACGCTTGTGAAAAATCAATGAAGGCAACATGCAATCTAGGACTGTTCCTGGGCTTCAGATTTTTAGCAGCATGCCTAAGATGCCTCAGAATAAACAGAGGGTGCAGAGTGCTTCTGCCCGGAAAGAAGCCAAACTGCGTGTCTGGAATCTTACCCTTTTTCACTCACCAATCAGTCACCAAATCTTTTAGCACGTTGGAGAAATTACGATACATCACCCCACTAACAGCAATCATCCTATAATTTCCTGGATTCAGCACTTACCCTTTTTTATGGATGGGGCTCAGCTTGGCGACCTTCCAGCACGCAGGCACTTTACTCTCAGACAACAACACTCTGAACAGGCGTGCCATCAAAGGCACCAGCACATTCACCTGCTTGGATTTACCATGAAACCTCACAGGCAAGCACGCATGCTTAATGAAGGGGATAGGGATAGCATCGAACCCTGAAGAAGCACCAGCACTCAACTTCTGAAATTGACGGCAAACTACGCCTTCCAACACAGATAATTCAGGATTATCAAACTCATCTGGATCAGGAGACCACCCAGACTGCTCGCCCCGCCTGAAAAGGACCTCAGGTGGAGGGTGATTTTTGCTACACGGCACAGCCATATCCACTGCAGACGGGCGAGGCTCTTCGAAAGTCCTCGCCACTCTGAAATGTCTGTGCAAATGATCATGCCAAACTGGAGCAGACACAGGGGTTGTGTTAGACCTGGTTTGCTTCTTCAACAAGGCATGAACAGCTGGGTCTTTAGAAAACAGCCTATCTAAAAACAGGCTTCGCAGATGCCTGGTGTGCCGACGCTTCATCCTACGATTGTAGCTCACTCTCCTTTTTCAATGACCTACAGGCATGTTTCGCATCACCACGTTTCGCAGCCTCAATAAATTTTTTACGCTTCTCCCAGCACTCCCAATCAAACCAAACTGGATTCATTGGACCCTTTTTACTGCGTTCACGCTTAAAAACACACCGAGCTTGGGCAGACATGCCCACAGCCCTACTGCTCGCTGCCTGGGCAATCAACACACGCACACAGAATGCCAGTTTATCCACATCGCCAGCTCTCTCTGCCTCATCAAATTGGGATAGCAATTCCATGTTTTCCGAGATATGCCTAGCATACACGTGAGCCTTCTCATGCTGCCAACGCAAAACCAGGTTGTTGACACACTGACAAATCCTACACACGTGGTGCTTTGTATTAGCACTTTCCCCTACCACAACATTCACTCTAAACTTTTTACTCAAAGCCGCATGATCAGAAGCACACGTATCCCACATCTTAAATGAACACACAAGTTTGTACAAAGCCGGAGACAGCAGTACGTGATCAGGCCGGCTCTTTCTGTTGCCATAATTTCCAGTAAACGAAGGTTGCCCATCATCTCCAACGACACGTGGCCGAGACCAGTCAGTAGCCGACCAGCAACAACCAGGCCAAGGGCCACCCTTAAATGAACACGGGCAGGTCAACCAATGGTGAAGTTGCCATACAGGTAGACAATGAGAAGTAGAAAATATCACATTGAAATACAGTGCATGATTGGGAACCATGAAGCGAGATGTGCTAATCTTGCATGTATTGAAGCCAAGTTAGAGGTAGAGGTTACGTGGGTGGGATCCCGGAACAAACATACAGTCAAAAAGAACGGCAGCTGCGCTTATTAAATGATAAGGTTTACAAAGAAAGGCCTTCAGTCAAGAAGTGCGACTGCTAGCTATGAAATGATAAGGTAAGGTTGCATCGCTAAACATGCCTCTGTGTGCCATTTGAGCGGAAGCTAGGAAGTTGCCTATAACCAAATAAAAGAAGTACAAGAGAAAGAAGTAAGGGCTCAGCCACAAAAGAGGCAACACCAGACACCATAATTCATCATGGTCGTCAAACAAGTTGGGGTCATCCTCCTACTGAGTGAGGTGGAAAGACAAGCTGGCGGTGCTGTGTGCAAAGGCTGACAAGGTGTTTATGCGAACAGTCTATCAAAACGTCACATTTGTCACAAGGTTTACAAAAAAAGGCCGACACTCAGTCAAGAAGTGCAACTGCTAGAAAAAAGAAACAAAAACGCAGGCAGTGAAAGCCACTCCCCACATTAATAAAGGAAAGAGAGTCACTTAGGTATCGAGTACCGTAAGGTAGGTTACATCACTATATATGCCTCTGGGGGGCATCTGAGCGGAAGCTTGGAAAAAGCCTGAAACCAAATTAATTAGGTACATAGGTACTAAAAAATCAAGGGAAAAGGGCTAGGCACTTAGCCATAAAAGAGGCCACATCATAGATATCTGGTTGCTTAAAAAATATCCTCAAACGAGTTGGGCTATCTTCATTTTGAGGTGGGAAGACCAGCTGGCGGTGCTGTGTGCGCAGTCCGTCAGCAAGTCCCTGGCCACATTTGCAAAGAGTCTATAGTTACAACCATTTATAGCCAGCAAACAAGAATTTCCGGGGGACGTAGGTGGACCTTTTTGGGCAGAGGCATAATTTTGACTTTGTTCCATAGACGTGGGGTGACGCCGTCTGACAGGAACAGATGGAACAAGTCAGTAAGAAAAGGAAGCAGAACGTTTTCAAAGTACCGTAAAGCTCCTTCACCGCGAAAAGGAAAGGAAAGATCAATGGGGATCAAGAGGGTTGCAGGCGTAGCCTGAAATAACCGGCTCCTGATGAGAGTTAATAACAGTACTGGAAAGGGCACGTCTGGTATGGACAACTTTAGCAGCAAAATTCACAGAGTGTACATGGAGCTTGGAGGCAAGCTTCTTATCTCTTTGAGTATCATGACCCAGTTCCTTGAAAGGCTTCAGAGTGTGAGTGTTGTAGATGGTGCTGCCCACACCCAAAAGTATGATGTGGAGAGTAACGGAGGCTCCTTAAAGAATGTCGCAAAGGTCTTTGTGCTGTTCCTTTGCGGCGTTCAGCTGGTTCTGAGGTCTGGTGTCCTCACAGTACTTTATCTTGACGAGGTGGATGTCACGCCGAGGTTTGCTGAGGTCTTTGGGTCGGTGGTGTCTGGGGTTGGTGGCTCTGCTGGTGGCTGGCGGTGCTGCTGGGGTGCTCCCAGTCTTCCTCAGTTTCCCCCTGCCACTCCGAAGAACCTACCCCCCTGCAGTAGTTTGTTGTTTTCGTGTTGCTTTGCAGAGGTTGTTGCTTTTTCAGTTGAGGTTGTTTTGCCTAGTAGTCTCGTTCAATAAGCTGGGGAATCCAGTTTATTGAAGATAGCAATTTCTGGTTTTAATATTTACTCAATGCTCAGCCAGATGGTAAAATAAAGTTTCCAGCCCTAAAGAGGAGAGGCAAGGCAGCCGACTAGAGTGTTTGTGACATAGTACATGTCAGTGTGTACCGCGCTTGGCTTCATCCCCAAGACAAAACTCACATATGCAATGTCAACCTCGTGGAAGGGTGTACAACGTAATTACTCCAATCAAACCTGGAGCATGGACATTATTGCTGTCTGGAACAAAGAAGCAAAAAGTATTTACCTGATGGCTCGCCAATTTGGCTGCAAACACTGCAAAGGAGTATCCCAGAAGCAGCTTGGAAAAAAAACAGTATCTTGCAAGAGAGGACCCAGACCACATCACCAACCATGTTTGCCCCCAGTTCTTCAAATCAAAAAGAGAGGATGTCACTGGCCAGGAAAGAGGCCACAACGCCAACGTCCACCTCCAATCATGGGACGATAAGCAGTTTGGACCCCAATTGAAAGTTATGGGCATACACGGACGGAAGCTGCATAGGCAAGGCCGAAAACTTTATAGGCGCAGGGGTACTCTGCCCTCTAACCAAAGCTGAATGTTATGTGAACTCAGGAGGCGTGAGAATGACAAACACCATCAATAGAGCTGAGCTCACAGGGATTGCAGCAGCGCTTACCTATAAGTATACCAAGATTGCAACGGACAGTGCATGCTCCCTAAGCCATATAAGAAAACAGCTACTCTTCCCTGAAATGCAATGAGCCCATATAAACTCAAATCTGCTAGAACAAATTGTATCTATGATATATGCTTCACCAGAACCTATCTGCTTCTATACAGTGAAAGCCCATTGTGGCATTGTCGGAAATTAATGTGCTGAGGATGCAATTGCCAAACACTCTGCCTTACATGACGGAGGTCATGACGTGCACTTTCAGCCTCCAGCTCCAGATGGCAATGCATACACACATATTTATTGGTTTGCGGCTAAAGAAACCGATGAGGATCCCAGCGGAAGAGGGGCAATTATACCTAGGCTTTGTGCACTCTCTGATTTAAAGGCCAAGCTAAAAACAGAAATGTGCAAATCACACAGACTGGGGAGTGTCAAAACAAACACGGGGTATTACAACTACTGGAAGTACCTAAGACCTTTAGTCAATAAACAAGCCACAAATGCTTTCTGGAACAATTGTAATCTTCAATTCTACAAAAAGCGTAATGTTATGAGTTATGAGGTACCGCACTGGTAAAAGTAAAAGTAAATGTCTACACAGGAAGTCACCAGCGTGCATTAAGGAAAGGCTCTCAACTAGTGCTCGCGCTAGCCAGAGCCCCACCAACAGACGAAAAAAGAAACAACAGAGACTAATGAGGATCCGGCGGGTTGTCAGCCACGCAATCCGGCCTGCGTCTAGCCCTCCTGAAACCAGCCGCTCTACCAGTAACCCCCCTTCCAGATCCCCAATTATCACTGTTGCTGTTGTTAAAGTGTATTTTATGTCTTGTTTTTGTGATCTTGTTTAAGCTTTTTTATTGCATGGCAGTGTAGTTTAGTAGCTAGTTGGTGCACTTTGTGCGTAAGGATGCCCAAATTTAGTAGAGGAGTTATGGTGTACTGATTTTAGATTGTGCCCCCGACTTCAAGAAGTATAACATGAATTGTGACTTTGTTGTTTCGAGAGATGCCTCGGAGGCTCTTTGTTCCTAGACGCTGAATAAGAGGTTGATGTTGGTTGTGCGCTTTTTCTAATGTCTGTTGCGGGTTTATGTCTGAGCAGAATTTGAATTCTATTAGATGTATGCCTCATTCCCTAGTGGGAATCTGTTTGGGATCCAAGTGCCTGCCTCTTCCCTCAATGGGCATAATTAACACGCCATCTGGACGGCTTTGACGTCTAGTTGGAAGGTTTTGATGTGTTGGGAAAACCCAGTCATCGGGTGGTTCAATGTTAAGGTCAGATGACTTTTCACTGTTACAAGCATTCATTGTAACAATTGCTGAGCCCAGCTTGCCTTTACTGCTCTCTTCACCACTAAGGCTAACTGCGTGGTGGTGTCAGTTTAGATGCATTCTTCTCAGAGTATGGTTGTTGCACCTAAGAAGTATGTGTGGAGCACTGTCTGATGATCCTCCGCACAAAAGGCATGTGGCAGGCCCTGTCGTGTGGCTAAACCGTATGGTGTGCTTGTCTGTGTGTATCGTGTCCGTCCTGTACTTAAGGACTTGTTCCTGCTCCTTGAAAGTCACATTTGGCATGGACCAGAATGTGTTACTGAGTTGGGCGTGAGCAAGAGGATTTGCATTAGGTTGCTGTGTGTGAGAGTCGGGCTGTGCTGCATGCTCGTGCGTATCATGCAATTGTTTCCAGAGCTTGTGAAGCAGTGTATCTGTGTTAGCTTCACCAAGGTAATGCTGGGCGTGCATGTGATGTATTAACTTGTCTTGCAGGTTAGACAAAACTCGTAGCTCTTCTGCATGGGAGCCAACTTCGTTTGGAACGCTTAGCCAGAACAGATTGTAGAAGGGGTCAGTAGCTGGCGGGAGAGAAACGTCAGAAATTTGATTGACTGCTGCTTTGTGTCCTAGGTGGTCTGCACCCTCATTGCCAATAATACCAGAGTGAGATTTCACCTTGTAGAAAGTGACGGGAAAAGGTGAGGATTGGATAAAATATACAATGTCCTTGAGTAATTCCCTGTGCAAGTGGTGGAGTACAGCCATTGGGTTCAATAGCTGTTTTCTAATCTGTAAGAGGGATGATGTCTGTAGCAATTTCAGTGTGGCCTTTTTGCACCGCTATTAGCACAGCTGCAAGTTTGGCTCTATTTATGGTGAGTGTGGGGCCGCTGCCTCCAGGATTGATAGTGACGGTATCACTATAACCAGCGTCTGTAGTGGGGGTGAAAATGCCAGCGCCTATACTTTGTTGTTTGCTGATCGCATCTTGCATGGCACTACCATCAGTGTATGTGATTGATTTCCAGATTTGTACTTTGGGAATGTGTGGGCTCTTGTACTGGTTGGCGTTTGTGTTATGAAGCACTTGCCAATGGCTAATGTTAGCAGCAATGGGAGTATCTGGGTGTAGGAGTTGAAATCTCTTCCTCTGCTTGTTCTTGCATTTCACACGAGCAGTGCCAAGCACGTGGGCACTATTGTTACAAGTCCACGTTGCTTCAGGAATTGCCTGCTTGAGATTTTTAAGCCAAGCTGGGTTGGATTCATTTAGGGCTTGTTTCCCTTGATTGTTCCAGACGACTATTAGCTTCATTTTATTCTTGTTGTGCTGAGGCTGGGGTGGAGCGTCTAACCAAACTTCTGTAGGGTTTAAGAGCATGCTGGCTGCAGAAAACTTGGCTAGAACGCATGCTTGTTCAGGGTAGTCGTTTATCCAAGCCATGTACCCGTTCTCAATCCAACCAAGCCAGTCAGGGAGGAGTAAGAATGTTGCTGTAGCTTCTTGAGTGGAGTTTGCTGATTGAAGTGCATGTCCCACAAGTGAATGCAGGAGGTAGTCGCAATAATTCGGGTGGCAGAAGGAGAAGCCTGTGAATTTAGTGTCAAAAGCATTAGTGCTTGCCCCAAATACTGTGTCTCTGGTAATTTCACTCCAGTAGGCTTGGTAATTAGGGTCAAAATCTAGGGGGCTAGCAAATTTTTGCTTCGTAATTAGTGCCCATTTTTGGAGGGAGGTCGTAATATGCCTCGGGCTGCAGTACGTATTGGAATCTCTTGCCTTTTTACCAATGTTGTTAAGTGAGCTCATTTTAAATCTACATATTTGTATCAGACCTACAAGTTTAGTTGCCGCGTCTTGCACAGGTGGTTGTGTAGTACTGTGTAGGTCAATCCGTTTAGTTTGGTTGTAGGCATGTTGGAAAATGTTAGGACATTCTAGGGATAGCATGCCTGTGCACTTGCCGTGGATGTCATACACACACACGCTGCTTGACAATTTATGTGTTCAGGGATTTTGGGTTTACCCTCTGAGTCTTTATTAGATCCTGGCTTCTGGAGATCCACATCCCGTACCCAGATCTCACATTTCTAGACGGGTTGAATGTCTACTTGGGGATTGACAGTGTCCGTGACAAAGATTGTCTCTGATGTTTTGGCCTTGCGACGAGTCCCACATATTATAAGAGTGCTGGGTACAACCATCATAGCCTTGCTTTGTAAGATCGTCAATTTCTAGGTCTTCTGATTGGGCATTTAGCTGAGTGCCAGTATCAGCATTTTCATAGCTATCTACATAGGCTTTGAAGTCAGGGTTGGCTAAGAGCAGTTCTGCTGCTTCCCATGTGGGTTACCAGATCACTTTCATCATTTCTTTTTCTTCTGCATATGACTTTATGGTGTCCTTATCCGCTTGGGTTAGGTCGGTACAGGCTGGGCAATGCCAGTCTTCACTAATTTCTGCGGCTTGCCTTGCAGTGTGTGAGCAAGCATTCAGGTCGTTCAGACATGTCCAATGGTAGGTGCGTTGGCACGTATCACATCGTGACATATTATCACGGTTTTCTTCTCTTTCTAAATGCTCTTGGCTGACCGGGCTCCAGCAAAGTTGGCAGCAATCGTCTACCGTATGGCTTCTTGGAAAGGGCTCTGTTTTTGCTGCTTTCAGCCCTGTGCTCTGGAACAAGGGTAACGCCCATTTTTCAATCGTAACATTGCGCCTGTGAAGTTGTGTTGGTGTTACGTTTAGGTTTGCTTATTTGCTGCCAGTCCAACACCTCCTGGATTTGAGTCATATTTGAATATTGTGTTACAGGCCTTGACATTGCCAAAAAGAGCCGCGTTGTTATGTTTATAATGCCATATTTTGGTTGCCACAATCTCACCTGGTTGCAGAGGCTCTGGAAAGTTAGGTAGTGAAGCAGTGGAGTTTTCGGTGAGCTCCATGAAGTGGATAGGGTTCCTCTTCTGCCTTTTGTTAGGTTGTATGTGATGTTGGGTTGTTGTTGGTTCGTGTTGGCTATTTAAGACTTAAGATTTTAATTTTTTTCGTCCGCACTGGTACAATATTTAGTCAAAAACACACTTACCGGTACGGCTTCTCTCCCGATGCAAAATGCCCCATCTGCCCTGCATTGATAGTGCGCTTCACATACTCTCAGGTTGTCAACACACTAAAAGAATGAGGAACATGATTATAAAACGCCATAATACGGCAAGCGTGTTGATTGTCCAAGCTCCACAAAAGAGACCATGCGGTGCCAACCAAATTGCCTACACTGATGTAGGCAGCGCAGATAAACTATCAGAGCAAGGCCTAGAGCAAGGCCTAGATCTGAGAATCACTGCCAACAAAACACTGCCCTCTTGGCTGCTACCAAAACTAACAGCACAAGCTTTAAAAGCCTCTTCTCGCTTGTTCTGACGCCATCCTATTTTTACCTAGCACTGTGTGCTCCTTTTGCATAACCACCCGCAACTTATATTTTCAGCGGCTTGCTAAGACAAGAAACTGAATCCAGACCAGTGGGAGGTTCAACCGATTGAAATTTTTTTTGTGAGGACACTAGGCCTGATCCCTAACTCCAAAAAGCAAAAGCACAGCACAGCAAGCTGATTGCCAACCTAAACAGACAAGGATATAGGGAAGTCAAGCTCCAAGTGATCCTCGTTGGAGTCAAGGGGACGATTTGCAAAGACTATACAGACAAACCTCTGGCAGACCTTTATCTGGATTGCCATAGGATAAAAAACAGTTAGTTACACACAGACGAATACTCCATCAGACATGCATCTGCACACATAAAAACAAGGTATGCACTGCAATATAACACAAGCAAGAACAGTCAAGGTTTGGGTCTGGGTGCTACGGCACACAACCCCCCTGACCCACATTAATTTCTTTTTAATTGTTTGCGTGGTGGGGGGGTTGCCTGGTGCGGGCACCTATGTAGCCCCCTCCCTTAATCGTTCTCAGCTGGCATCACTACCAGCGGAGTCTTTTCTTGTTCTTTTTCTTTTCAGCTTTTCAGTGTGTTAAAGCAAGCTGGATTTGAGAGGCAGTAGAGAAAGAGAGAGAATCAAAGGAGACGTGCAGTCAGAAATGCAGTTCCCAGGCTTTGCTCGAGAGAGACTCGACCCTGTCTCAAGCATTTCATTGTTTTATTACTACTCTTGGTCTCGATATTGCATGAGGTGGGAAACATGATGTGAGTTTGTCAAGATGATAAGGGCGATGCTGCCTGCAATTGTTAACACAGTCTGACTGGTGCGATAGCTAGAAACACTGTTGAAATGCTCAAAAAAACTGTCTGCCTCTCTCACGTTGCCTCAAGAAAGGTTGAATCGTAACTCATGCCTGATTTCTAAGTTTAATCTGTAATTAGTCGTGACAGGGCACAAGAAAATTGCAGCAGAAAAGCTTTTACTACGGTCTAAGCGAAGTCACCTCTGTTCCACCTTGTCATCCAATCACGCTACTATTTCAAAATAATAAGCATGGGAAGTAGTGCAAGCTAGTACCGGACAAAAGCAACGCTCAGTTGATGCAATGAACCAAGAAAGCAACATTAGGCAGAAACAGAAATCACATCAGAGGAAAATAACAGAACGAGGAATTGAAACACCTAAATCTGCAAATTCGAAAATTCTTGGGTATGGCAGAGAAATTTGACCATTGACATTCTGTGACTATCATGTGGTTTGGTTGCTCCGCTCTTAGTCTAATACAGAGATGACTAGCAATGGCAATACTCCGAATTATGGGTCTCTCACCTTGTCCGGCAGTACATGCAATGTAATTTCACTCCACAAACACAATGTCAAACATGACTCGGCAAAAGACAGAGCAACCATGCGACGCAAAAAAATAGAAAGAATCCGCTCAGCACCATATCCCAGAGATTGCGGCACCGTCAAATGCAAGCGCCTCTACGCAAATGCACCAACCATATAAATAGCATAGCAACATCATAATCCGTTCTATCTACACTGCAAACGTGCCGCAAGCAATCGTTGACTGCTCATTGCTCAACATAGTGTGCTGAATATCACCTAAGTTTCACCCTTACTCACACCCACACAAAGCGAATATACGTTACTATTTCATGTAGCGCATCCTCTTCAATATCATCACACAAAGCGCATATACGCTACTGTTTCATGAAGCGCATCCTCTTCATTATTGTCCGCACTGCATATCCTCCTCATTCTTGTCCGTACTGCACACCCTCCTCATTTTCGTCTGCGCTGTTCGTTCCCTCGGTCCCATGTGGCTGGAGCTGCTTGTCTATCCGCAACCTACAGAGGCAAACAGAGGAGGAGGTCGCATCGCAAGCATGTGTTTGCACGTGTGTACTTGTGAGTGAATGTGTGTGTGTGTGTGTGCGTGCGTGTGTGTGTATGTGTGTGTGTGTGTGTGTGTGTGTGTGTGTGTGTGTGTGTGTGTGTGTGTGTGTGTGTGATGTGCCAGTGGAAAATAGTCCTCAAAAGAAATGCAGCAGGCATAATGAAATGATGCCAGAGAGGGTTATCTCAGGCTCAAACGTTTATAATTATTGCATGCTCCTAGGGTATGGCCCCCCTTACTGGCACTTTTCACGCTAAGTTATGATATGCAAATTTAAATGCAGCTGAGCTTGAAAAGTGCCAGTTAGGGGAGCCATATTTAATCGGCCGCGGCGTGAACTTCTTGAACCCTACTTGTTGAGAAGCCACACGCTGTATCTGACCAGCCAGAGCACCAAACTAAGTGAATTTTTGTCCTTTGAAATTCTCAAGATAATGGAAGATTATTGCAAAACTAATGGAGCAGAAATACCAAATGGTTGGCGAGATACGCAAAAAAACGTCATTCCCCATGCAAAGCACCCATCTAGGATATAAATGCACAATATTTGTATTTAGTCCTCTGTCATTTCTTACGCAGGGTGACTTTTCTAGATCTGAGCACAAGCTCTGGTAGCTAAAAATAAAGTTAGCATCAGTGTGAAGCTAGATTGGGTCCAGTTTGATGAGTTAGTGTGTAAGTACCTGCCCCTTTAATGCCCAATTTGATGAGTTCATGTGTAAGTACCTGCCCCTTAATGCAGTAGTGAGCCCCTTAATGCAGCCCCTTAATGCAGTAGTGAGCCCCTTAATGCAGTAATGAGCACGTTTAATGCAGTAGTGAGCCCCTTAATGCAGCCCCTTAATGCAGTAGTGAGCCCCTTAATGCAGTAATGAGCACGTTTTGAATTTTGCTCAGACAACTACCCCTGAGACGATGCCAGCCTGGCTACTTCCCCTCTTGCACATAAACCCACACACACACACACACACTTCCCCTCTTGCACATAAACCCACACACACACACACACACTTCCCCTCTTGCACATAAACCCACACACACACACACACACACACTTCCCCTCTTGCACATAAACCCACCCACACACACACACACTTCCCCTCTTGCACATAAACCCACACACACACACACACACACACACACACACACACAACCCCTCTGG
>Ga0307947_1003702_pt1 | contig 12207 bp, 10 predicted proteins | sample OrgLakmetagen232_FD_201840 | JGI IMG/M metagenome (GOLD analysis project Ga0307947, IMG submission 201840) | Saline water microbial communities from Organic Lake, Antarctica - #232 | ecosystem: Environmental > Aquatic > Non-marine Saline and Alkaline > Saline | place: Antarctica: Organic Lake...
GCGTGCGTGCGTGCGTGCGTGCGTGCGTGCGTGCGTTCCTGCGTGCGTGCGTGCGTGCGTGCGTGCGTGCGTGCGTGCGTGCGTGCGTGCGTGCGTGCGTGCGTGCGTGTGTGTGTGTGTGTGTGTGTGTATGTGCGTGCCCACGGACACCCACCAGGGGGACCGGGCCACACCCAGTGGATTGTTGACATGCTGCCAATTCAGAAAACCTCCAGGTATCCTTCAAGTGATCAGAGCAAAAACATTAACAGGCAGTGATCAATAAAACAATGAGCTTCCGCCAATTTAAACCCGTCTTTTTGGTTTTAATTGGAGCTGTCATCGCGCAGCTGCTGAACCGCACCAATCTGGTTTCGCAGGTCACCTTCTTGTGAGTTCACATACACATGCGACAGACACACACACACACACAAGCACACACACACACACACACACACACACACACACACACACACGCACGCACGCACCAAGCACGCACGCACGCACGCGCACGCGCACGCGCACGCACACGCGCACGCGCACGCACACGCGCACGCGCAGACACAGCACACGCACAGACACACGCACAGACACACGCACACACACACACATACACACACACATACACACACACACATACACACACACGCACGCACACACACACACGCACACACGCACACACACACACGCACACACACACACAAGCACACACACATACACACACACACAAGCACACACACATACACACACACACACACACACGCACGCACACACACACTCACACACACAAACACACACTCACACACACACACAAGCAAGCATACACACACACTCACACTTACACAGCTGGAACGAGCACACAGCAGCTAAGACGGCTGTCTCTCCTGGGGATGATCGTGAGCAGCGACTCCTAGAGCACGTGCTCAACACCACTGCGCCTGGAAATGCCAGCGCTGTGGTGCAAGCCATCGACGACTATGCATGGTATGGGTACATCCTTAAGGTGCTTCTCAAATTGGCAATGCTGTAGCTCTTAGTGCTGAGTGTGGCTGAGCATGTTAAAGGAATGCTGATTGAAAAGCCTGGACAGTTTATTACCGCCTACTTGTTTCCTGTGCCTCATCATCCGTCTCATGCGCACGCATGTGCGTGGAAGCACACACACACACACACACACACACCACACCACACACACACAAACACACATACACACACAAACACATACACACACACAAACACGCAATTGCACCACTAAGAGTGCCTCTGTGACATGCTGCTGCTGCGTGACAGGAGCAAGGAATGGTACATGAATGTGGGCAATGTAAAGGGCAAGATCCTTGATCAGGCAGTGCTCAACGCAAGCGATCTCAGCACAGGCACCCTAGTAAGTGATTGTTGACGGTGTGTGTGTTTGTGTGTATGTGTGTGTGTGTGTGTGCGAATGTGTGTATGTGCGCACGTGCGTGTGTGTGTGTGTCAAGCTGTGTAAGCGCAGGCGCTCCCGGTAGGTCACAACTGAACTGCGCGCGTGCGTTTATATATTTATGCATGGTGTGTTGCCTACCCTTGCAGAATGTATTGGAGCTGAGTCATGCTAATGCAGACTTTGTGTGCATGCACTTGCAGAATGTACTGGAGCTGGGGACATACGTTGCATACACTTGCAGAATGTACTGGAGCTGGGGACATACGTTGCGTACACTTGCATACACTTGCAGAATGTACTGGAGCTGGGGACATGCTAATGCAGACTTTGTGTGCATACACTTGCAGAATGTATTGGGGCTGAGTCATGCTAATGCAGACTTTGTGTGCATGCACTTGCAGAATGTATTGGAGCTGGGGACATACGTTGCGTACAGTGCAATAAGGATCATGACGGTTGCCCCGGACACTGCTCGACTGTTTACAGTGGAAACGTCGGTGAGCGAGACATTTGGGCTTTGGTATTTGGCGCTTTTGTGTGTTCACTACTGCAGTGTGTTAGAGTGTGTGTTGCTACTGCAGTGTGTTAGAGTGTGTGTTCACTACAGCAGTGTGTTAGAGTGTGTGTTGCTACTGCAGTGTGTTAGAGTGTGTGTTGCTACTGCAGTGTGTTAGAGTGTGTTCACTACTGCAGTGTGTTAGAATGTGTTCACTACTGCAGTGTGTTAGAGTGTGTGTTCACTACTGCAGTGTGTTAGAGTGTGTGTTGCTACTGCTGGGTTTGGGTAGACAAAGCGCGCTTGACCACGCTTCCTGTGCCCCAAAATCATGGTGAAAAAGGCGGACTGGCTTCTCTTCCTTTGGTGATCTCACGCCGTGAGGAAGAACGCACGCCGTGGTGTGCTAACATATTTTGAAAAACATCGCCGGAATGCCTGTTTGTCATTCTTATTGCGCCCCAAAAAAGCAAGCAATTGTTAAAGTAAGCACTACGACCTACGCCCTATTGATGAACGTCAACGTGTGTTGGCCTGCCAAAATTCAAAAAAGCTTGTGTCGTAAGCAAGAGAGTGTCGTAAGCAAGAGAGTGTCATAAGCAAGAGTGTGTCGCAAGCAAGAGTGTGTCGCAAGCAAGAGTGTGTCGCAAGCAAGAGTGTGTCGCAAGCAAGAGTGTGTCGTAAGCAAGAGAGTGTTGTAAGCAAGAGTGTGTCGTAAGCAAGAGTGTGTCGTAAGCAAGAGAGTGGGGATCCTGCAGGGAAAATGCCTTTGCTGGCAAGCTCGTAACTATCTTTGATGCTCTCTGCTGGCACACAGTGCTGACCCTGCAGAGAAAGTGCTTACATTTGCTGGGAGATTCATAACCATCTCTAATGCTCCCTGCTGGCACATAGTGCTGACCCTGCAGAGAAAGTTCTTACCTTTGCTGGGAGACACATAACCATCTTTAATGCTCTCTGCTGGCACAAATTGCTGACCCAAGAGGTCCCGCTTGTCTATAATTGGGTAAAAAGATGCCACACTCAGTTGGGAAACCCGACCACCACTCCGTGCATGCTTTACTCATTGTGTGCAGCATCAATTGGTATTAAGTTTTTGATGCTGCCGCAGAGCTATAGGCAAAAGCAAGTGACCATTTGTTTTTTATGCCGCTGCTTCTTGCTTGTAGGCTAAGAATGCTGACATCGCAGAGAAGATGCTCTCCCATGCTGGCTTGACGGATCGGGTCCGAGTGTTGAGAGGAAGCCTAGATGAAGTGCTGCAGACACTGCTTAATGTTCCCTCGTTTGACGTCGTCTTCATTGATCACGACAAACGTCACTACGTGCCAGTAAGTCAGGGTGTCTTTCTGCTTCTGTATGCTTGATGTTCCCTCGTTTGATGTTGCGACGATCGTCTTCATTGATCACGGCAAATGTCACTACGTGCCAGTGAGTCAGGGTGTCTTTTAGCTTCTGTATGCGTGATTTTTCCTCGTTTGGCGTCGTCTTAACTGACCACGATAAAACGTCACTACGTGCCAGTGAGTCAGGGTGTCTTTCTACTCTGTATGCGTGATATTTCCTCGTTTGACGTCGTCTTCATTGACCACGACAAACGTCACTACGTGCCAGTGAGTCAGGGTGTTTCTGTTTCTGTATATTGGGTCGGGGTCGAGAGTAAAAATAAGTCTAGTGCTGCAGACTTTGTGGCCATAATGTTACTCCTTTTGAGGCCGTTTCTATTAATAAATTGAAAATTGAAGATTAGCGATGCAGAATCTGTACCAAGATGGTCCACCCGTCGTTCTATTTACCACGACCAACGCCATTGTGAACCAATAAGCGAATCTCTTTCACTTTTATTACTTATGCTGCTTTACTCTCGTTTTTCCCATGTCCTCGAATGGTGTCCTTCGATGGTGTGCTTGGCTTTCGCACCAATGCACATAGGGATTGGTGTAATAATGTTTCATGTACCAAATATGCAGGTATAAACAGGAATCAAAAAAATATTATATGGATATTATTATGTGCATTGTGCCTAGATGTAGGCTGTCCCCATGAACGGCCCACCCCTTTGCAAGCCAAACAGTCCCACATCCTTGATAATTCACCCCGCAACTCTGGTCTAAAAGTGAGGATGTGCATTGGAGCCGGAAAAGCTCAAGCTGAAATTTCTTGCGTGTAGAATTGCAAAACAATTTATCGAATTCCGACCAGGCCACCAATTGGCCCCATTTCAATTTTGTAAATAGTATAATTAACCCCGCAACTCAGAGAGCCCTGCAACCCGGAGAGCAAACAACAGGCTGTAACTCGCAGCAGGTATGGAGCGACAGCCTCTCTGTCTTTTCCCCCTGTACCCCTTGTGTGAGTGCCTCCCACTCGCAGGCATTGCAGTACCCCTGCCCCAAATTCGACATTGCAGCATTGTTATATAACATTTATAATGCTTATATCCTGAAGCAGAGGTCGATCGGGGCAACTTCAGATGTGCACCTTTTCCCTGCCAGAGTGGGGTGCAAAAATACGCACCAGGCCCCACAGAACCCCACAGAATGCTGAATTTCCAGCAAATGTCAATGGTTTAGATATAACATCAAGTATCATGCATTCAGATGAGGTGTAGGGGGCTTTGAATTGGGTGGAGAGCTAAATGAGACTGGTTGGGGGGGGGTGTTCATGGGGACAGCCTTGAGGGTTAGGGTGGAGTATTCAGGATGATGAATTAAGTTGAACAGAAATAGACTCATGATGTTAAACAGCATTTGGAAGCTTTCGAAGGGGAATTACACAGTTCGAATGTTATGATGTGCATTGAACTCATTAGTTAATACAATGACACTGGGGAGTGCTACAATGTGTTTTTCAGGTTAAGGACGCTTGCAGGATTTTGTTTTATTTAGGATGAGGTAAATAAGGTAAAAAGAAACAGGCCCGTGATGTCAAAACGCATCCCACATTTCGTCCTCCTTTTTTCCTGGGCACTCTCGCGATGTAAGAATTGGACTGAGAGGTTCAGCAGGAATTGGACATGGTAATGAGTAATGAGCTAAGTAAAAAGCTTGCAATTCGTCTTTCGATTTCGATGCCGCGTCGTCATCCCTACGGGACTCTTCATGCAGCTTGTAAACAATACCTACTATAAATACTACTATAATGTGCAATTTCCCCCTAAGTATATACTTGGATGTATGTCTTTCTACAATTGGCGAAGCCCCCCTTGTGCGTAAGCCCCTAGCGTTGCCGGCTTCCCACAAAACTTTACACAAGCCTTCCCAGGCCACACCCGTGGGTGGGAGAGGGGGGGGGAGAACGAACCTCCTGACTTTGGACTTTGGCTGCCCCAGTGAAAAGTTTTATTTGGCCCTGCGTGGTCAGGGGGGTGGGGGGGGCAGGGGGTGAAGCGACAGGGCCCGATTTTTGACAAAAATTGTAATCAGAGCCAAGCAAGTTCTGGCCAGGCCCCATCCAGGGCACCTCCCGGGCTGAAACTTGACATTAGCTCCTAGCCAAATACCTAGGGTTGGCCAGAACCATATAGATACGGTGTTAATACGGTATTTTTGGCAGGAAATCACCAAATGTACGGTCATATATGGTGCATATGTAGGGTTCTGGCCAACCCTACAAATACTTCACCGTGGCAAAAAGGTTTGGGGGCCCTGGGGTGCAGTGTGTAAAGTTTTAGAGGTGATTTTATGTTTGGAAGCTGCAGGAAGCTGCCCATAACTCCTCAGCCAGGCCCCCAGACCACTTCCTGCTGGTGCAGTATCCATCAGCACACTTTCCTGGCTGCGTTTGCTGTGTCAAGGGCTTGAGTGTGTTCCGGCTGCAAAGTTCACGGTTGACCAAGCAGGCATGAGCTTTTCAGCTTGGATTCAATTAATGCTCATTTTGACGGGCTATGTAATTAGTTAATGAAAGTTAATCAATGGTGATCACGTGCGAAGGTCTGCCATGCGACCCTTGAGGAATGTAGTTTAGTTGAGACTTTGTGGCCATCCTGCACAATGCTAGCACCTGCCCTGTCCTCTTAGCAGACAGGGGACAGCGACGGCAAAACCTCCAGCACAGCCCCATGCACACCACTGCAGCGTCTGTGGGGCAGCGCAAGGCGGCACACGCACACACACACATACACACACACAGACACACTCATATCCACACACACAGCACACACATGCTCGCACCTACACCTGGGCACAAAATGAGGACTGCTTGTGCTTTTCGCTTAACATGTCCAAGCATTCACAAAGTTGAACAGAGAGCTGTTATTATATGGTCATAGTCATCCATGTCCTCACTCACTTTTTCATACATCATTTTCGTTGTTGTTACAGTGTACTCGGTGCTGAAGTGGCTTCCTGCTACCTATGCGTGGGGTGGTTTTGGTACCTTTCTAACTTTGACAACTTCTGAATGCCACACTCCTCTTTGCCACTCTCTGCTTCAGGATCTCAAGCTGTTAATGGATGCAAAGAAGCTCAAGCACGGAAGTGTTGTTGTTGCTGACAATCTGCTCATTCCAGGTAGGTTACAAACTTTACAAGGTTTACAAAGAAAGGCCTTCAGTCAAGAAGTGCGACTGCTAGCCTGCTCAAAAAAAGCAATTAGTTCATCGCGTAAGTCTCAGGAATCGCGTAAGTCACACGGAACCATCGTTGTTGCTGGCAACCTGCTCATTCTAGGTAGTTCACAAATCGCACATCAATGTGGTTAGCCAAAATTGTATATGTGCGCTGAATACTTCTGACAATAAGGGAAATAATTATTTTATAAAAATAAGGATGATAAGGAACAGAGAGGCGATGGTGAAGGGGTCCAAGGTTGCAATTCAATGCAACGCTCCTTTGTTAAAGTTTTAGCAGTTAGGCGCCATGAGCTCAGCTAATGAACGGTGTCCCCTCAATTAGAGGAGCGTTGCACCCTACCTCTATTTGAGACAGCATCGCTCCCATCGCTTCGTAAAAACCTGTGCCCACGTATTACCTGCAACCACACAGAAACGTAATCAGACACACACACACACACGTCCCTTGCTGATGCACATCCTGAAACCCTGTCCTATTGTCTGTATTGTGTCCGCACCAATCTTACTTAAGTCATTTCCTCTAACGACTACTGTGTCATAACTCACATACTCGCGTACTCTCACTGTGGTAGATGAGGTTGAAACCTCATGCCCGATGCTACTGTGGCTCTGCTCGTTGTGCCATAGCTCCTGTCCGAATCTCCACACATCCTGAACTGCTTGCTGTGGTGGGGTGAACTGAACTGAACTGAACTGCTTGCTTTGGTGGGCTCTGCTCGTTGTGCCATAGCTTCTGACCGAATCTCCACACATCCCAAACTGCTTGCTGTTGTGGAATTTCTGTGCACTATTAACATTCACAATTATTGACTCACCACTAACAACGCCAATTGTGTTCGCTGTTTCCTAGTTTACTACCATACGTACACCACATACAATAAGTTTGATATGTGTATTCAATTTTGGTTCTTCTCCAACAAGCATCAAAAAACGCCCTGCAAATGTGTCATGAATGGGGGGCAATAGTCAGTGAATGTCTTCTGAGTCCTACCCTGACCTAGATCACATTGTCAGGTCCCTAGATTACATTGTTAGACGACATTGCTTACATTGACCTAGATTACATCATTGCTGAGTCCTGCTCTGACCTAGACTACGTTGTCAGATAACATATGATTACATTGACCTAGATTGCATAATTGCTGAGACCTGCTCTGACCTAGACTACGTTGTCAGATAACATGATTACATTAACCTAGATTGCATCATTGCTGATTCCTGCCCTGACGTAGAATACATCATTCACGTCAGCATCAACAAAAAGTGTCCCATGTTTCCTGCCAAGAAGCTGTGCTGCTCTCTCCATCATCATGCTGGATGTGTTACTGCTAGCATCGTAGCCCATTATGCTGGATGTGTTACTGCTAGCATCGTAGCCCATCATCACAAACAGCTTTTTGCATCATAGCCCATTATGCTGGATGCGTTACTGCTAGCATCGTAGCCCATCATCACAAACAGCTTTTTGCATCGTAGCCCATCATGCTGGATGCGTTACTGCTAGCATCGTAGCCCATCATCACAAACTGCTTTTTGCATCGTAGCCCATCATGCTGGATGCGTTACTGCTAGCATCGTAGCCCATCATCACAAACTGCTTTTTGCATCGTAGCCCATCATGCTGGATGTGTTACTGCTAGCATCGTAGCCCATCATCACAAACTGCTTTTTGCATCGTAGCCCATCATGCTGGATGTGTTACTGCTAGCATGGTAGCCCATCATCACAAACAGCTTTTTGCATCGTAGCCCATTATGCTGGATGCGTTACTGCTAGCATCGTAGCCCATCATCACAAACTGCTTTTTGCATCGTAGCCCATCATGCTGGATGTGTTACTGCTAGCATCGTAGCCCATCATCACAAACTGCTTTTTGCATCGTAGCCCATCTTCACTTCTTCACCTACGCTAGCGTTGTAGCTCATCGATCTTCACATACTGCTTGCATCGTAGCCCATCTCACCTGCGCTAGCGTTGTAGCTCATCGTTCTTCACCTACTGCTACCATCGTAGCTCGTCTTCCCTTACTGCTGGCAACGCAGCCCATCACTTCTTTGTCCCCCTTTCTACAGCAATGGCAGTAATTAGCCGTTGTCAGCGTGAACGGGGAGAAAAGATGCAGTTAAAAGAGTAGGAGAGAGTTGGTGCGAGTGAAACACCCTGTCGCTGGCTGGAAACCGCACAGACATTGTAACTCTTCAGCCTTCATCAGTTGTGTGGGGGTACCTGGTGCGGGTTACTTCCATAGCCTCCTCCCAAACTCATGCTGGCTGTGTCATAACTCACATACTCGCGTACTGCATGTATTTACATATCACACATCATTACACACATACTTACACGCATACTGCCTGTGTCATCACTATCAGACTGACAGTATCAGCCGTTGGCTTTCTTTCTCTTTCTTTTGATTTTGGTAGCAGTCACTTCGCCCGCTATCATGCAGCGCCCTTGCTTTAACTCGCAAATCGCCGGATGCTCAAACATCACATTATTGATCCGGATGCTCAGACATCACATTATTGACCGGATGCTCAAACATCACAATATTGACCGGATGCTCAAACATCACATTATTGATCCGGATGCTCAAACATCACATTATTAATTCAGATGCTCAAACATCACATTATTGACCGGATGCTCAGACATCACATTATTAATTCAGATGCTCAAACATCACATTATTGACCGGATGCTCAAACATCACATTATTGATCCGGATGCTCAAACATCACATTATTAATTCAGATGCTCAAACATCACATTATTTGACCAGATGCCCAAACATCACATTATTGACCGGATGTTCAGAATCACATTATTGACCGGATGCTCAAACATCACATTATTGTGATCCGTACCTACCGCATCTCCGCTCCTAATCTCTGATGTATTATAACAACGCTTCATCCTATTCCACGCCAGTAATCTCTACGCTCCCCTTCTCCTTTTCCTGCCAGGTGTACCTGAGTACATTGCCCATATGAACAGCCCAGAGGGCAAGACAGCCTTTGACACCATCTTCTACGATTCCAAGCTTGAGTACACCTGGCTTCCCTCATGGCTTGGCTTTGCCGATCAAGTGGGCGTCTCTGTTTACAGAGGAGGGGGAGGGGAAGAGGAGGGGACAGAGCCATAGAGCCGTAGAGTGAAAGCAATAGACGGATAATGAACGCTTCTTTAGCGTGATACATGTGGAAAGGCCAATGACACCTTGTCTTCCTCGCGACTTCCAGGCGCTCATTTGCGTGCGGTACTACTGCCTATTTGGCAGTGCTAACACGATCAAAATATTTATTTCCTTTTCATTTTCCGTCTCTTTCATTTTCCATCTCATGCTGAAGAAAATACATGCAAGTCAAAAAGTAGCTCCCCCACTTATGAGCGTGTGCCAGCTGCTCCCCCACCTATGGTTCAACGGATTTAACATTTGAAGCGCAGTTTATACCTTTCTTGTCAAGGGGGCCAACGCCACGGTATCGTTCGAACCAAATTTTCCAATTGTCCTGTTCGCCCCCTTACCTCCACTTTTCGCCCATTCAGACCCCAACTTCCTGTTTGCCTTTCCTGCTTTCTTTGTTCTTCTCTCTGGCCCCTTGACCGCAAAAGCAAAAGCGCTCCTGCCTCCCCTGGACCGCCCTTTGAGTAGACCATGAACAAAGGCAGGGGTGGCTTCGACTTTGCAACGACCATCAACAAACCATTCTGAAAGACATACGAGCTGTTCTTACCACAAATGATGCTCCTAACGACACGCCCATGCAAGATGCTGGAAGCTTGCGGAACAGCAGGGGGCGCGACCTCAATGATACTTCAGGCAATGAAAGGTAAGGTAAGGTAAGGTTACATCGCTATATATGCCTCTGGTGGGCATCTGAGCGGAAGCTTGGAAAAAAGCCTGTAACCAAACCAAAAAAACGCTAGAAAAATCAAGGGAATAGGCACTTAGCTACAAAAGAGGCAACACCAAAAATATCAGGCAATGAAAGGAACCAATACAGGTGCGTTGGGTCCCCACGCAATACCAACAACACTGCTTGAGTCTTTGGCCTTCAGACAGAGTGCAAGCTCATTTCTATAAACTGCGATGGCTTGTCTGACCACTGACCACAATTTGAAAAGATTCAAGGACTAGTAAAACATCTTTGCCCAACCTGTGATTTGCTTTAAGGCTGACGATGATGTCCAGGATGAACAGCATGCTATTTTCCACTGCACACACCCCCATACATTGTCTTTTGCAGGAGATTTGAGTCCTTATTTCAAAGGCAAGAGCGAAGGATGTTTCTGCACCAGAACAACAACAAACTCTATTTTTTCCACATGAACAGATTGTTTTTATGAACAGGCTAGAAGTCGCACGCTTTGAAGTCTTTCCTTGTAAACCTAGTAATCTTTAGTTCTTCAGCATGCCTCTTTTGTTCTCCTTTTATTCCTTCTGTTTCATTTCCTTCAGCCTCGCTTGTTGTCATGTTTGTCCAACGAGCTTCTCTTATTTCTATTCTCCAGGTGGGATGTCGTGTGCCTCTCTCTGCATCCAGGGTGAAGCTGAACACAAAGCAACATCCCTTCCTAATTCATGCCGGTACTAGTAGTAGTGCTCACACTATCTGCGTCCTTTTATCTAATCTTTGTCCAACGAGCTGATTGTGCCAGAGTATCATCGTAATCACCTACAGAAGCAATTCTTGCTCTTATCATTCACATGTGCTCATTTCTCCTTCTGAGAGCAATACAATGTGAGCTTCTTGGTACCCCAGCCATCCTTTTAACGTTGTGCGACATCTGAAAATCAACTTGAGTAAAGCCCAACAAACTAAAAAATGTTAGATGACAGCTTGTCCTTTTGCGCTCCCAGTGCATCATTTCAATTGGTCTTGTACAGTAAGTAGTTGGTTGCATTCCTCAAAAACGATCCCAACGCAGGCCACAGAGGAGGTTGCTCTTAAAGGAGCTCACTCTCTTACTCACAAATTTTAATCACGCAGTCCTTCAGCGAAAATAGAAGCCCCTCCCTGAGCAGCAATGACCCAATCTGCATCAATAAGAAACTGCACATCGTTCTTGACTGCTTGCTCAAGCCTTCTTTGTTTCAATGCCCCTGCATCGCTTGAAAAAAAAACACAGCCACACGACCGCCCCCTAAAGCAATTCACCGGCAAGCTTGTCACGTCATCAAACGTTTATAACGTTTTAGTACTGATGGCTGCACATGCCCACACACACCTTTTAAAAGGCCGCACAACGGTCCCTCTTATTGATCAGGTGTACCACAGTAACCTGCAGATGTTAACTGTACCTCATCTCAGGCACAACACCGCAGGAGCACACATCCACAAAATCCTGAAACCCCGAGCGACAGGCAGACTCTCGACACGCATGCACACCAGCAAACGCTTTTGTTTTTGGCACCACTATGCATGTATAAGCAGTCATGCACGCAAGCTAAAACTCTTCTGCTCACCCCCCTCCGCTCAGCACATCACACCCCTCTGCTCTGCATCATATACCCCTCCATTCTGCATCACACACCCCTCCGTTCTGCATCACACCCCCTTCCGTCCTGCATCACACACCCCTCCGTTCCGCATCACACCCCCCTCCGTTCTGCATCACACCCCCCTCCGTTCTGCATCACACACCCTTCCGTTCTGCATCACAACCCCTCCCCACTACTTGCCCCAAACACTGCAAACCCAGGGGGGGACAAAGAAAACGGCTCAGACA
>Ga0307947_1003703_pt1 | contig 12205 bp, 12 predicted proteins | sample OrgLakmetagen232_FD_201840 | JGI IMG/M metagenome (GOLD analysis project Ga0307947, IMG submission 201840) | Saline water microbial communities from Organic Lake, Antarctica - #232 | ecosystem: Environmental > Aquatic > Non-marine Saline and Alkaline > Saline | place: Antarctica: Organic Lake...
TTTAAGACAACTCGGTCAACACTATTGCCCACGCTGCACTCATCCACAGCCTGCAATAATCACGATGCGTTTTAAGACAACTCGGTCAACACTATTGCCCACGCTGCACTCATCCACAGCCTGCAATGATTACGAAATTACAATGCGTTGAAAGACAACGTGGTCAACATTTTTGCCCACGCTGCACTCATCCACAGCCTGCAATGACCACGATGCGTTAAAAGACAACGCGGTCAACAAAGAAACCGACTGGTGAGGCGCTGCAGTTGTCTGCATTCTGCGACGTTCATATGATGAGAGCACTAGTAAAATTGGAGGGGACAGCGGTTACACACTGAATCCCAAAAAAAAAAAACGCGAATAAGAGATTTCTCGCCCCTGATCATAGACGTGGCAACTACATGCTTTACCGACACGCCACAGCGTTCACTTGACAAAAGAGAGCATTGTAATTTTTGATGTTGGACACGCACATGTATGTACACACGAACACACGCGAGCACTCAACACACACACACACACTCAGCATACCACACACGTACCTGCTGTAGAAGCTCCCGGAACTTTTGGATGAGTGGCAGAGACATCTCCTCTAGCTGCTCACGCTTGATCATGCCCTGCAAGCATACAATACGATATTACACAGGGTCGACAAGTTGTAAACAGGTTACTGTGACCTGACAGGCTGAGCAGCCACATCCCAGTATACCCTGCTATTCAGACCTGCGCATAATTAAAGTGTCCCCTGATCTCCGATGCCAAAGACCAGTCTCAGTGCTAACATTTTGACGCGCTTCACTGAACACTAACATGCTGCAGAGCTCAGGTTTTAATTCAAGGTTGATGCGATTTGACGTGGCAGGAGGGGCTTATGATTAAATGGGAAATTGACTTACGATTAAATGGGAAGCTGGCTTACGATTTAATGGGAAGTTGGCTGTTTAAGGGGGGAGGAGCACGTGTAATGATAGGGGGCAGCAAGGGACTGGTCAGCAAGTGGTTTTCAGTCGAGGTTGTTTTGACTAATCTGATTCAGAAACTTGAGAGCCATCGATTTCAAGACGCTGAATTTAATGAACACATTGTACTTCTCTGCAACAGCCATCATATGACACCATGCTAGGGTCTTGTGCAGGCAACTTATAAAACACACTGCATACCTTGACGTCCACGTCCTCCATAATACACTCGATGTTGTAGGGTGCCTCAGCGTTGGCGGACAGCATCTTCTTCATCTGCACGTATGAACACATACATATATGTGGGTAAGGTACAAACACCTTGACGCCATTTGCTTACATTATACAATCCTAATCAACATCTTCTCCTCTGCAATTCCAAATTCAGGAACACACACACACACACACACACACACACACGCACGCACGCACGCCAGATGTTGGCTGTAAAGCGCTGGAATTGGACAACACTCCAACGTGCACACTTAAACACAAGCCCTCTAGGCAGCTCAAACAGCAAGCACCTTCTTCAGCTGAACACTGCGACGCATGCACCTGAGCTCAAGAGAGCGTGATGATGTGAACTCTATCTGTGCATCACTTTTGCCAAAGTGTGCTTCAAACAGTTACAGAACGAAGAACATAGCTTGCTGTAGGAAAAGCGGTGAGAAAACGTACTCTCCAAGGCAGCTCAAACAACAAGCTCTTTCAGGCTACTTATTACAGATTACAGCGCATGCACTTGGGCTCAAATCTCAGAGGAATTGGGCGTAGCCTGCTGATAATTAAACAATGACTTAAAGCACTAGTTAACCCCTCCCCTCCACCCCACCCATATGCACACGCAGACGCACATGCACACACCTTTTCGCACGCAGTGCGAAGCTTGAAGGAGGCCTTTTTGTTGCTGCGGATGTCAATCTTGTTTTTCTCCTTGATTTCATCACAGAAGTGCTCAAACACAAGCTCGTCAAAGTTGCGCCCTCCGAGGTCAGCGTCAAAGGCATGCAGCTTGACCACCATGCCAGAGCGCTTGAAGCCCACGATAGACACCTGTGTGTGTGTGTGTGTGTGTGTGTGTGTGTGTGTGTGTGTGTGTGTGTGTGTGTGTGTGTGTGTGTGTGTATGTGTTCATGAGTGTGCGTGATGTGTTCGCGTGATGTGTGTATCAATATGCGCGAACAAAAACCAGGAGCTGCTCTTCAGTCTGGCAACGCAGCCAGAAGGCAACTAGGACCTGTCATATGATGAGAAGCTGCACAAGCCCACTCGTATGCTGACATAAAAATGTAAAGAGTATCCAGGAGTGTTCAACATCATAACAGAACGCAAGCATTTGCTCGTGGGGCTACTTTGTTGCATTTTGCATGTACCTGGCGGCACCACTACCATGCCACAGGACACATGAGCGTAAAGCAACAAACCGTGTGGTCAGAGTTTCAGATGGGCAATCAGGTGCAGGTGTGTGGATGCTGAGCGAGGAGAAATGAATTCAAGGGGGGATCAACATCATTTATGATTCACAAGCCCTCTGGTCTTGGTACCATCCAGAAGAACCTAGAACACGCATGCAGTTTTTGGATTTGGTAGCTCAGCCGCATGTCGTATAAACCCCTTTGTGAAGTAAGTAACCTTGCAACCCCAGGGCATAGGCAACTGGCACAGGCATGTGCGCGGCCATTCGCTGCGTGTACTCAGGCGAGTGCATATGTCGAGTACAGGAACAGAGACATGTGCACTGGCAGCAATTGAAAGGCGTGCATGCGCCCAGACCTGGCTCCCCAGCTCACATACACAAGACAACAAGCAACAGTATCCACGCGCCCCCCACACATGCCTGCGTCACGGAGTGGCCCACGTCCACGAAGGCTACATGCACGGGCTCATGCTCAGGCAGCTCAGTGGCTTTGTAGATGCCGTAGGCCAGAGCAGTGGCTGTATTCTCATTGATGAGGCGCAGGCAGTTGAGGCCGGCAATGGTGGAGGCGTTGAGCATGGCCAAGCGCTGGGACTCTGTGTAAGAAGAGGGCACTGACAGCACGCAGTCCACAGCAGAGACGCCGCTCTCCACCTCCGCGAGCTTCTTCTGATCCACCAGCACCATGGCCATGAGCTGCTCGACGGAGAACGCCTGGGATTCGCCCATGAACTGGGCGGGAGGGAAGGAAAAGTGGGAAGAAGTTCAATTGGAGTTCGCCCTCGCGAAGCATCCCACCCCTTCTTCTTCGCCAGATCAAATTCTCATGTTTATTTACGCAACACTCACTCGCCAAATACCTGCACATTAACCTGGCACCGGCCGTCGGGCGCCTCGGTGACGGAGAAGGGCAGGCGCGGGAGCTCGGCCTGGAGCGAGGGGTCCTTGAACGCCTTGCCCAGCAGCCGCTTCAGGGAGTGCACGGTGTTTGCAGGCGCCATGCCCATCTTGGCCGCGCCATCGGTGCCGGTCAGACGCATCCGCTCGCTGAAGTTCACCACGCTGGGCGTCTCGCGGTTGGACTCCTTGTTCAGGATCACATCCTGTACAATTGCAAGGGCGACAAAGTTAATGTCGCCACTCGTTACGGAGAGGAAGGCAGCAGAAGCACTAGAAGTATCCCCGGACACACACCACTCCTCTCTTTCTGGCCAGGGCGCAGCACGAGGCGTTGTTGCCCACATCTATACCGACGACAGACATGTTTCTTTTTTTAATTTATTTCGCCAAATGTTTCGTAAATGTTTCGAAGCAAGCCGTGAAAGTAAAGAGCAATACTCAATAGTGGTATCATTAGTAATATTAGTAGCTGTTATTCCAGTGACAGATCAGGGGATGCCTGACAACTATCAAAGCGGCTGCTGCATTATATCATCTGTGGCAACACGTGCTTTCTCCGGACTGGCCACGTGCTTGTTTGTCCCATCTCCCACCCCTTGCACAGATGGACGTTTTCATCCTTTCCGACTCCGGTGGGAGCCGCAGGTTAGGAGGGAAATTCATCACAGCCGTGTCATCATTGCCGTGCAATTCTGCACTTTGGTGCTGGGCTCCGTGTGCGTTGATTGGCATCCATATCCAAATCCACATTTGCACATCCACACTCTCATTCTGATGCAAATGCACACTTAAAATCACATTTAAATAAACACCCAGGTGCACAAATGGCACATTTTTAACGATTCTGGATTAATTGGCGATTCATCCAGGGCCGGATTAATGAACACCAATAATCCGAGCATTAATCCATGCACATTTACAATGCAGCTTGATTTCCGCCACTTTTGCTCACCCCCTTCTTGCTGCCTTCTCTCCAACCAGCATAGCAATGTACTAAAAACCATTAATCAGGCTGCAGGAAGTCAGAAGAGCGCATGTTTGGGTCAAAGTTGAGCGGTCAAAGTTGAGCCGAGATTCCAGGGCCCTGTAGCAGACTTGACTTAGATTGAAAGGCGTTTTATACAGTGGTCAACGCCACTTTATGTCATTATTCCACACCATTAATCCTCTATCGAACCCCCCCCCCTGGATAGAGATTAATGCAAATTAATCCGCAATTATTCATTAATCCGTCCGTTAATCCACCCGTTGTAAATGCAAAAGTGGATTAATGATTTTTCGTTAATCCATTAATCCGTTAATCCACCCATTGTAAATGCGCCAAAAGTCTGGTGTGCTTGACCAAACGCAGCATGTGAGCAAAAGTTACGATGACAGCCATTATGATATGTCAGTGTGTAATGTGTAAAAGAAAAATATGCGGCCAGCAGAAACCACCCCCCACATTAATCAGGGAAAAGGAGCCACTTTGGTATTGGGTACCGGGTACCGTATGCCTCCTCCACCATTAAGGAAAATAAAGAGGTCAATGAGGATCAGGAGGGTGTAAAGAAAGTAAGGTGATGTACCCTTGCACTGTAGCCAATTTGTGTCGAGTGTCAATTTGGAGGGGATGAGCTTGTGTTCCGGTGCATCGATATCAGGCTGAAAGGATGGTTTTGCTTGGTGCCTTTCAAAGTTGGAGCTTATGCATGCATGTAGGGTTCTTGGATGATTTATTATTGTCTGGAACTGCATTCCTGCATTGCACATAAAGTCCGTGGCAGGAAAAATGGAGGATGTATTCGTGGGTAAGGTTACTGCTATATGTACGAGTATATGTACGAGAATATGTCCGTATGTGAGTATACGTCCGTATGTGAGTATATGTGAGTATATGTGAGTATATGTCCGTATGTGATTATATGTATATGTACGAGTATATGTACGAGTACCCGACCACGTGTTCGGGTAAGATTATCGCTATATGTATATATGTACCTCAGGGGCATCTGAGCGGAAGCTTGGAGAAAAGCCTGTGACCATGTCTGGCTAAACAAAGGGGAAGCGAGTAAGAGAAACAAAAAGAGATCTACCTAGTTTGGAGAAGAAAAGGAGAGTCAAGTATGGCTTCAGAACTAGCAGAAAAAGGTTTGAGCACAGAGAGTTCACGTTATAAGTCAAAGCCACTTTTGTAAATGACCACATTTACAGCAATCCATGTACCTAAACATCTTTTCGAGCGAAGCAAAGGGTTAAGTTACTAGGACATGCACAGTTCATGGAAGCACACTCCAAAACTGGTAAACTGGAGATATATATACCGGGGCTCCATTCCCACCCCCAAAAGCTGGGCAACTGGGCACCTGGGTATGTGTTGGAATTACTGGGGTATTTGGGTGCGCGGGAAATAAATGGTGAAACATACTAGTACTGGGCTAATTGGGCCCCCCCAATCAAAATTCACTAAAACGAGCCATAAACCTATTGTTATAACGTACCCATTTTGTTTTACGTTCTTCATATTTTGGCAAGATGGATCGCCAGGGTTCCGAGCCACAACCGCAGCAGTATCACCAGTGTCAAGGGCAGCAGCATAAACAGCACCAGCTACATGAACAGCACCAACAGCATTCTCAGCAGCAAGGAGCTGGTGCAGCAGGCGAGGCTGGTAGCTCCCACGCCAGCCTTGAGATGAGCAGACCGCTATTACTCACCTGAGCCACCTGTCTGATGTGGAGCTTGCTGCTCTGAGGTGGAGATCCTGGATGGTGAGGCAGGAGGCAGCACGAGCAGCAGGAAACGCGGTTGAGGAAGAACGCCTGCAGCCGTTTGTGGACTCAGGTCAGTGCCATTCGGATTTCCGCTGCTTGTGGCCTGCAGTGCAGCAGTGCAGCCTGCTGTCCACCCTCCCTCGCCTTGGCTTGAGCTGTTTACAGCTCCCCTCACCGCATATTGCGCATGTGGGCACACAAATGCATGCATGCGCTTCAACACATGCGCTTCAACACGCATCCACAGCTGTTTGCCAGAAGCTGGGAGCCTGTGCTGTGTTTCCGTGCATGTTGTGGAGGAGGGCAGGGAAAGCTTTGCTGCTTGCCTTCCGTGTTGCTTCGTGCATACTCAAAGATATCCACGTGCCTGCCTGTTTGATGGAATAGTGTGGCCAGCATTCTATACAGCTGCGCCTCTTGCTGAATGTGTGCTTGCTTTGCTGCCCTTGCGGCTGCCCCTCATCAACACCAATGTGCATGCATGGACACTAGTAATGCGCACGCTTGGACACACAAGTGCTCAGGTGTGCGTGCACACGCCAAACCCTGCCTGCGCAGAGGTGCACATGCATAGGCAGCAAAAATGCACAAGCATGATGGTCCTTACTGTTTCAAAGAGTGCTTTTACAAATTCATTGCCTTCATTCACCTCGCTGGGTTATCTGCCATGCTTTAGCAATGGCACATCACTTTTGCTTCCTTCCATATCTCCGTCGCTATGCAGCGTGGGACAAGAGTGTATCTGGAAGGACAGCAAGAGCAAGCTAGGGCAGCAACAGGGCAAGCTGAGTTACCAGGTAAGCGAGCAGGAAGGGCCTTGCTCCATACGACATCATGCAAGCATTTTTCAACAGCGACATCATGCATGGGTGCGTTGCGTTGCGTTGCGGCATCCATTCCTCTAGGTAATGTGCTGCATGTTAGGTCTGGTGATGCAGCTGGAAATCAGCATGCACAGTTGGGCGGTTAGCTCAGGAAAAACTACCTGCGCAGTGTGTGAGTTCTCTCACCAGCACGTGTAGGTGCATGCGCGCGTCTACAATCACACGTGTGCGTACACATGTACACATACACACACGCATTTACGCAAACATACATCTTGGAGGCAGGTGTGTACCGTCCTAAGCGCAGGGCACGCAGCTGCACCCTCGCATCTGTGTTCATCCGCACTTCAAGGACAGGCCTGAGAGAAGGGTGCATGCGCAAGATTGTGCTGCATAGCGAAGCAAAAACTCGCGAAATACATGCAGCGACGCACATGCGCACACACACACACACACGTGCACATGCATGCACAAGAAGCAAGCACACACGCATGCACATTAGAATTGCTGTCTTCTTTGGCTGGGTATGAGCATGAGAGAGAGGTGCATCTGTAAGAACATGGATGCGCGTAGGAACTTGGAGGTCTGCACATAGCGAAGCAGAAATTGTCAAACCACACGCAGCCACGCGCATGCGTGCACACATGCACACGTGCATGCGCTCATGCACGTTAGAATTGATGTTTTTGGTGTCAGCTGCAATAAATTTGGGGAACGTGCCCGCAATGCCTCGTGGGTGCTCTCGTCTCACTCAGTTGCTCACAAGATGCCTCCACACCCCCCTCCAGGCAACCCAAACAAATTAAATGATATACCATTTTAAAGGACCTGCACGCGAAGACGCGAAGCAAGCAAAGCTACTATCCTTAACCTTAGGATTTCAAGGTATTGACACGAATTGATTCGAGTCAGATAAATGTATACGCAAAGCGCGTTTCTTGTTTGTTGTTTCACACCCTTTACACGATTGCTGATGCATCTGCCACACGTGGCAGCCCTGCCCAACACTAAGGTAAGGTAAGGTTACATCGCTATATATGCCTCTGGTGGGCATCTGAGCGGAAGCTTGGAAAAAAGCCTGTAACCAAACAAAAAATAGACGCTAGAAAAAACACTAAGCATGTTGTTTTGTGAAAACGCCCCAAAAGGTAGTCGTTGCGTTCCCTGCAGGCATGGTGGTGCAGCTCTACTTAATACCATGGGCTCGCAGGATTTGCTCAATGGCCTGACCTCAGCATCAAACCAAAGAGAAGCAAGGCAAGGCAGAGTAATTGGTCGGTTTTCGTGCTTCCCTCGTCACGACGATGCACATAGGCTCTCGCTGGTCGAATGGCTTCCACGCTGTTGTGGACGGCTCCAATGTGGCACTCAGTTTTTTCGCCAGGACAAGGCTGCCTTGACAATCATATTTGTCAAATCATTTGATTTGTCGAGGCAGCCTGCAGCATTTTGGTGGCATAGGATTTGTCAATGCGTTTGATTTGTCAAGGCAGCCTGAAGCATTTTGGTGGCTTTTGGCGGAACTGGCGGAATTTATAAGCTTTTGAGCATTGCACGCAGTCAGCGTTAGCAGAACCGGCAGTAATGACCTGTGCACAGTCTGGAACAAACCAAATCACAGTACTGTGGCTTGTTCCAGACTGTGCATCCTGATCTAAAGGTGGTCAGTGGTTATGTGCCTGAACCAGTGTTGTGACCCTACGGTGTACGGTAAGGTTGACGGTAATACGGTACGGTACCGTAATTACGGTACACCACCGTATTTTGTACGGTTTTCGCAAATTTGGGACCGTATTACGGTCGATTACGGTACGGTCAACGGTACGGTCCATAATTTTCCTCGATTACGGTAAATTACCGTAATTTCTTTACCTTCACTGTGGGCTACAGTGGCACTTGTGCCACTGATAGCTAACTTCCTGCTACTCGAAATGTGTTCCTCAAAAACCCCTCCCTCATCAGTGTCTCCCCCCCTGAACCACTTTGCTGCATGTCCATGCTGTTCTGCCCCTGCTGCTCTGTCTCCAACTCCTGCGCTTGCTGCTGCTCAAGCTGCTCCTGCTCCTGCTCTTCCTCAGCAGAGCGAATGCCCTCCAGCCACTCAGCAAACTCCTCCTTGTGACTCAGGGATTTCATCGAACTCAAAGCGTGTGTGCGTGCGTGCGTGCGTGCGTGCGTGCGTGCATGTGTGTGTGTGTGTGTGTGTGTGTGCACGCGTGCGTGCGTGCGTGCGTGCGTGCATGCACGTGTGTGTCCTTTTCACTTTTACCTTCTCTTCCTGACCTTCCCCCACCAATTTTTATTCTCCTTCATGGCGCTTGCTTTGCCTGCCCTTGCCCTGCAGGCTCCCTGATGCAGGGTGCTCCCCCACACCCAGGTCTCTGGACATGGGCAAGCCACTGCCATGCATTTCCACCCTTTGCTTCCTAGAAACATTTGCACTCATTGCTGTAAACTAATAAATTATTTGGAAGGGGGATGGAAAGCTGTAGGTTCCCACCATGAACTTTGACACGCGCCTCAAAATTACTACGATATACCCACCGTATTTTGTACGATTTGCCATCGTACATGACGATTTGGACCGTAATCCCGGTTTAACCGTAATTTCTACGGTATGACCGTAGTACTGCGTACACCGTACCGTAATACGGTGCAAATTTCTCAATTACGGCGTAAAGTCACAACACTGGTCTGAACACATGAGTGGTTATGCGTCTGAACACATGTGTGTGGTTATGCATCTGAATACATGTGTGTGGTTATGTGTCTGAATACACGTGTGATTATGCGTCTGAATATATGTGTGGTTATGTGTCTGAATACACGTGTTTGGTTATGTGTACGTGTACTCAGACACATAACCACACACATGTGTTCAGACACAAAACCACTCACGTGTATTCAGACAATAAACCACACATATATTCAGACGCAGAACTACAAACATGTATTCAGACACATAAAACACACACATGAATTCAGACACATACCACACACGTGTATTCAGACGCAGGACCAGACACAAGTATTCAGACACATAACCACACACAAGTATTCAGACACACAACCACACACAAGTATTCAGACGCATAACCACACATGAGTGTGGTTATGTGTCTGAATGCACGTGTGATTATGCGTCTGAATACTTGTGTGTGGTTATGTGTCTGAATACTTGTGTGTGGTTATGTGTCTGAATACATGTTTGTGGTTTTGCGTCTGAATATATGGTTGTGGTTTTTTGTCTGAATACATGTGTGTGGTTGTGCGTCTGAATACATGTGTGGTTTTGTGTCTTAATACATGTTTGTGGTTTTGCGTCTGAATATATGGTTGTGGTTGTGCGTCTGAATACATGTGTTTGGTTGTGCGTCATAATACATGTGCGCCACGTCATGAGTTGCTGCACAGGGCAGTGCTATGAATGTGTGAGTTGCTCTGCAGAAAATCAAAGTGGCCATGATACCCACATTAGCACCGACGCTCAACCCCATTTAATCATATTCTGGCCAGCAAGGATGGAAAACCCTTCCCCAGCTTGCCTACTAGATGCTTCAGCAGAAAGGCTCTCCTTTTCTCAAATATCGATGATGTAAAAGCACACACGCACGTCCAAGAACACAAACTAGGTCCTAAATCATAAAAGGTTTCTTAACCATCAGTCCATAATGTGCTGCACAAAATACCAAGAACTGAACATAGAAGTCATTGTCGAGATAGGTAAGGTGAGGTTACATCATGATGATCGCTACATATGCCTTTGGGGCATCTAAGCGGAAGCTTGGAAAAAGCCTGTAACCAAACTAAAAAGGCACTAGAAATCAAGGGAAAAGAGCGAGGCACTCAGCCACAAAAGAGGCCACACCATACACATCTGGCTGGTTCAAAAACGTCCTCAAACGAGTTGGGCTACCCTCATACTGAGGTGGGAAGCAAGACCAGGCCAGCTGGCGGTGCTGTGTATGAAAGCTGACAAGTTGTTCATGCGGACAATCCAGCAAATTATGTTCCTCATCCTGAACAGTGTGCCAGTCACATTTGTCACAGATTGAGCTCATAAGGCCTTCTATTCCTGTTATGACGCATTCTTTGGACCAGGAAGTGAAGGCCAGAAAGGTGAAGGCAAGAAAGTGCACGGCTTAGATTGCTGAAAATATCGAAATATCCAAGCGAATGTACACCGAAATGTGTGTCATGGTGATAAGTTCTCATAATTCTGCTGAGTTGGTGAGTCTCAGGTGGCATCAATTTGTCAAGCTCTCTCCCCCAATGATATGTCCGCGCAGGATGAGCTTTAGCTGTTTCAGAATGATAGACTCGCGAGATCTTATGGCATCCAATAATTGCTGAAACGCAGAAAAATCTTGGAGCGAGCATTTGCAGAACCTGATAAGTCCTAGTTTAACTTCTGATTGCAAAGGGTTTACAAAGGGTTTACAAGTCCTTGTTTAACTTCCGTTTGCAAGAAGGTCAGCCCGCACAACTTTCTCAAGAATGAAGAGGACTGTTTGAAAGAGTGTAAACTGTTCCAGGTTGGTATGATGCATCCAAACCAATAGAAAAAAATGGGCATCTGACCTGTTTCGCGGAGCACGCAGTTAATATCAATACCTTTCTTGACACCCAGGGGTCTTTTCAGGAAGCCAAGATTAAGGATGTGTGTACTAGGGGTGATTTTTGAGGAGCCATATGTCAGAGAAGAAGGGGCCAATAAACAGGACAACCGTACAGACCAGCTGTCATAGCAAAGAGCTGGAAAAGCCACAGCTGTGTGGCTGCTTCCATTATCGAGATAGACATAAGTAACTCGTTCTAAAAAATGCACGTGTCACCTCTAGAGGAAAAAACTGTCATGCTCTACTGCAAAAATTTGATATACAACCAAAAGCGTGCCGCTCAGTGCAACCATAAGAAAGGCCCACCAATCTGCCCCACCTGCCAAAAGCTAGGTAAGGTAAGGTAGGTAAGGTAAGGTTCCATCACTATATATGCCTCAAAAGGCATCTCAGCGGAAGTTTGGAAAAAGCCTGAAACTACACCTGGCTAAACAAAAGACACAGAAGCTAGAGGAAACATGTAACTGATGTATGTAGAAGAGAAAAGTGTATAGAGAAAGAGAACGTTTGTTTTGAAGAAGCGCGAAGAGAAAGCATCAAGGAAAACGAGAAAAAAGCTGTTGATATGTCTCAGGATGCGTGTATAAGAAGCCTCGGTCAGAAACTGGAAACAAGAGGCTGAGAGAGCCTCACAAAACCAGGAGTGCCAAGAGAACAAGTGCAGCGGAGCAGAAGAGAGAACAAAGGACGCATGCAGCCCCCAAAAACAGCTCCTCTCTCTCCTCTCTAGCTG
>Ga0307947_1003704_pt1 | contig 12205 bp, 12 predicted proteins | sample OrgLakmetagen232_FD_201840 | JGI IMG/M metagenome (GOLD analysis project Ga0307947, IMG submission 201840) | Saline water microbial communities from Organic Lake, Antarctica - #232 | ecosystem: Environmental > Aquatic > Non-marine Saline and Alkaline > Saline | place: Antarctica: Organic Lake...
GGGAAGGGTATGCGGGAGGGAATGGGGGATAGGCAGGTGGTGGACTTGGCGGTGTCGGGGAGGGGGGCGCAGGGGAACCTATGCATGAACGACAAGGAGTGTGTGCAAATGTCTGAGATCAGAACATGTTTCCTCGTAATGCATGCCATGCATGCAAAAATATAACAGTAAAGACCTTGATGCCTGAACAACTTTATGCACCTGATCTTGGATCATATAGAAATGGCTTGAAAATGTGATTCCTCTTAACTCAAGGTGTTGCTGCGTACACAGAGGAACTAGTAAGCACGCAAGCGAGGGAGGCATTTGCTAGCTGCCTTACCAGGAGAGGGTGGAGAGTAGTAGTAAGGATCTACATGGTAGCTTTGGAGAGCTCGCCCTCCTCCAATTTCTGTAAATTCCCCCTCAAATTCTTCAGCACCTCCAAAGCTTGACAGCAAGTCGCCTGGAATGCATTATTTCGGCATGTTAGGTGTCCCTGTGTCCCCAGATCAAAATGCCTCGAACACTGCAATGCGAGAGGCTGCATAGTGTGCCTGTATACTTGGAATTCATGCAGAAGGTGGCTTACATGGTGTGTTGAGGTATAAAGCAAGGCTAGTGCTAATAGGTGCCTCGTGCGTGCGCGCAGGTAGGAGGCAGGGCATTCACGACAACAATTGAGAGCCTAGCAGAGCTTTCTGGCTGTGCATGGTGCATATGTATGGCATGCAAGAAGGTGTAAGTGTGCACGATGTATGACGAAGTGCCGAGGAGGAATGCTGATGTTAAGTCGTCACGTCAGTGTCAAGTTGGAAATGACCCGGAAATGATGGTTCCACCATCGACATGCTCCACACAGCGAGCCGCTATTCGTGGTGCATCAGCATGCATCGTGCCTTTGCCCAGATGGCGAGCTGCGAGCTGCCTGGGGGCGACAAGCCTTGCAGCCTTGCAGCATATGCTGGCCGAGTGTGTGCGATGCAAGCATTTGTCGCTATTGCTTACCTGTAGCTGTAGTGTAGGCGGAGGACATCAGGAGCAACATACCGAGCACTAGGACCTGCTGCCTCAGCATCCTCGTCGTTATGTCCGATGCAGTTTTTTCCCGCATATATCTGGCGGTAGTATGAAATTAAAATATATTTTAATAAATACATATACGTATCAAGGTTACTAAATTTCACCTTTGTAACTGACTGTGTCGGTTGGCTTTAAGGACTTTTTCTAAGAAAGAAATACCACGCGGGAAAGCTATCGATAACGCAAGTCTCGTACCTAGGTATATCATTTTTTGTAGGACTTTCCTTTTTCTCGTCGAAGAGTCTTTACCAGAAAATTTCTTGCAGAAACCTCATTTATTAGAGCGGGGGGAAAGTGAACGTATGCCGTAGGATTAGTAGTTAGTTTTCCCCAACCAGGGGAAAACTTCAGTATTTATGGCTCATGGTTGTCTCACCGAGGCATCAGGGAGAGCTTTAAAAACCAGTTGCCTAGCAGTTGCACGTTTTGACTGATGGCTTTATCTGTAAGCTCTGTAAACTCTGAAACCAGTTAAAAATTCAAATATAGTCATTCGAATTCGATAGAAATTAGGTGGAAATTAGGTTGCTGCTTGCGTGCACTATAAAAGTTAGAACTGTAACAAGGCGTTAATTTTAACGAATCTATTCCTGGCTGCTCACCAGGGCATTAAAAAATAAATAAGCAACGGCCACACGGAAGCTTAATCATTTCACAGAAGCTTGATCATTTCACATGAGGTTGTACAGGTCGTCCAGGCCCTTTCGGTATTTCTCAAGCTCGCCACTGATCTCTGAATCGCCTGCACGTGTTTTAAATAATGAGCGTCATAACAGTATCAGTGTTGCTTCTTACAGTAACAGAGCACGCACCATTAAAGAGTGTGGACCCAGGTGGACCACTTTTTTTCCAGCTAAAAGCAAGTCAAAGATAATCTACAGCGCATCTGCTATACATTCACAGTCACGTTCAAGTCCAGTACTGAACCTGAAGGGATGCCAGTGCCGGGCTGCTTCCCCTCTTGCATTGTGATGCTTAGTTCCTGCCCCACTGCCTTGATGAACTCCAACTCTGCTGGCGTGACCAGAGTCGTGATGATGCCCCCTGTTGGATATACAAGTGGAAACATAATGTGATGGATTAAACCAGACAAAAGGCTTTGACCGCAAAAGCAGAGGGAGCATGCGCCTGTGTTTTGAGAGTCAATTGCACAAGTAAGCTCGCGTATGAAGAACACAACCGTGTGCTGAGTGTGGCATGTAGGACCACATGCACACCCACACACCCACACACATAGTTCACACACGCACACCTGATGTTGACCCTACACGCCCAGCACGCCCAGCACGGTGTAGGTACTGCTTTGCGTCCTCCTGCAGGGTGGGGATTGGGGGTATGCAGGGCATGACTCCACTACAAGCAGCTTTCGAACGACACTGCCTTGCTTGCATGTTGCGAATCGACAGCTTCACGTATCGATGGGCTTTGAGAGCATGCATAATTGCAAGGTAGGGTGTTGGCTAATGCAGTGAGAGATGGTGACATGAAAAAATAATAAGGTGTCTGTGACAAGATTACGTGTGAGGCTAGTGGCATGCACCCCACCAGGACTCAGAGATAAAGGGGGGATTCCTAGCAAGCCAATACTTTTGTTTCACATACCGGAAGCCCAAGGTTATACACATGCGACACAGCTGGTAGATCAATCCCTCTCGATGCCTGTGTGTATTATTTGTGAGCGCGTTTGTGTGTCAGTGCGTGAAAGAAGTGCGTTGTGTACGTGCGTTTGCGTGCTTGTGGGCAGCGTAATGCAAATGCATTTGTTTACTGTGTTTGTGTGTGTGTGTGTTTATGCACGCAAGCAGACCAGCATTGTACCAAACTAACAACAACTAAACCTCGCACCTGCGGCGTACACAATAGGAGGCTTGTCTTATTATCCCGGAAGCTGTGCATTGCACGGATGGGGTCCGAAGCTGCGTTAAAGAGAGCAGCGCATGAAGTGTAAAAAGCTGTAGGGACACGGCACAAATTCATTAACTCATACAATGCCTATGCCCAGGCAAACGAACAGCTGTATGGACGCTGGTGGAATCACTGACACTGACTTTTCTTTCACGAAATATAACTAAACAAAAGGCAGTACGGAAGAGATGAGATTTTACATATGAGTATGAGTCACACTCACCTGAGAAAGGAGAGGCGCCTGCCAGCTCATGCAAAGTGTTGATCTGAGACTCGTCGCCATCTGTTTTTGAAGGGTGACGTGGATAACTTGTTAAATTAATGTAGCAAAACCTTTAAATCCTTGCGCAACAGACCTCCATTTGTTCCAGCAGAGCAAACCGCACATCCAAGGTCGACATACAACTTTCCAAAAGATGAGTGTGTAAGTCAATGAGAGAACGCATTTTGGTCGGCATTACACAATTTCCACAATTGGTACACTGTCTCAGCTGTGCTGTAGCCTCCCCAGGACACATACACACGCACGCACGCACACATGCACACACATACGCACGCACACACGCACACACACGCACACACACAAACACGCACGCACGCACATACACACGCACGCACGCACGCACGCATGCACACACACATGCACGCACGCACCACACCTTGATCCAGCTGCGCTGCAGCCTCTTCCGGGTCCAGCATGGTGCCAGGAGGCGGAGCGATGCGTGTGCCTGTGTGCACAGGGCAAGCAAAATAATGAATCTTCTTGCCGCTACCATTGCAGCATCAAGCACTTGCTTGCATGACCTACGAGTGCAGCAAGCAAAAACAACGAGGTGCCTGTTGTGGCAGCAATGTAATACCAGTTAGCAGCCATGAAGATATATTTTGAAGGGTTCCTCTTAAATTATTTCTTCAAAAATAAATGCAGAAAGGAAGACACGACCATCGGACTACTGATCCAACTGATCTTTGATACCACATAATCGAAAACCTGGACCATGCTCAACAATCTCGCCTGCTTACTTCAAGCCTAAAAGGCTGCAGAAACGCAGTATTGCTCATTGCAATTAAAGCTGTCTTTGTAGCAATTTGACCAAGAAGTCACAAATCTCAACCTTTCACAGCAGCTATTCTATCTTCCTTCTTTTATTAGTCACTCGCCTCAGTGTCAAACCTCAATTAGCTGAGCGCCAGACAACCTATACTGAGGCAGGAAAGACGTCAGCCCACAGGTATCCATGTGTGTTTTGTGACAACATTGCCTTGTTTTAAGGTTTTGTACTCCTGACGGATAAAATGAGCTCGGTTGCTTTCCTATACGTTCTGTTGTTACCTTCGTGACCTAAAGAAAGCGCTGGAAAAAACACTGGCTGCCTAGAACAGAACGTTCCCTCAATGCCATCACGGTGTTGCAATCATTTACCATCCTTTTACCTGGAGGCAGCAAGACTGCAAGACCATGGTCGGACCACAGAGAGCTACGCAAGGGCTCCAACGCTTCCCCTGCCTCCTGCAACAAACAGCACGTTTGTGCGTTTTAAGTCTGCTGCGCCACAGCCAAATGGAGAGCTGCACAAGGGCTCACAGTGCCTCTCCAGCCTCTTGCAGCACATTGAACGCAAAGCCTTTGCAGATGCATGAGGAGTGTGGACAGGACGATAAGACAAAAAGGCATTTATAACTGTAAAATAACTGTAAAAATGCACCATTGCTACAAGAAGCTTGCATGGAAATACACTTAGAAAGTTGCCATTGTGCATGGTTGAAAGTGCACTCTCAAACAGCACGTGCTTGATTTCCCTGACACAAATGCTGTACAAGAGTACGCACACAGCATACAGCAAAGCAGTTTGACAGAGCTACAGATACTAACAAGACATGCATGCTTTGCGCTGTTGTAGCCGTTATGGTCCTCGTACGAAAGCTATAGCCACCATTCTAACGGAAGCAATAGCCACCATTATGCACAACAGACATCCCACGCTGGGGCTATTGTGGCCTGTGCAGGAAGGAACAGTTTTTGATCATGAGTGCAACACAGGTGTCCCGTGAGTTTCTAACCTCTGCGTTGTTGGCAAATATCATCGCTCGAGCGGGGACGGAGTCATCCCCCAAAAGCTCCAAGTCTTGGCGGAGCATGCGGGTGAGCACAGCCAACTTCCTGCCTGGCTCCACCACGATGTACCTATGCAGGTCACAAGACGGAGGCAATGGTGATGCAAGCAGTGGTGGTGCAAGCAGTGGTGATGCAGGTCACAAGACGGAGGCAGCGGTGATGCAAGCAGTGGTGATGCAGGTCACAAGATGGTGGCAGTGGTGGTGCAAGCAGTGGTGATGCAGGTCACAAGACGGAGGCAGCGGTGATGCAAGCAGTGGTGATGCAGGTCACAAGATGGTGGCAGCGGTGGTGCAAGCAGTGGTGATGCAGGTCACAAGACGGAGGCAGCGGTGATGCAAGCAGTGGTGATGCAGGTCACAAGATGGTGGCAGTGGTGGTGCAAGCAGTGGTGACGCAGGTCACAAGACGGAGGTAGAGGTGATACACTTGTGTACGCCTGTGAGTGATGTTCTGGCTGAGCAGGCTGCACAGGATTGGCTTATACTCTATTTTGTCCAATGGTGATCCACTGGCACTGGCATCGGCCTCAGTTACTGACGATGTCCTGAATTGACAATGTCCTGAACTGACGATGTTCTGAATTGTTATCGTAGCTGTACTATAGGTGGGGCGGCGGTGGTGGTGTGCCCTCAAGAGTTATGTTTATTTTGTGGTGTGCTACTCTTATGGCTGTGGGGCAGCAAGGAAGGCTCTTGTCACCAGTTGTGTGTTTCTTGTGATGAGCTGCTATTGATTTTTGGCCATGTACGAGTTTGCACATACTGAAGGGGCCATCAGGTTTTTCCAGCCACACCTACATCCATTCCCGGTTCAATCATGTTAAGCCCTCTTCTCTTCTTGACTCCTAATTGCAGCACCGAATAAAGGTGTATACATAGACACACAAGGAACACACAAGACTGGGCTGGTCAGAGTCACGTTCAGTGCTTTCAAACAGTAGTTCAGCAGGATCCTCCTCATGGCATATGGTTATCTACAGTAGGTACGTACGTGTGCTTCATGACGCCTGACACACAATGACGAGTGTTTACAGCACCAGAAGTGAAAGTGCTCACAGGCACAGACGCTACTGCATTACGATTACTCAGTGGTTTGCAATGCAAATACTGCAATGCGATAACTGCGATGCAATCAGGCAATGGTGCGATCACTCACTGGTGTGTTTTGCTGCAATGCAATCAGGCAATGGTACAACCACTCACTGGTGTGTAAGTCCTGAAGGCAAGGCCTGGTCCTTCCCCACTTGAATGAGCACAGGATTATTCATCCAGCCCGCTTGCACCGCTGTCTCAGCTGCAGATGCCTCCACCGTCGCCCCCACAGCAATCATCTAAAATGCACGCACACGCACACGGCAATCATACAAAATGCACTCGCACACACATAGCAATGGTCTGAAATGCACACGCACACATTAGCAATCATCTGAAATGCATGCGCAAACACAGCAATGGTCTGAAATGCACGCACACACACAACAATGGTCTGAGATGCACACACACAGCAATGATCTGAAATGCACGCACGCACATCACATATCACTCATCTGAAACACACTGGCAGATTAACTGAATTACACAGACAACAGTCATTTAATTAATCAATCACGCATGTGAATAGTAAGTCTATGAAACACAATTTTAGCGTAAGACATCCAAGACACAAAATCCTCTCTCTGCTACAAGGTGCTGGGCTGGGTTAGTGACGCACGTTTGCTTGGATGCACACACAAACAAGGACTACGCTGAGGAGGCCTTTGTACAAGAGCCTGTGATATGAAACACGCACACATGTGTACACACACACACCTGCGGTTTTGTGCTGTTGTTGCGTGCTGCACAGCTCAGCACGACAAACATGGCCTCTGGCTGCGTGTCAAAGCACTCGTCATACTCATCGATAGCCACAACACGCAGGCTGTCCAGCAGAGGCCTGCATTACGCAAGTAAGAGTGAAGCGTGTAACTTATAATAATGTTAGGCTTGTGATTGTCCTTCAATTTAATTCCAACGTCTCCTGCCTCATTTCAATTGTCATTTGCAGGGCTGCTTTGCTTTGCAAGCATAAAGCAACGTGGCCGCTGTCATCATTGCAAACACAGCTTACTTATACCAGCCCTCATGTTCACAACTAACTAAGAAACCATTCTTCACACCCTTGCCATGTCGCATCCTCTCAACAATAATGCAGCATAGCCACGCCTTTGCCACACTTCTGCATGCACTGAACACCCTCCACTCATCTACATGCCTGTAATCCTAAGCCAGATCAGCAACCTGCTCATCACTCACATTGCATCCTTGCCGCCTATGCAGTCCAGCAGAGCAGTGGGCGTGGCCACGATCACATGTACACCCCGCAGGTAGTCGGTGCCTTTCGCCATGGCAACCTCCTCCTTATTTAAGACGCCACGTACCTGCAAACAGTCACATGCACGAACACATGTCAGATGACAGGTGCGTATGCACACAGGCACAAGTCTCAGGTGACAGACACAAAATACACATGAGACATAAAGCTCTCCCTGCGCTTGTCACAAAATAGCGCTTGTCACAAAGTACCTCGCGCCTGCAAACCTACATGCGTGCATAGACACATGTCAGGTGACAGGCACAAACACAGGGAGCTCTCAGTACGCTCTTCACAAAAGCACGCAGGGGCAAAGCAAAACGATTTCTGAATTGCCTCGCGCCTTTGTTGATGCTGCAATGCACGCAAAGAGATGCAATGACAGCTGATGCACGGCAGCTGCTTCTTTGGGAGGAAGTCACTTTGCTTCATGCCATGTCTGTTCTCCTTTAGGACAAACACAACCCCCCACTTACCCCCCCACTCATCTTAACCCACCCACCTCCCACTCACCTTAATCCCCCCACCCCCCACTCATCTTAACGCACCCATACCCACACCCACACCCACACTCACCTTAACCCACCCACCCACACTCACCTTGACCCACTCACCCCTACACTCACCTTGACCCACCCACCCCCACAATCACCTCAATCCCACCCACACTCACCTTAATCCCTTTGGGCCCAAAATAGGTAAACATGTTTGCCGGGTCACCGGGCCGGCCTTGGGACAGGTTGCCTCCGTACAGCTTAAAAATCTGGAGCGCCGTCTGGACACCCAGCTCCATGTGCGGCACCATAACAAGCAGCTGCACAGCAAATAGGTAGGGAAGACACATATCCTTATTTAAGGAGAGCTCCATGTGCAGCACCATAACAAGCAGCTGCACAGCAAATAGGCAGGGAAGACACATATCCTTATTTAAGGAGGCTCCTGACTCATCGCCCTTCCTAGCTTCCTGTGTGAGCAGGTGCGCTGTCAACAAAAGCGCACACGTTACGCGCGTAACACTTCATGCTGCCTCGCATCATAAGCTGACAGCTCATTTTGAATGAGGAGGTCTGAGTTTCCTAGGTCCTCACAAATGCTCTTGCTTCTTAGTTTGACTTGAATTTTTCCTGCTGTTCCTGCCATTCATTGAGTTAAATGTTCACGTGTGTGAGTGACTGTAAACAAAGGCCCAAACCTGAGGTCCGTTAAGGTCGTCTGGGTACAGCTCTGGTGGGTATTGCAGGTTGGCAAGGGCAGAAGCCAAGTACGACAGCGTTTTGCCTGACCCAGTCTCTGCCTTGATGATGACATCTAGGCCTGAGGCCACAGCCGGGGCAGCTCTCCTCTGCACCTCTGCATGCAACACAAGAGTGCAAGCAGAGGGATGGTGCATACATGTGTGTATGTGTGTGTAGGTGCGCGCGTGTGCGTATGTCTGTATGCATGTGCATGGGAGCATTTGCAAGCAGCTCTTGCCTGGCCTGTGCAAGTGCACGAGCCTGACTCCGAGCTTTGAGAAAAGAGTCGAAACATGTGCAGATGTGAGGTGTGCAATGTGATCTACATGACACCAGAACATACAGGGTACAGGCAGTGCCGGTGAGCAAAAGTGGGCGTGCTGTTGGTACCTGTAGGAAAGCGAAAGTTCAGGCGCTCCACACGATCTGTCAGCCAGTCTGGTAGACCCAATGATGCCCAGTCAATGCGCGCATCCTTGCTCCCAGTCACCTGCGCACCCCAAACATAATATTATAATGCTTATTGTTGACGAGGGTTGGCAAGAGACGTGCATTCACACCGTACATGACCATACATTCGAAGTTTGCCATAAGAAATCCCGCCAATGCATGTGAACATTTCTGGCAAACTATACTGTCAATAGAAGCCAAACCCTTGAAATCTCTCAGAGACGCCGGTCACCTTTCAGGACACGTTGCATTGCTTGAGCAAGGTACACATAGACTAGCAATGGAGATATGTGTATTGACGTCAGGTTTTAAAGCAGGGCTTCATAATGGCGCATGTACCTGCAACACCAAGTCCGTTACGAACTAGGAAAAGCAAGTGCCATGCCGTGACTGCCCTCAAAGTCGCCAAGTGCAACAAAAGAAGAGCGTCTGCGTCTGCACAAGCAAGCAAGGAAAGCAACGACTGTAAGCCAGGGAGAAACAAAAACACACACAACCTTGACAAGGTGACACATGGCCTCACACCTCTTGTAGCCGATCGCGGATGGCAGATGCCATCGTGTACTCCTCCACAGTTAATGCAGAGGTCCTGTGTATGCGTCCAAAAGAGTGTGTGTATGTGTATGTGTGTGTGCGCGTGCGCATGATGGACTCAAAAGGCAGTCATCTACTTTGTTTCCAACTGACATCTTTGCGCGCTTATTCATGCCTGGTGAACACAAGGCATCAAAGCCCTCTCACGGAGCAGCACTCTTACTCTTGACGTATATGTGCATGCCCCAGAACTTGGATTCCAACAAAACGTACAATGCAGTTTGCAGGGCATTGGTGTCATCTATCTGAGGAAGCCGCTCCACTAAGGCAGACAAAGACTTGTACTGAGTCCTCCCGGAGGTAGAGGGAGCCGTCTCTTCTTCCCCTCCATCACCCGCAGCAGCAGCAGCAGCAGCAACGGCAGGTTGTGCACTATAGGATGGGAGATATAAACAAGCTGTCGAAAGAGGCCAAGGAACATACATGCATGCAATCACACACAGGTGTTGCTGCAAGACAAAGACGTATGCACTTCTGCATGTGTGCGTGCGCGCATGTGTGTGTATGTGTTTGTGTGTGTATGTGTGTGTATGTGTGCGTGTGTGTGTGTGTGTGTGTGTGTGTGTGTGTGTGTGTGTGTGTGCGCTTGTGTGTATGTGTGTTTGTGCGCGGCGCGCGTGCGTGCATGTACCAGTTGTACGTGCATGTGCTGCATGTACACATGCACGTGTGTGTACGTGGGTCTAGTGTGCATACCTGTGTGTGTGTGTGCGTGTGTGTGTACATGTGTGTGTGTGTTTGTGTGTGTGTGCGTGCGTGCGTGCGTGTGTGTGCGTGTGTGTGTATGTGGGTCTAGTGTGCATACCAGTGTGTGTGCGCATGTGTGTGTATGTGTGTGCGTGCGTGTGTGTGTGTGTGTGTGTTTGTATGTGTGTGCGTGTGCGTGTGTATGTGTGTGTGTGTGTGTGTGTGTGTGTGTGTGTTTGTGAGCGCAAACCTGCCCTTGCGGTCTCGAGAGAGAGAACGTGCCAGAAGACAGAAAGCCACACAAGGCACTGGATGAACTGCCTCCACACCAGAAGAACAATTGTATCTCTAGAATTATCACATGTTTGCAGGAGGAGGACCTCTTGCAGCGCTTCGTGTGCAGGCGCCTGCGACGGTGTTGTCTTCTGACTTACCGTTGCTGTTTTCGAGGGAACTGAGCACTCGGAGGAGCGCGAGTGTTCACCATGCGAACTGGAGCACCGCAGAATGCCTTGTGGCAATGTAGGTTCATGAAGTTGAAATTCTATGCAAATATATTGTTAATGCAAATTGCGAATTGCGAGTTGCTTATTCTGGTGGAGTGGAACAGCTTTCGACGGTGTGGCTAATTTATTTGTATATATTGATTAATGATGTTGGCTTGAGCTATGGGGTGGACAGAGTGAATGGAACCAGAAAGTAAAAGGCCGCTGAGGCCACTTTCCGGCAATGTCCCCCTTTCTAGAAGCTTGCCAGGAGCTTCGATACTTGATAACAAGCAGCCCCCGCTGGCTTCCTCCGGCTCTGTTGACCATGAAAAGGCCATCGCGAGCTCTCAAGGGTTAAACCTGTTGCAACAGCGCAGGGGGGGGAAGGACAGAGGCTCAGTTGTAAGTTTGTGAGGCTTGATGGACACAAGTGGTCAGAGTCATGGTTACGTGCACGTTTGACTTCCTGACGCTGCACTCCTGCTGCACAGTTATCATGCCACACCAGCAATAAAAGTAAGTAGCACACTCACACACAAACACAAATCAACAGGGCTGCTCGGGCCTTCAAGATGACCTTCAAGAGCTCAGACAGCAGTTTGATATCCTCAATAACCAGTTGCAACTCCTCCCCGTCAGCAGTTCAAGGAGGGACTCCCTTTTAGGTCAGCTGTCTGACCGCCAGCTCCTCCACGGTAGGTGCTTGTATGCGCGTGTGTGTATGTGTGCTTGTTGTCGTTGAGCACTGTGTATGTGTGCGTATGTGTCTGTGTGTGTGCCCAAGCTTCCCTTAACTAAAGCGCATGAAGGAGCAAATTCCAACTTCTTTTCTCAAAGCCTCCTGACGTAGTGGAGTTGAGTTAATTTAAGAAATCAAAATATGCTGCCTGCTTCCAATCTACTAAGAGAATGGCTGACTACAGTCAAACCCCTAGCTCCTCTCCTGCTACGACCACGCTTCGAGCAGCCCCACACAAATGAACACACCGTTGTGCGTACACCACAGGAAACCTCGCCAAGCAGGCTGCCGCTGCTTCTGCCTTGATGCCTGCCACAGCAGCAACTGGGAACCCTGCTGACGAGACGACCCCCGCCTCCCACACCCCACCACTCCCTACTTCCACCACCTCTACTCTAGCACCCAATCCCTCCTCCTCCCTCCCTGCCATCCCCCCTTCCCCACGGCACGCCAAGCAGGCAGCAGCAGCGGCAGCTGTTTCCTCCTCCGCAGCCGCTGCTGCTCTCGCTCCTCCTGCACCCCACAACGCAGTAAACGCGAGCACCGCCCCGCCCCCCCCGGGCGGCCCCGGGGGCGC
>Ga0307947_1003711_pt1 | contig 12194 bp, 16 predicted proteins | sample OrgLakmetagen232_FD_201840 | JGI IMG/M metagenome (GOLD analysis project Ga0307947, IMG submission 201840) | Saline water microbial communities from Organic Lake, Antarctica - #232 | ecosystem: Environmental > Aquatic > Non-marine Saline and Alkaline > Saline | place: Antarctica: Organic Lake...
ACAGTCATATATGGTGAATATACAGTCATATATGTTGAGTATACAGTCATTCTAGCAGGTGAAAACAAACCTGTACACTAGGAACTTACGTTGTGTATAATTACCAACATGGCCTACCCTATTCCAGACCGGTCAACTCCACCAACTCTTTCCAACATTCTTGCTGCCTCTGAAGCCCACAACCTATGAAGACCAGATCCTTGTCACATCTATGAAGTCCAGATCCTTACATCTATCCTTGTTACATCTATGAAGGCCAGATCCTTGCTACTTGCATAAAGGCCAGATCCTTACATCCATCCTTGTTACATCTATGAAGGCCAGATCCTTGTGACAAATAATTCCATTCTTACTATTAAGACCAGCATCCCTGACGACCATGCGAGGTAAAATCCATACGGAAACCAACTCACTTCTCAAAAAAAAGACAGCTTCACCTGACAATCACTCATCCTTGAATAATTTTAAAACCAAACCTTGCCTGGCTGTCAACCTTGACGTGCACTCCGTGGAAAAACGAACCCACCGTGATCAGGGTATTTTCTTCCCTCCCGTACTGTCCAAACCATAGGGCAGTGGCGACGGAGGGCAGCGTGTGTTTATGGACAAGGGTTTTGCTGTTGTAGATCCGCACCTCACCTACAACCAAACATGTGTGCTTTGTTCGAAGATATGCTTCCATTCAGGTTACAAAAGGCTTTGTGTGCTTTTGAGCAAGGGCCTTGGAGCTGTAGGACCGCATCTCGTTGCTACACAAATGCGTGAGGTGTGTAGATATGTAATTAGGTTGCGCGTGAGATTGCCCCTCCCCAGACAACTCCCACGTATCCTCATGCCAGAAAGAGATGGATCAGCTTCTAAAAGCTTGGATTAGAGCCCCATGAAGCAGTGCGGAAAAATTGCTTTGGATGAGGGCATACCTGTGCACACGTCAAGCAACGGCCACAAGTTTGGGTCAGAGCCCCATGAAGCATTGCAAAAACATTGCTTAGGATGAGGGTCGTCCCTGTGCACTCACCACGCACTTGTCAATGACTGACAAGCACTCACAAGGGCTCCTCCCAAGGGCCCCTCCTAAAGGCTCACTGTCTTACAGGAAATAAAACCACTTGCACAAGCATACAGGTGCAGTAAGTAATTCACACTGCATCCCTCTTTGCCTTGTGTGGGGCACCATTTCACCAAGAAAAAAACTGTGAGATGGGGCACCGTTTTACCGTACAAAAAACACAAAAAGGCTGTGAGATGGCACTCTGTGCCTTCACGAGGACATGCAGCGCCTACCGTTTGACAAGGCCACAAGGAGACATTTTGTTGTGTGGGGGACAACCTCCAAGCGTTGAATAGTGAGCACAGGGCAAGGTGTGTAGATGGAGTAGCTCTTGCAGCCGTCTTCCTGCGGCATTCGTCACAAAAAGGCAAAGGTCACAAAAAGGGCAGAAGGCACAACTTACACTCAGTAGTTGGAGATGAATTGAACGGAGTTGGAGGCAGAGGAAAATTATTGGAGGCACTCTCAACAGGAAGCATAGTCTAGCCAAATCGTAACTTTCCCCCGTTGGAAAGGCGTCCAAGTGTTAATTGAGTGGCTGATTTTAGCCGCTGTGGTTTAAAAAGCGATCGAAACCATACAACCCAACGAACTGCTACAACCCGAATTTAAACTGTAGCCTTTTGTCTGGCTTTTGTTATACTTGTAAAACATAAGACACGGACAGACAGGCAAATGCAGGTGTAAGCATTGACAAGCAGTTGCAGGTGCTAAGACAGACAGATCTGACGATGCAGGTGTAAGCACTCAACACCGGCAGACGCAGTGCAGGCTGAGCGTGTACACACACATACATGCATGCATGCACCATTACGTACACGTTCACAAACACACACACACATATATGTAAATATACACACGTACCCACAGATCCACATGCTTCCCACCTGACAGCTGTCGGTGACATGTAATTGGTGACAGCTGTCAGTGACATGTGATTATGTCATATGTTACTAGTTTGTTACAAATGCACGCACGCAATATACTTACATACAAACACACACACTCACATACACACAGGCATACACCTTCTCACCTGGTAGCTGTGGATGACGTTATTCATGCAGGCTACTAGTATGTGCTTGCCCAACCGAGCAAGCCCGACAATAGGGGTCTCTAATTGAATGACGGCTTGCAGGATCTGCCCATTCCTGCATGTTGCGTGCGTGTGAGAAATTGATGTGCTTGTGTGTTTAGTGATACTTCATTAAAACAATAAATTGTGCATACAGGACATTAAAGATACGAAGCCAAAAAACACACACCTGTAGCTGTACACACAACGTTTCCATCTGTAATGTACATCAGCACTTGTAACACATGAAAAAGCTGTGTACACCTCAACCTTAAATCCACAAAGCGCTGTATTAATTCATTCATCTAGCATTGCACACAGTTTCCTTTTTGAGCCTCCACTTTCTGTGCTTTTACATTCATCATACATTGATCTTCAACGACGACGGTGTTTTGTGTTGCTCTGCTATTGAAGGCAACCTTATATACTGCAGAAAGCACACACAACCCACGGCTTCTTTAACGCAAAGACCCCACAGCGCCAAGTAATAAGAACTTCATTTATCTTGTAGAGAGCCCACCATCCCTGCCTGCTCACCTGACAATGAGGAAAGATATCTGTCCCTGCCACCTCACATAATAACATAATATCCCTCAGCTCCCCGTCCCTGCCACCTCACATAATAACATAATATCCCTCAGCTCCCCGTCCCTGCCACCTCACATAATAACATAATATCTCTCAGCTCCCCGTCCCTGCCACCTCACATGGATTATCACAACTCCCGTCCCTGCCACCTCACATATTAACATAATATCTCTCAGCTATCCGTCCCTGCCACCTCACATAATAACATAATATCCCTCAGCTCCCCGTCCCTGCCACCTCACATAATCTCTCTCAGCTATCCGTCCCTGCCACCGTACCTTATATTGTACAGCTTTCCATCCCTGCCTGCTACTGTGATACAATGAGAGGCCTCTAGTTCCCCAGACACTGCCAGCATAGCAGGAGCTACACCCACCCAAATGTTTCGCACCACCTGCCATTCACATACACACATACACGTTCAAGGAACAGGAGATGTAAGGGTGTGCACAACTGTTTTGGTGCCCAAAGGAACGGGCTAAGCAGAGAAATGAAAAAAAATAAAGGTGCACGACGAAACGAGTTTGCATATTAAAGGTCTCACGGAAAATGGAGAACAACTAAGACTGCCGCTGTGCTCAGGAACACAGGTGTGTGTATGTGCATGTGCCTCCTAGATTAAGCAAGTACAGAGGAAGGGCATATGTGTGTGTTCATGGTTTGGCACGCACAAAGAGGAAGCAAGAATCGTGCACAGCCTTACGTGCAGGTATGCAAATGTCTCCACACAAATGCTTGCTCTCTAACTCATGAACGCTTGTCTGCTGTGAATTGCGTAAGTACCTCCACACAAATACTCGCTCTCCAACTTGTAAATGCTTGCCTGGTGATACTGGCATGCACAGGAAACTGATTACATGCATAGTAATAGTAACCAAGTCTGCAAATTTCCTTTTGTGGATGCAATGAGGTATGATGCAATGATGGGGCATCATTTAACTATTATGAAAGTAAAGGAAGCGTGGGAATAAAAAGCTGCATGCAGGCGGCCCATTCCTGTGCTTATCAAGAATAGACCAAAACGCAGACAAGCACACATACAAACACACACATGCAAACACACAAGTGCAGCAACACACAATAAATGCACAAACCATGTGCAGACACCCACATCCACACCCACATCCATAAAACCCCCTAAGAACAAACACGCACCGCACTGCCGACGTGGTTCAGGATGAGGACACGGCCACTTTCTGTGCCTAGGACGAGGCAGCTGGCTGCTCCAGGCTGCGCATGTCCACAGTCATAGGGCAAGTATATACAGGAAAATGAGTTTGAAGCTTGTAAGTAAAGGGTAAGTTGCCTGGAGAGAGGACGAGAGGCAGCTGGCTGCTCCAGGCTGCGCATGTCCACAGTCACAAGGCAAGCGTGAGTTGACAAGTAGGGCAAGTGTGTGTTGGCAAGAAGGCTTTTCTGTTGCACAACTTATTTTGAGTGCTGAAAGAAGGCGGCTCAGTGTTCCCGGCTGCATTCCAGCATTTACAGGGCACGAGTTATCAGTTTTCAGGCCAGCCGGTTGGAGTAGTTGATGCAAGGTTTTTAGCTCTTCGCGTAGGGATACGAAAAAGGCTATGTAGAACCAAAGGCATGAATGAAAAGTGGCACAGCGAGTGCCTTAGTTGTTGGGCGTTGTAGACACAACATCAAGACCATTGACTGGTGTGCAGGCTCAGCCAGAAAGAAACCGATGCCTTATGTTTGAAGGATTAAAAAATTTCCGCCAAAAATTACTGTAGATACACCTTATCTACATACTTCTACATACGCTTCTGGCCAACCTTACAAACTAAATGATTTATTTCTGGCACACTTAAAAGTGTGCTGATTACTTGGTTGGCATTAAACAGGAAAACAAAGGCAAAGAGAGCAGGAGGCCAGACAAGGTTGTCCAAAATTTTTTGCGCCATAAACGTTGTATCAAGCACCTTCATAGAACTCATGTAACGTGTTAGAGCTAAGATGTATGCGTTTGAAAACTCAACCAAAAATCATGTGCTGTGCAGGTGCACCTAGCTTGCGTACGGGTCTATGTTCTGCATACAAGGTGAGGATGAATGTACTTGAAACAGCATTAATAAATACTACAGAGGTCAGCAGGGTTAGCACAGGACAATTCAGATGATGCACCGCTTGCGTCCTGATCTATATTGGTTGAAATTAAAAGCATGAAATGGCCGAGCAAGCCGAGTGCGGAACTGCCAGCAGTTCCCTTTTCAATTTGCTTGCACAGCGTGAACGCCATTGGCAAAGAGCGTGACTCTGCACCAGAGTGAGTTAATATAGGAAATAAGGCGCAACAAACACTCAAATACTACTTCCAAACATTGTGCATGCAAGAAACAGTGTTAAGCCGGCGCAACAGGGTACACTCTCCAGAAGGTATATACTCACACACCCAAATTCATCAACACAAACGCCACAATCCCCCGCCCACCAACACACCCGCAATTCGACCCCCCCCACACCCCCCACCCACACACACCTCATCAAGCATGAGGTTTATGACCGTCATGCACGTGATCATGGAAACAGAAGTTAGAGGCTGGCCTTGGCACTGCTCGACGTAGCTGAGCTTCTTATCAGGATCTGCGATGTTCATGACCTGTAGATATGTGTGGGGTTGCACACTTCAAGCGAAAACATCTTGGAACTGGTATACATGTGTTGCGTATGTGACTGTGTGTGTATATGTGTATGTGTGTGCACGTGTGCACGTATGTGTGTTGTGCCTTAAGTAGTCAAACCCATCACCTGCAAAGACCGGCTTGTCAGATTGACACCATCATCTTGTAACCGGGTCAATGTATGCACTAACTCTCCCACCACCACCTCTCCAGCCATTAGCTTTGCCCTGTGAGGAGGGATATGACATGATCATCTGATCATTTGTGTTATTTCAGTAGGACGCACAGACTGATTTCTGCAAGTAAAACGCGCAAATGCATACTCAAACAGGTGTGCGCACAATACCCAAGTGCACACCCATTTCAACACGCACGCACACACATACACATGCATGCACATGTGCGAACACACACACACACACACACACACACACACACACACACACACACACACACACACACACACACATGAACAAACACACGCACACACAAACAACACACACGCACGCGCACACACACACACACACTCACGCACACACACACACACACACACCACAGAGAGCCACACCAAACAAGTTGCAAAAGCTAGCCTCGTTTAACGCCTTGACTGACCAGCACAGCTGTTCCTCGTCGTTGACCTCTTCCGGCGGGAGCATGAACTTGTAGTACGGCCTCAAGTTGCGATAAATATACACATGCGATCCAGCAGCGACGGCGAGCGAGGGCAGCTTGGCATTTGGTTCGGCGTTGAAACAGGAGATGGCCACAGGTGCGTCCAGCAGATTATGCTCCGGCTCCTTGTGTGCTCCTGCCCACACCTGTGTTGTTGTTTACTACACAGGGTTAATCAACTGTGAGGCTAGCGTTGGGGAGAACAGTTTGCTTCAATCATTTAAGCAAATGGTCAGGCACGCTTGCACGCTTGCACTGCACCTTCAGCTTGCGCCCTTCATCTCCCACGACCAATCTCCAGTCCCCGTCTCCAAGAAGGTTGCAAGTGCACACACACCCTGCGTAGGCTTTGATGCCTGCCACCTGCGCCCATGGCATGATTCAGATACTTGCCGTTCTCTAACATGGTTCTAAGTAGCACTTAAAACTAGAGCAAACGCAAGCAGCTGATGCACCACAACGAACGCCTGAAACAGCACCCACTGGATCGTGATGAGCGTCAAGCAGGGCTGGTCTGTTTACAGCCCCAGAAGATGGCAGGAAAGCTGGCTCCGTTAAGGTTTGGAGGCGCTGTGCAATGGCAGACGACCCTTCAGGAAGGACCTGGGAGACAACCTGCTGCTGCTCCTCCTCCACTTCCTTTTTGGAAGGGGACTTCAACCTCTCATGCATGGAGCTTTGGGGGGGTGGAGGTTCTGGGTTGGGTTCCTGCTGCTGCTGTTGCTGCTGCTGTTGCTGCTGCTGCTCCCCTCCCTTTTCCCGCTTAGAAGGGAATTTCAATCTGTCAAGCATGGACGGGCCTTGGGGGAGAAGTGGAGGTTGTGGGTTCGTTGCCTGTTGCTGCTCTTGCTGCTGCTGCTGCTGCTGCTGCTGCTGCTGCTGCTCCCCTCCCTTCTCCCGCTTGGAAGAGAATTTAAACCTGTCAAGCATGGACGGGCCTTGGGGAGGTGGAGGTTGTGGGTCCGGTGCCTGCTGCTGCTCTTGCTGCTGCTGCTCCCCTCCCTTCTCCCGCTTGGAAGCAAACCTTTTAAGCATGAATGGGGCTGATGAGAAGAGAGGGTCGCAAGCTCAGCCTCCTGAAATCAGGAGTGCTAGCATGTGCAACCACATCCTCTACATTTGCCGCACTGCCAGATATATAAGACTTCTCTTTAAGCTCTTTTTAACTTGAATGTTAAAAGTAATATTAACACCTGAAGCATGTGATTAAGTTGTAACTGATTTTCGGATAAAGTGTTTTAGTTCTAGCTGATGACAGTAGAAGGTGTTGGAGAGCAAACTGAAAACAAACTAAACGGGTTTTGACAGTGGGGCAATTACATCGTGTCTCCTTGTGTGCAAATGTTTTCCTTTACCAGCCATTGCTTAGTTGCTCTGATCCTGGCTTGCTCTTTGCTACCCTCCTCGTTTATTGAGTGTCCCAAGGTTTATATCGAGATAGCTATGCCATCGGCTGGTTGTAGTTATTTTGCTACCCAGTCCCCGCTGACTCACTCTCTGCTTCTCCCCCCCTTCTACTACATTGCTTGCCCTTTCGTGTTATTTGGGCTTCAAAGTTTTTGGGAGTTAAATTTCAATGTCCTCCCCTCATCTCAGCCTACACCCTTTTCCGTTCTAGTTGCCTTCTTCAACATCTCCCTTTTTTTTATGTATATGGTCGTCACTTGTTTAAATATGTTTAACCGAAGCATTCATTCGAACAAAACCGCACACTGCAATGCCAGATGATCTGATGCCCAGCGTTGTAAAAGTAGACGTTTTTGTCTAAGTTTAAGTTCAGTATGGATTACAAAGGCCTCCAGCCTGGCATAGCTGCTTTGTCTAAGATACCGGTCTATATATTTGCAAGAGTGTATGTAAGAATGCACGGTTACATTCCCCCCTGCTTAGCCACGGACGTCCTGGCCTGCAGAGTCGTTCCTTGCCCAAGGGGCACGGTCTTATTTTGCCCTAGCCCAAATTCCAACCCCTGAAGCTCGCACAGCAGCAGACGCCAATTTGCTGAGTGTCTGTCGGATGTGTTTTGCAGCCTCGTCAAGGCGAACCTTTGATACAAATTTGTCAGGAGTAAGGCACTGATGCCTGCCCTTAGGGCCTGTAATGTTATGTGCAAGAAGGCTACCTTTAGAGAATAGGGGTTTATTTTACTCCAGGAATTGAAACTCATATAGGCATCTTTTCTCACACAGCAGGACTAACTTCTCTTAATTTAACCTTTGACCGTAGATCTGCTCTGAGCCCTTGACAAGCGTTGTGCGTGATTGTTGGAACTTGAGAGGATCATTGATCATTATTATTATAGCAGCTGGAGAAGAGCCGTACGCTTAGAGTTTAGAGAGGGCAAAATAACTTCGCTCTGACAAAAATTTGAAGGTAGCTGATAAAAGGAATTGTCAAGCTAGAAGTGTCAACCTAGAAGTGTCAACCTAGAAGTGTCAACCTACAAGCGATGGACTTTGCTCTAGCATGGCGAACGGCCTAACATCAAATTAAACAGAATAATATCTGAATAATTGTGTCATACGCCTGAAAGGTATTGCGTACAAATTCAGGGTGTAATACTATAGGGAACGCTTAGGGCTTATACAGCAGGACAGCCAGACAATATGTTGCCAGAAGGATAAAAGCCAAATTTCAGGAATTCCGGAGGATGCAAAACGGTCCTGCAGCATTTGGTGTGCAGACACAGCACTATATTATGCAGGCACAGCAACATCCCAGCTCAAACCCCAGGGCATTTTAAGGCGTCAGGGCCTTCCCACCTGGTGATGCATTATAATATCCAAGCAAAGCAAAACCTCAAATAATATCCTGGAGCATTTCAAGCGTCCGGAAATAATTCAGCTCCACAAAACAGGAGTCCCACGCTTCGCTGGATCTCAAAACGAACAATTGCAGGATTTTCCGCTCTTTTTTTAGCGGGAAAGGTTACGTGGAGGCCTACGCACATCTGCTTCATCCTCCGCAATTTAGCCTAATAATTCTAATCAATAAAGTAAAAAATTATCGAATGCTACAATTCACGCGCTCGTCCCACTCGGTTAGTCATGATGGGGGGCCAGGGGGCGCGCCGCAAGCGTAATTGGTAAGTTGGTGTTTATGCAGGTCTGAGGGTAAGGGATTTGTGTTTTTACCTCCCACAGGTGCGCTTGGAAAGTTGTTGGTACTACTGTCTATCTCTTTATCCATAACTGGATGTTTAATATCCGGAACTGGGTAATAATCTTTCCTTGTCACAGATGCAGAGATTACAGCAAGTATCCCCTGCTTACCATGACGGTTGCAGATCTTTGCTGCTTGCCACTCACTCTTGATAACATACTTGAATGTTGCCTAATGAAACCCTTCGCCTAAAGGTGCCTCTTGTGAATCGCACGTGCAGGCGCCACAATCGACCGAATAGCCCCTACAACATTAATAGATACACCACCACCCCGCCACCGGTCATGCCTCCCTCTGATCCACCATCACCCCAGCGTAAGTGCAAGTGATTTAATCGAAATAAACAACAAGTTTCGACGCTTAAATGGCATGCCCAGCTTGATTACTGTGGAATCCTCTGGAAGGAGCTCTCTTCTACTAGATCTCTTCTGCATAATTGTAGCTTATCGCTCAGACATCACCAGCCAACCAGACTGTCCCTGCACCTTTACGGCTGCACCTGGAACTCTCCATGACTGCCCTGGAGATCAGGTAATGACTGAGTCACCTCTAAAGAGATGTAGCAGTACTGGTAGCTGATCACAAAGGGAGGTGGGAATTTGCTAACTGCACTACGAGACACTCCACTTAACAAAATTAAAGTATTTATGTGGGCCAAAGGGACGTTCGTTCAAGTTCGCAAATCATAATACATTTTATTGCTTAAGATCTAACATGCATGCACAAGAATTTATATACCTACTCATACGTGATAAGGCAGTCATAGATCATTGATTCTGTGCACGTGCTGAATGAATTCGCCCCTATGCATTACCAAATTGAATGCAAAACACGTCTTCTTTCACAAACCTTACCTTTATTTGTGCTTTTTTGCAGCCTCAGAGCAACAGCAATTAGCACGCAATGGTAGGCCCAAGCAAGATACGACGTGGGGCATTCAACATTGCTGGCTGTTATGCATTTTTGGCATTTCAATCTTCATTACTAGCAGGGTTCTGTTTTCAATTGTTGTTGGTTTGCTGCATGTCTGTCTTAAGATAATATCATTACCTGGACAAAAAGGTGCACTAGACAGAAACGGGTTAAGGAAATGACGCATTCAGTGTAAAGCTGCTTATCACCTGTGTAGTCACTGTGTGTGTTCATGAGCGTGATTGATTATATGACCAACCTGCAAAGTTTTACGAGATCAGAGTGCGCTTTGTGCAAGCATGTCAAGATAAAAAAGAATAAGGATGCGGATAGTTTAAATACTAGCAGCGTGGATTAGGAAAGGATAGATTTGAAAATGCAAGCACGTTTAAAGCTTTGTAACTCGGAAAGAAAGGTCTGTCTTCTTGGACAACATTGCTGGTTTTGATTGAAAGGGAGGTAGCAAAAATGAGAGTGTATGGGCCCAAGAAAAAAAGGAAGTATAGGAAATTTAAAAAAGGAAATAGGAAAGGATGTTGTTTTTTATCCTGCAATGGTTTTAGATGGTCTTGCAACATTTCACCTGGAGAATAAAAAGAGGGAGAGATGTTTAATAAAAAATCAGGGGCGTTTCAATATCATGTATGATTTATATAAATTCTCCTGCAAATTAGATGGCATATGAGCTGAAATTTCCACGACCGTTGCTGGTCAGCATGGGTTGTTTAGGCAGCGGATACTGACCATGTTTGAGCATAAGTGCTTCCCCACTATATGTCGATTGCAATCAAGCGGCTGGAAGCAGCAGACTACCGGTGCAGACAATGTACATCGTGGAGTACTATTTCGCATCTGATAAGCACAAGGCAGAAATATTTGCAACTTTAGTAACAAGAGGACAGAAGAAATAGATCGCAAGTACTGACTGATGACAATCAAATGTACAACGTCTACATAGTTATAGTTTTGAGGGACCATGCGGTGCCAACCAGAATGCCTACACTGACAAAGGCAGCGCAGATTAACTATCAGAGCAAGGCCTAGATCTGAGTAACACTGCCAACAAACCACTGCCCTCTTGGTTGCTTCCAAAACTAACAGCACATGCTTAAAAAGCCTCTTCTCGTCCTGACGCCATCCTATTTCTACCTAGCACTGTGTGCTCCTCTCGCGCAACCACCCGCAACTCAAATTTTCAGTAGCTTGCTAAAGACAAGAAATTGAATCCAAACCAGTGGGAGGTTCACCTGATTGAGTTTAAATTTTGCTAAGGCACTAAGCCTGATCCCCAACTCCAACAAGCAAAAGCACAGCACCGCGTGCTTCTTGCCAACCTAAACAGACAAGGATATAGGGGAAGTCAAGCTCCACGTGATCCTCGTTGGAGTAATGAGGATTATCTACAAAGACTATACAGACAAACCTCTGGCAGACCTTAGTCTGGATTACCATAAGATTAAAGTTTGACACACAAATTGAATGAACACTCCATCAGACATGCATCTGCACTCATAAAAACAAGCTATGCACTGCAATATAACACAAGCAACAACAGTCAAGGATTGGGTCTGGGTGCTACGGCACACGACCCCCCTGACCCACATTGATTTCTTTTTAATTGTTTGCGTGTGGGGGGTTGCCTGGTGCGGGCACCAAAGTAACACCCTCACTTAATCATGCTGGCTGTGTCATCACTACCAGCGGAGTCTTTCATTTTATTTTCTTTTCTTTCTCAGGTTGGTGTTTTAACAAATGTACAAACAAACAGTCGCAATTGGCAACTGGGCTCCCTTCTCTCCCTTCTCAACCCAAAACAAACTAGCAATTATGACAACTTTTCCAACTTTGCTGACTGTTACTTGCCGAGTGTTACCCGATCCCGGAAACTGGCCGTATTGCATCGTTCTTGCCACCCCAACTGAATGCGTTTGGTGAAAGGTGCATAATAAAATTAACCAAGATCTCTACGACAGAGTAAGTCATAAATCACACACACACACACACACACACACACACACACACACACACACACACACGCACGCACACACACACATGTGTAAACACACGCAAGCGCGAGCACGCACGCACGCACACACATACACACACA
>Ga0307947_1003713_pt1 | contig 12192 bp, 10 predicted proteins | sample OrgLakmetagen232_FD_201840 | JGI IMG/M metagenome (GOLD analysis project Ga0307947, IMG submission 201840) | Saline water microbial communities from Organic Lake, Antarctica - #232 | ecosystem: Environmental > Aquatic > Non-marine Saline and Alkaline > Saline | place: Antarctica: Organic Lake...
GCTTGGGCTGGTGATGGGGCCTGCAAGAAGGGAACAAGTGGAAGGGAATGTTGTGCGTAACTCCATAATTGGAAGAGTGTGATGATCAGCTGCACTTCTGATGGCTTAAACCTTACTGTCGCGTTACAAGATCTGCACTGGCTGACATACCTTCCATAAATCCAAAGTCAGCTGACGTTGACTTTTTTGTGGCCTGCATATAAGAGAGACAAAGAGAGTGTGAGAGAGAGAAAAGGCATACCTGCGATTTCATTGCATGCATGATGTTAAATTAATGTCCTCTCATTTTTATTGCAGAGATTTATGCAGTAGCACTCTATACATTTAACATTCAATACCTCTCTATATCTTTCACGTATACACTTTTGGCAGTAGACGCTCTAGCTCAAAGGCAAACGCTTGCACCTCGCAAATCACCTGTACGATCACATTGACCTAACCTAATTATTCCACACAATGTTATTCGGGCAAGGCATGCAGCAAAAAAAAATTGGAATGCGGGTATTGGCGCACATTGTCAACTCCTTCATCGCCGTTTTCAGGTCAGCGCTGTGCTTTTGCTGGAGAAAGTTGCCAACATCTGCATACATTGCAGTGTTTCCAACTGCCTCCAGGAGCACCCATCCTTTCACCAGGTGCACGCCAATCTTGGCGTACACCCCGTTTGCGTTGCGCTTGCCTAGGGGGGCCCCTGTGACCACAAAGATTATATGCCTATTAGACAAAACAACATGAATATTGCAGACAGGATTTACATGAATTGGTGGTCCTCTTCGATTCTTGGTCAACATTCCTGGTTCTGAACTTGTTTTAACAGTGCTATACGGCATACTAGGATCAAAGCTGAACCACTTGTATTCTCCACTTTTAAAATCACACGGTGGTTTCTATGTATAGTTTAAAACTGTGCCGCTTAACTTATAAAATAGCTACCTACAGTGACATGAGTGCAGATGGGGTATACCTACCCAAGGAGAATTTTCACCCATCTTTTTGTTCGCGTGTAGTTATCAGCACGCAGTTTGGACACTATCTAAGTATAATTATGGTAGTTATGAATTATAATCCTCATGGTGCTCATAGTAGATGAATAATTGTTCAAGGGAAGTTATAAACCCACGGTTCAGTAATATTGAGCACCCAAACGTTCCATTCAATTGACTGTCAAACACCCTTCTATTATGACCTACTCACACGATGATGTGAATTTCCCATAGGAGGTGACCTGGGCGTAATCCATAACACGCTCCTTTTTGCTTTAAAGGTGCAACTACTCACATGTCACATTATCAAATTGGATCCAATCTAGCTTTAAATTGATGCATTGGGATCCTTGGAATCATGCCTGCTTATCAGAGCTGAGCTTGGAATTTGCCATTTAGGGGGCCACACCCTAGAAGCACGCGAAATCCATACCCATTTGGGGCCACATATAACATATAACCCTCTGTGGCTTTCCTTCCTGTATAATTGGGCCTGAGTTTATACAATGAATTAGTTAATGCACGGACCCAAAAATAATACGAGTTCCTTTAGAAATGCAAACTAAATTCCCACGTAGTCTTTGCTACCCATGGCCAGGCCATGCAAACAAGCACCAACCACCTACGTTCTTCCATGAAATGCAAGCAACGTTGACGTACCTAGTGCGATATTCCTTGACGCAACGTTGTTGCACAGGGTGTACTGTTCAGAATGCTCTGGGGAGCGAATGAGACTCCGGCCAAACTCCTCCCAGTCACCCAGGATGGCAACCTCTGCCACCTTGTTAAGGCGCGGATACCTTCCATTCTCTTTTGCTGCTCGAGCAAATTGCATTTGGTGACCTGCAAGGTGGTGGTGGGAAGTTGACAAGATGACAGTGAGAAAACTTTTCCCCAAGGGCACTGTCTTCCGTCTGACTTGCGTACAGGCATAGGCAGTGGGCTTGATTTGAGGAAACAAAAAACGAAAAAATGCATGACACACTAAGCGCATTATACCACAAGTCTGCAAGTGCATGTAGCGCATAGTACAGCCATCTCTGTTTCTGGCAGCAGTTATCTATCTGAAAGATGCAGATTTATATATATACGGAGACAGCAAGGCACTTGATGCACTTGATCACAAATTCCTGACCTCAATGTAAACACATGCAAGTACAACGAGTGAAGTGACTAGAACAAAATGTAATATCGCTGAAATCAGCACTGAACTCAACACAGACCTCAGCACTATAATCGTACACCAGCGTGGTTTGAAACGCAAATGACGCAACTTTGCTTTTGTACGATTTAGTTTTTAGCATAACCCAGATCTGAGTGTCTTTTAACATGCACATTATTCTCACTCTGAACCCAGTGTTTTAACCGAGCAGTGTACAACACCTTCTCAGACACTTGTCAGTGCTTAATGGAAAGGAGACCTCCCAACTTACCCCGTGCTACAGCATTGAGTGCCTTTCCCTCCTCATTGTAACCTCCCGCTTGCATGGAGGCAACGTCCTGTGAGATGTCAAGAGTATGCGGCGTATTCGCTTTTTACACGCACAGATACGGATATTTTGTGTGCAGTGGTAGTTCTCCGGGGACTGCAGATGGTGCCGGAAAGGCACGTATGTAGGATGGCACGTAAGTAAGTCACACGGTCGATAGAGAAGGAACCATGCCAACAACCACTCAGCCCCAGGGGCGCTGTCTCCTGCCCGACCTGCGGAAACCATAGGCAGTGGGCTTGATTTTGAGGAAACAGAAAACGAAAGAAAGCAGGACACGCTAAGCGCATTATACCACAAGGCTGCAAGTGCATTGTAGCGCATACTATTACAGCCATCTCTGTTTCTAGCAGCAGTTCTCTATCTGAAAGATGCATACATATATATACGGATACAGAAAGGCACTTGATGCACTGGTTCACAAATTCCTGACCTCAATGTAAACACATGCAAGGACAACGAGTGAAGTGACTGAAAAAAACCTAATATCGCTGAATTCAGCACAGACCTCAGCTATACAATTGTACACCAGCGTGGTTTGAAAAGCAATTGAGTGACTTTCCTTTTGTACGAGCTACTTTTTAGTATTTTTCAGGCAGCACCACTCAGACACTTTTACTTTGTCTGTGCTCCATAGAAAGGAGATCTCCCAACTCACCACAATTCACTGCTGCGATGCACTTTCCCCGTGCATCGTAGCCGTCCTTGTGGATGGTGGTGCGACCCCCTCTAGCACCTACAGAGACAAAATGTGTTTGGCAGCATGTACGTATGCTTACACATGCATGACACGTGCAATGGTTAGCCTGAGATATTGTCATGCAAAAGCAATAACGCCACAGCATTGCATCCTTTGCCAACAAATTGTTTTGACTGATTTGTGGCGATAGCGTGTGTAATTGTAGGCATTCCTCAATGCTGAAGAGGAGAAATCAACTGCCTCTAGTCTGAACATCCCTCCCTCTAGTCTAACCCTCCTCGCGACTTACACTCAACCAAGGTGAAGCGCCCCTTGCCTCCTGGGAACTGGCGCTGGAGGGCTACAACCACATCAGAGTACTTGAAACCACAGATTGTTGAGTGCAGCACGTCTTTGATGGCATCAAGAGGGTCCAGGATCACCATGGCACCCATCTGATGGAGGCGGCAGAGCGCGCCTTCCACCGCCACAAAGTTTAGGCAAGCAGGCTTCTGGCTTGCTGGCGTTGACAAAAGAAGCCTCCTCAGACTTGGCTCCACCACTTGCATGAGGCTGCATTGCGGAGGGAATGAGAGTAGATCAAAGGTTTGCGGAAAAACAAACAAGTTCAGGACAAATGAAAAGTGCTTCCCTCCGTATTAATCACATCCTGTGTTCCTGTGCAGATCCCCTTGAGAAACCACACCCTTTGTTTACGAAGTTGATGAACACAACTTCCACCAGGGTCACGTCCCCAATGTGGCCGCTGGCTTGCATGGTCGAGAGGAAATGTGTGGCTGTGGTCTGCGGGTGAAGAGATCAATCAATTCAAGAGATCAATGTTGGCCTGATGTTTTTGTAATGTGTCATACAGCAACACAGTGGTTTAACATGATCATCTTTTTGCAAACCATACTGCAGATCACTCACATCAACCAGCTGCTTGTCAGCTAGGTTCACGGCGTCCCCACGACCACCCATATATAAACAATTCGAAAAATATATTCTTCGTATCTTCTGTCACAATTCGTGTGAGAGATCTCGTCAGGAAGATTCATCGTTCAGTCCTAGAGTTCCAAGATAATCGAATCACTTAAATTCTTCGTTTTTGGGCCAGTGGTTACTTCTATTTATTGACGCCACAGCAGTTCGATCTGTTGGGAGTTTCATAGCTCTCCTGGCCCCTGCTACATCCAAATGAGTACTCTGATGTTCAACGTCCGCGGCATGCAGGCGAAGGTTGGTGTGAGCATCACCAAGGACCTGCACAAAGATTTACCAGACGAAGGACAGGTCCTCTAGGCAGGAGACGAGCTCGCGGGCATTGATTAGAGTTGAGCACTCCAGTGCCTTGTCTGGTAAATCTTTGTGCAGGTCCTTGGTGATGCTCACACCAACCTTCGCCTGCATGCCGCGGACGTTGAACATCAGAGTACTCTTGAGTACTCTGATGTTTAACGTCCGTTGGATGTAGCAGGGGCCAGGAGAGCTGATGAAACTCCCAACAAATCGAACTGCTGTGGCGTCAATAAAAAGAAGTAACCACTGGCCCAAAAACGAAGAATTTAAGTGATTCAATTATCTTGGAACTCTAGGACTGAACGATGAATCTTCCTGACGAGATCTCTCACACGAATTGTGACAGAATATACGTAGAATGTATTTTTTGAATTATTTATATATTTATGCTGGCTTGCGCCGCTACAATGCCAAAATTTTAAAAAAGATTTCGAATGACTCAACGCCTGTCAAACTGGAAAATCCTTGCCAGCGGGTTAAAAAAATTGTATTATTGGCGCACATAATGATGATCGCATCCCTGTGGAAAAAACTGACCTGAAGTGCAGTTCTTAGCCTTTGCTCGAGAGAGACGCGACCCTGGCGTTAAAACATTCTTTAATAAACCGGTGGTTATAAGCCCCGTTGTTTTAATCTGATTGTGTGTTGAGCAACACGGAATTGTACAAACAGACTGAGTAATACTGAGCAAAAACAAACAAAACAAACACACAAAAATTATGTCAGATGGATTATGATTTCCTACCGCTAACTTCATTCTCTAAAGCACATACGCACATCATCTTACATTAATCTTCAAGTTTTCATTAGTAAACCTCTCAGATTAGGGGGATATTGATTGTTGTGCTGTCTTATACTTTGCAGTGACGGTGATTTGCTATAAAAAAGTCCAGCTTCATGAGCAAGGCACATAGAAACTCTCAACTGCCAACCAACTAACTGCTTGTCACGCAATTTGTCGCTGCCAGCAATTGGCTGCGTGCATGATAAGGAATAGATATACAATTTGGGCATACCAGTGCCCCAGATGGGTGATCAAATTTGCATACTTCACCCACCGCACGGCCTCTTCACTCAAATTCTTGCATGGTCTTTGTCCATTGTAAGGACTCTGACAGGTTCACCAGAAATCATTGGATTTGGGTGGTCAGATGCAGCAGCTGGGGGACTGGAAAGCAACACTCACGCTGCGGCCCACTAGACACATGCTCCATGATAGGCAGCTCATTTGCTGTGCAACCTACGTACCAGTGCTGAGCTAGCTTGTGTCTCTTAGGCACTACTAGACATAGCTCCTTGGCTATAAAACCAAGAGACATACAACCAAACAAACGCGATATAGCTTTGATCGAAAATAAGTACTGTGTAACCTACTCAATAAGCAGAATAGGCACGAGAACAACATAAGCTGCTAATGCCTCGCTTACTCAGACACCGTACAACCCTTCACACCATCCTGCTAGGAGCAACAGGCACCATCAGCAGCCACACAAGCAACCCACTCCACAGCCTCGGAGTTACTGGTCACCACAGCACTCGTGAACACATTTAGCCTACATGCAGTCAAATCCGCAACACTCCTGGTGGTGTGCAGGCTTCTGCCTCCCAACCACCTGATCTCCACTGAAAAGCTTCTCTCGGTTTAATTTTTGTGGTGGGATGGATGTTGTGTCTCTGCGTCCATTGGGTGGCGCAGAACACAAAACAGCATCCTTTTCTAATCCATGCCGGTCGTGTTCACACTACCTGCGTTCTTTTTCTTTCTTTTCTAGCTGCAGTGCTTCAACAGTAAGCTGTGAAAGGTCAACGACAATGCACCTCATTACTTTCATTTAACTCTCTAATTTGATCAAATTGTCACTGCGAACATATGTGCGAGGAATCATTGGGATAGCACAGGGAGACGCCAACACTAAGGAACAGGCACTACAAAGGCAACACATCTAGGAAAGCTACCAGAGTTTGCTCGAACAGTATCACAAAATTTGGCTCCTCCGTCTATATACACCCAACAGGTGTGTTAACCAAGCACCATTGTGTTCTGGCATGACCAAGAATGCACAACTATGCAAGCATTGCTACAGCAGCAAACACACACGCACGCACACATCCTCATCGCGCACTGCGTTTGCAAACAAAGTGGGTGAGCGACTTTTGATTCAAGCCCACGCTTGCACGCCCACTCCCTCGCCCCCTGGCACTGTGCGTGCTGCCCCTCCCCCGTCCCCCAACATGACTAATGCTGCCCCCACCCCCCCTGCCCCCACTCCCACTGCTTTTCCCCCCACTCCCCGCTCCTCCAGATCTTTTGGTGGTGGTCGTGTTGAGGGAGCCAGAGGAACCGCATCCGCTGCCCTTTTTTCTTGGCCCGTACCGCCTCCCTGCAATATGCGGTGTGATGTGTAGCGATTAGATGCTGTGCTCTCTATATGCCTGACGGTGCGTGTCAGGAAAGGACAATGATCTGTGTAATGGTGTGCCCCGGGAAACAACATTCTGGGACTGACCAGCATACATTGAAGAACTTGGCACGACACTGAGTAGGCTTGTGTGCTTCTTTCTGTGCCTCTGATGAGAAAGTCAGATGGGTGGTTTGTGAAGGAAGTTGTGTAGCAGCAAACGACGTTCCTGTACCTTGCTGTTGCATGTATTTGGTATAGGTGACACGACACAGTCTATGCACAAGACCATTTGGTAGAAAAGGGGAAATGTTCAAGACTGTGATTTTTTGTTCGCTCACATGATGAAGTCCATCAAGGACTTGGGTCTTGATTTGCAAGAGATTTTAAAATCTTGAATCCAAGCTCCATGTGCGTTCTGTCAACTATGCCGCTCCATTTGTATCACACCAGACGTGCCCTTTCCAATAACATTACCATAAAATCTTGAATCCAAGCTCCATGTGCGTTCTGCCAACTTTGCCGCTCAATTTGTATCACACCAGACGTGCCCTTTCCAATAACATTACCAGCTCTCATCAGGAGTCAATTTCAGGCCGAGCCTGCAACCCTTTTAATCCTCATTTATTCTTTTGCTTACTTTCCGGAAGAGGATGCTTACGGTACCCGGTACCAAAGTGGCTCTTTTTGCTTATTCGATGCGGGAGTGGTCTTTCGTTGCCTGCGTAGCTTTCTTTCTTCTCAAGCAACAGAGTGTCTTGCCTCCTTGCATTTCGAAGTATAACAAGAAGTGGAACGCTGCTTGCCTGCATGTATAGATATATCCACAAGAAGCAGCTAGAGCGCACAGCACATGAAGCCTTCGAGCAACGGGTAATCTGGTCTGGGTTTATTATACAGTAAAAAGTGATACCCAGTTCTTCAGGCCAAATCTACATGCTCCTCTTGATAACAGTTATGTCTGACCTGTAAAACCTTGACCTTTGGGGCCAAGTTGTGGTATAATGGGCAAAAAAAAAACTCTTGGAATTAAGCAGCCAAAACCTTTCCAAAGCAGTTCTAATGTTAACTTAGGGAGTGATTGCCTTACTAGGAGCTCTGTGCTCCACAACTTATTTGAAAATGTTAGTACACGTAATGTTTGTAAATGAGCAACAATAATATTCTGTCGCTGAAATATGCTCACCTGCAAACTGCTTCCTCCCTGCCTGGAGACGCTCCTTAGCCAGCCGCTGTGCCTGCGCCACAGAGGACTGCTGTGCCTGTGTGTGTGTGTGTGTATATATGTGTGTTTGTGCCAGTATACGTGTACGTGTGTGTCACTGCTGTATGTTTGTGTCATTGTACATGTGTGTGTATTTGTGTGAGTGTACTTATGTGTGTAAGTGTGTGCGTCACTGCTGTGTATTCACGCAAGCAGATAGTGTAAGCAGTGAGGTTGTTTTACACAAGTCCAATAAGATGCAAACAAGGCTGTGTAGAGTCAAGCAAGGGAGTGCGCACAATGACTGACTTTTCAGACGCTACGTGATACGTAGTGCTTCTTTTCTCGTCATCCGTGCCTGTATTCATAGCCACGCCTCAAGGAACTGTGCAACGTACAAGGCGCTAGAAGAATTAGAACAACTACTACAGGAATCGAACACCACTCCCCACATCAAGGAGCCAGCTGGGAACCAACTGCCAAATATTCTTCCACCACAGATGAAAATGAAATTAATGGAAGCAAGAGACCTCAAGACAGAGTCTGAAACCGGCTCCTGAAAGATTTAACAGCATAGCTGGTAAGAGAAGGTCTGATGTGGGCAAGCTTAGCACCTTGATTGGCAAAGAACATATAGAGGTCGAAGGCAAGCTTGTACAAGGTGACAGCATAACAGACCCACTGCTCATCTTCCAGTTATTCGTATCTCAGCACTGTTTTTCATGCCACTTCTCAAACAACACTGTTCTTCGTCCCACTTTTCAAACAGCGCGCTCCTGCATTGCAACCACATGCCATTCTCGCATTTCAATTACCTGATGCCTATATTGCTTTTGATCTAAAATGCACCGCGCACCCCTGAGCAAGGCACCCTGCTACCCTGTTGCTTTGAAGCAGGGAAATGCAGTGCCTGGATCTGTACCGATTGCTGTTGTGTATAATAGCCCAAAAACACTGCTACAGGACTGAACATACAGACAGCGTCCACAGCATGCGGCGCATCGTGTGTGTCAACAACGCACCTGTTGCCTCCAACCCACAGATGCTCCAGAGCCTTGCAGGCCAAGGACAGGCAACAGTCCAGGCGGCTTTCCTGCCGTGGGGTGCCCATTGTCACTCTGCTGGATTTCCTCGATCTCGTCATCCTCATCCTCAGCTTCCGTTCCTGGCACCACCTGTGCTTGTGCAAGAGGCGTGCGCTCTTCCTTTGTGCGTATGTAATGGAATTGTCGGCGTCATGTTTGCTGTGTGTGGTCTGTACAATATTCAGACACACTGGGCCCTATAACGACAGGCGACTCAGGCGATCTGAAGGTGCACAAATGAACGCTCTCAAAACAAACATGTTGCACAACAGCGAGGTGCACATATCAGGAAAGAGGAGCTCTGTTAGAGCTTAAATGTCACTGCCCAATCAGTGAGCCCTCTATCACGCCCAATTGTTGGCAGTGACGATTCGTGTGATTTGGTTAGTTGGTTTTTCAGTTGAATTATTTTGCCTAGTCTCGTTCAATAAGCTGGGGAAACTGGTTGTTGTGCTGAGTCTTATTCTTTGCAGTGACGGTGATTTGGCTAGTTGTTTTTTCAGTCGAGGTTATTTTCATTGGTTGTTGTGCTGAGTCCTATACTTTGCAGTGACGGTGATTTGCTACGACACCTCGCACCATGCTTTGTTTGGTGATCTCCTATCGCTCAGAAAAAGAAATAGAAGAAAAAACGACGCAGGCAGTGGGAACCACGCCCCACATTAGTTAAGGATAAGGAGTCACTTTGGTACCAGAAAACTAGGCAGGCAGTAAAAAATCACGCCCCACATCAATTAAGGAGCAGGAGCCACTTAGGTACCGGGTACAGTGGACCTCCTCCACCACAGAGAAAAGGAAAAGGACCAATGGGGATCAGGAGGGTTGCAGGCTTGACCTGAAACCAGCTCCTGATGAGAGTTTCAACCCATCTCACGCCACAGCCCTGGTCACCCGTCCTGGCCCACTGCCCTCAAGACCCTATCCAAAGCACATTCCTAAACACTCCTCACCTCTTCTTCCTCCTCTTCCTCTTCCTCAACAAGCAGCAGACGGCCAAGCACATTCCTAAACACCCCTCACCTCTTCCTCCTCCTCTTCCTCTTCCTCGACGAGCAGCAAGCGGTCAAGCACACTCCTAAACACCCCTCACCTCCTCCTCCTCCTCCTCTTCGGCCAAGCACATCCCTAAACACCCCTCACCTCTTCCTCTTCCTCTTCCTCCTCCTCGACGAGCAGTAAGCGGCCACCACGTTTCGTTGCCTCCCCTCCAGCAGACACATTTACGCTCAAGTCCTCCACCTTCTCACCCTCTGCTGCTACATGACGCTTCTCCACCCCACTCCTTCCCCGACCGATGAGCCGTGAGGGTGCATGTGTAGGTGCAGCAGGAGGCAGGGTAACGGGTTCGTGAGATGGTGTAGATGGGAGGGGAGGTGCAAGCGTGTGCGCTGGTGCCGGCACAGAGTGGGGTGGTGCAGCACGGTTGAGAAAGCCATTTGCTCGTGCTGATAACGGTGCGGGTGCTGTTGCGTGGGTTGGTGCGGTGCTGCTACGCCTTAGACCGTTTGCTAGTGCGGCACTGCTCTGCTGTAAGCCATTCGCTGGTGCGGCACTGCTCTGCTGTAAGCCATTTGCTGGTGCGTTGCTGCTCTGCTGTAAGCCATTTTCTGGAGCGGTGCTGCTGTGCTGGTGGCCGTTTGCTGGTGCGTTGCTGCCATGCTGGAAGCCATTTTCTGGTGCTGTGGTTGCTGGAGATGATGTGGTGTGGCCGTTTGAGCTACGCCGGCCGCTGGGCACTTCGCTCTCCCTTCCTGCTGTTGCTGCTGCTGCTGCTGCTGCTGCTGTTGCTGCTGTTGCTGCTGCTGCTGCTGCTGCTGTGACAGATTCAAGGACGATCGGTGCAAAGTGTTGCGCTGCTGCTGCTCCTGTTGGTTGCTGCTGCTGCGATGACAGCGGTGGAGTGGGGTTGGAGGAGGATTTGGTCGGTTGCTGCTGTTGCGATGATGACGATGGAATGGGGTTGGAGGGGGACTTGGTCGGTCGCTGCTGTTCACTGGGTGGTTGGGTGGTGCTGTTGAGGATATCCAGGAGTTGGTCTGAAACTGTGTGTTGCTGCTGTTCACTGGGTGGTTGGGTGGTGCTGTTAAGGAGATCCAGGAGTTGGTCTGAAACTATGTGTTGGTGGTGGTGGTGGTGGTGGTGCTGCTGCTGCTGCTGCTGCTGCTGCTGCTGCTGCTGCTGATGATGATGGTTTTGTAGTTCTTCAGCTTGCTGGTGCTGGTGCTTGTTCTGGTGCCGGTGCTGCTGCTGCTCACCCCCTCTTGAGCACCTTGACTTGTCCTTCTCATTTGCTGGTGAAGGAGGCGAGGGCGGTTTCGTTGGTGGAGCCCTGCTTCTCCTCCTTTTTCTAGGATTGCCCAGCGTATGGCCGTGCCTGTAACCAGAACATGGCTCTGGTTCGCTGTCCTCCTCTTCTTGTCTTTGCTGCTGGTGCTGGTGCTGGTGTTGGTGTTGGTGTTGGTGTTGGTGTTGGTGTTGGTGTTGGTGCTGGTGCGGCTGTCCTTGTTGCTGCCCTTGGTGCTGCTGCGGCTGCTCCTGCTGCTGATGTTGCTGGTGCGGCTCTTCTAGCCGATCTTTACACTGCTGCTGCTGCTGTGGCTGCTCTCGTTCCTCTTCCTTCTTCTTCTGCTGCTGCTGCTGCTGCTGCTGCTGCTGCTGTTTTCTACGCTCCTCCTGCTGCAGCCCTTGCCCCTGTTCTGCCTGCGCATGCCTGGTGCCTGGTGGTGGCGCATGTCTGGTGCCTGCTAGCATGTCTTGGTGCTGGTGGTGGCGCATGCCTGGTGCCTGCTGCTGCTGCGGCTGCTCCTGCTGCTGCTGTGGCTGCTCTCTTTCCTCTTCCTTCTTCTTCTGCTGCTGCTGCTGCTGCTGCTTTCTACGCTCCTCCTGCTGCAGCCCTTGCCCCTGTTCTGCCTGCGCATGCCCCACTCCCTGCTGCTGGCCACCCCACTGCTCGAAGGGCTCCCCACCCCCACCCCTCCCCTCTCCCTCCCCTTCTCGCACACGCTTTGACTGCCTCGAAAACAGCAGCCCCCCCTCTGCCACTCCCCCTTTTG
>Ga0307947_1003719_pt1 | contig 12185 bp, 16 predicted proteins | sample OrgLakmetagen232_FD_201840 | JGI IMG/M metagenome (GOLD analysis project Ga0307947, IMG submission 201840) | Saline water microbial communities from Organic Lake, Antarctica - #232 | ecosystem: Environmental > Aquatic > Non-marine Saline and Alkaline > Saline | place: Antarctica: Organic Lake...
TCTCTCTTTTCTCTCTCTCTCTCTCTCTCTCTCTCTCTCTCTCTCTCTCTCTCTCTCTCTCTCTCTCTCTCTCTCTCTCTCTCTCTCTCTCTCTCACAAGCTATCTACGAATAAAACACCAAAAAATGGTCACACCCGCAGGCCCTGCAGCAGCAAGCCGCAGCAGCCCGCCACGCTAGTGCAGCTGCAGAAAAGTCCCGAGCTGCAGCAGCGGCTGCCGCTGCTGCTGCGGCGGCCGCTGCCCCTCCTGCCCCCCAACACCACATGACACCGGCCAGTGCAGTTTCACAAAGTCAGGGGCAAGGGCACTTGACCACTCCACCCCCTGCTGCTGCTGCTGCTGCTGCTGCTGCTGCTGCTCCACTACCTCAGAAGCCGATCCCAGGGGTGCAGGAGCCGCCCCCGCTGGCAGGCAGCACCATTCAGGTCCGTATGTATGTGTGAGTGTGTGTGTGTGTAAACCTGTGCTGTAATAGAGCCATCTTTGCCTCAATCTCTATCTTTAAACATTTCGCTCCCTTCTTCCTTCTTCACCTCCTTTTCCCTCATTTCTGTTTGTGACCAATCACATTTTAGTTTATCGTGCGCACTTACTCAGGGTGCCAAGGTGTTTGAGGCCATCAGGCGCCAAACAGAGATGCTAAGTCAGATGCAGTACCTGATCAAGGACCTCAAGGTGGGGAGCAATGTTATAGAGAGAGAGAGAGAGAGAGAGAGAGAGAGAAAGAGAGAGAGAGAGATACAGAAAGAGAGGGAGAGAGAGAGAGAGAGAGAGAGAGAGAGAGAGAGAGAGAGAGAGAGAGAGAGAGAAGAGAGAGAGAGAGAGAGAGGCGCTAATCAGGAGGCGATTTATTTGTTGATGTTGGATTTTAGTTTTAGTCTCAACTTGGTGAATAAGTTGCTTATGAGGCAATGCTGCGTTCCTTAACTGTGTCGGCTGACAAGATCTCTGTATAGTGCCGCTTGCTTAATGGCTTTTGTTTGCCTCCTTCACTTCATTTATTAATGAATTGTCCAGGAGAAATCTACCAAGTGGAAGGTAGGTTTCTTCCGTTAAAGCAGATTGTTTGCATTCTGACCTATTTCCACCTTCCTTTCGGTCACCCATGACGGACCCAACAGCCCTTCTTTCAGACTCTTGGCTTGGATGCTGCGAGGTGGCCAGTTAAAGGCAGGCTTTGAAGGCTGCAAGGCAGTGCACGCTGCAAGCCTGGTAGTCTAGTCAGAAGCAGGGCAGGGCCTTGGGCACACTGATTAACTGAATATCACGAGTTTTGTGCAACGGTTGGCTGTTTTCTGTGTGTGTTTCTGAGCAGTATGCTGGCGCTCTCGTGCTACCATGAGACTGCTCTTTGTGTTGCAGCAGCGCTATAACACACACAGGGTTGCCTGTGTGCATCTTGGGCTTCACATCTGCTCTCACTTTTGGACATTCAACAGCACGCACACAGAAAAGTTGATGTGTGTGCAGCACACAATGCGCCTGCTGCACCCGCAAAACACCTGACAAGTCCTGCTGCACACACTGTGTGTCAACCAACACACAACGCTGTTCACACTACGTATCGACTTTTCGACAACACTCTTCACATTGTGTGTCAACCAACACACAACGCTGTTCACACTACACACAACGTATCGACTTTTCGACAACACTCTTCACACTGTTTTTCAACCAACACACAACACAGGGGAGTCGGCTGCGCGCAGCTCGCGCAACTGCTCGTCTACAAGAGCTGGTATCTGAAGCAGGGCCGTGTGGAGAGCTGACAGTGATGCGTGTGCCTCTGCCTTTAGACCCTGGGGTGCTTCTTGATGGTATGTGCTATGTACCGTGAGTGGGGCTGCACTTAGTTGCTTGCGACTATGAGATATGAGAGTGGCTGCATTTGATTGTGTGCGAATATTAAGTTTGACTGGGGCTGCACTTGATTGCTGGCAACTATGAAGTATGAGGGGGGTTGCACTCGATTGTGTGCGATTAATAAGTATGTTAGGGCTGCACTTAATTGCTGGCAACCATGAGGTACAAGTGGGGCTGCACTCGATTGCGTGCGTGATCTGTTGCTTCGAGTAGTCTTTGTTAGTGCCTATATTAAATGAAACGAGAGGCACCATTCTGTGGAACAAGGCGGGGTTTTGTCTGTTTCTGCCGAATCAAGGGCAGTTGGTGTTTTGCTGTAGGTCTGTAAACAACAACCTGCCACTATGTCATCTGCAAGTGCTGCTTGCTCACATATGTGCGGTTCCCTTTCTCTCGGCTGCATGCTTGCGCCAATAAAACTTGCAGGGCCTTTTTTGTCACCGCTTGCAGCTATCCCTGCTGCTGCTGCTGCTGCTGCTGCTGCTGCTGTCCTAATAGGAAGCTGCCCTATTTGTGCCATGGTTAAGCCGTGGAGATGAATGCCCCCCAAGTCTTAGATTAGGGCCTGGAACAGTTGAGGTTTGTTAAAGGTGCACGTTCAAATCCGCCTATGGACCACTGTCTGTCATGCGTAATGGAGTTAGGGTATAAATTCCCCCTCCCCTCACTGCTTGAGACGGCATCACCTCTTACCTCTTACCCATAGAACCAGTCTCTTAATGGGCGTTGTGCCCCTCTCCTCTCACATTGAATCCTTAGGGCGCTCATGGGTTTTGTGAGCACGAATCACTCCAGCGGCCGTTCCTTAATTGAGAGCATTGTTTTCACTGCCTGCGTAGCATTGCTGTTTTCTGTAAAGCTCACTGTCCACTCCTCTGTGTGCATTCATTTCTGTTTGTAGGCATCGTACCTTCAGAGTGCAGCTGTTTCAAGTCGGCGCAGTTACCGTTACGTCTGCATTTTAAGGTGCGCGTAAGAGGGCACGTCATGTGTTTACCAGGATGCAAGCCAACAAGTGTGTGTATGTGTGTGTATGTGTGTGTGATGAAATTATCTGTGAAAATTGTGCTGCATTTCTTGTCATCAGCCTTTACGTGTGCAAATAACCAATGGTTAAAACCCTTGACCCTGTTGCCGTGTGTGGAGGGCAGTAGCTTGACACAGCCTGGTCAGAACCTAGAGTTCTACTCAACACCCGAACTGAAAATGCTCTTGAAATTTTACTTTCAAGCTGTGCCTTAAAAGGGGATGAGTTCTTGCTTAAAAGGTGCAGCAATGAAAGCCATGCCTCCTTGGTTCATGTGGGTTTGCTTACTCCACACGTGCTTACGCTATCGCATCCCACACACAGGTAACCCCCCACCCTATCAGCCGCGTCCTCCCAGAATTGCAAATTTTCGTTTCTGTCCCACCCTGCCCGCTGCGTGCTGGTCTTGGTTCCTGCATTCCACACACACACACACACACACACACACACACACACACACACACACACACACACACACACACACACACACACACACACACACACACACACAAACTACTCAGGTTGACCCCCAGCCCATCAGCTGGCGCCTCTCAGGCTCTAAGTCCTCCCTTCCCGCTCCCTCTCCCCCCCATCCCCACCATAATAGTGCAAACGCATTCACCCCTGGGACCCATCCCACCGCCACCCCCACCTCTACCCCTGCTAATACCACTTTGCACTCTTCCCACCCACACCCGCCAAGTGAGTTGTTTCTTTAGTTATTTCTTTGTCGCTCATGCTCCTGTGTTTGTTTGTCAGGTGCTATCAATTGTGTCAAAAAGTCCTTACTTCTTTGTGTATGTTCAGTTTTGCGACGTGTGCTTCTATGTCTCCTTTTGTGTTGCCACTAATTGTGTCAAATGTGTTGCACGGTTCTGTTTGTGCTGTCTCGGCAGCATGTGACTCTTTTTGACCCATCTCGTTCTCAATAGTTATTTCTCAGCAGGCACTCGTTAGGGAAAACAGACACCATCAGGGGCCGCAAATTTCATCTAGAAAGGCGAGGGTGTGGGTCTGGGTGCTGTGGCACACAACTTCCCTCACTAGCTGGTCCTTTTACTGATTTACACTAGTGAGGGGCTGTTTGGTGCAAGCACCACTATGGCCTTCTGCCCGTAATTGCTTTAGCCATCAAGGCAAGAGTAACTTTATGGTATATCTAAACGATCTTTTTTGGAAGCTGCGGTCGCCTAACCTGTGTTGTCATCACCAAAAGCAGGGGCTTCTCTTTTCATCTTTGCTCCCCCCACTTGCACAGACGTGGGCTTTTTTCCGGCCTTGCATTTATATGCAATATGCATGGCAAAGCTCATACTGACGTAAAACCTTCTATTTCATCCATTGCCTCACTTTCACAACTGCACATTAGTTACCCTATACACACGCGCACACACAAACACACACACACATACACACACTCTCACACACTCATACACACACACACACAAACAAAAACCCAAGCACACACACGCACACACACACGCTCACACACACACACACACACACACACAAGCTCACACACACAAGCTCACACACACACCAAAATATTACCCTTTCAACCATACACATGTATAGGCAGTCTTGGACCTGCAAGCCACCACAGCCCCCACCCCTCTGCTCCTGCCGCATTACCGCCGACGTCCAAACAGATAGTTGCTGGCCTGCCCTCACGCACAGGCATCATGCTTTACCATGACACGGTACGTTTGCTGCTGCTGAAGCCGTCTTCGTGTGGTGTGTGGTGTATGGTGTATATGTGTGTGTGATGACGTACGTGTGCAGGTTTTGTTTGTGCTACTTTGATGCACGCGCATCATGCTGTACCATGACAAAGTACGTGTGTGCTGCTGGAGCTATCTTTGTACGGTGTGTGATATGGTGTGTACGTGTTTGTGTGTGTGATGACGTGTGCAGGTTTCGTTTGTGCCTCTTTCACGCACACTTTTTGTGTGGTGTGCGATGTCTGGAGTTTACAAATATGTGTGTATTGTTCGTGTAACATATGTATGCGTGTATTGTTCGTGTAACATTTGTGTGTATTGTTCGTGTAACGTATGTGTGTATTGTTCGTGTAACGTATGTGTGTTCATGCATACAAATATGTGTGTATTGTTCGTGTAACGTATGTGTGTTCATGCTTACAAATATGTGTGTATTGTTCGTGTAACATATGTGTGTTCATGCTTACAAATATGTGTGTATTGTTCGTGTAACATATGTGTGTTCATGCTTACAAATATGTGTGTATTGTTTGTATAACATATGTGTGTTCATGTTTACAAACATGTGTGTATTGTTCGTGTAACATTTGTGTGTATTGTTCGTGTAACGTATGTGTGTTCATGCTTACAAATATGTGCAGGGCCAAGGTACCGTACTTTCCAATATGTGCAGGGTTGGCCGCATTTATCCACCATATATGACCCTAAGCATGGTAAAACTTCCAGCTAAGAAGACCGTATATACACTGTATTCGTGATATATATGTACGGTTTTGGCCAACCATAAGAATATGTGTCCGTGTGTGTTCGCGTATTTGTGTGTGCTGCACTGCCCCGCAATCAGCCACATGTGCACTGGCATGTGTCAGGTTCTTTGAATTCTTTGCGACACCTACTGAACTGCTTACTTCCTGGCAGCCATTATAGATGGTTTCACCTTCGTGGTGAGATACCATAAGAATATGTGTCCAACCATAAGAATATGTGTCCGTGTGTGTGTTCGCGTATTTGTGTGTGCTGCACTGCCCCGCAATCAGCCACATGTGCACTGGCATGTGTCAGGTTCTTTGAATTCTTTGCGACACCTACTGAACTGCTTACTTCCTGGCAGCCACTATAGATGGTTTCACCTTCGTGGTGAGATCAGTGCCCAAAATGCCCCGCCTGCTTGAATCGCTGTAATTGCAGGTCCGTTGTGTGCTGATCTACAAGAAGGGCGACGACCTCAGGCAGGACCAGTTCATCCTGCAGATGATTGGGCTCATGGACCGGCTCCTGAAGCGAGAGAGCCTTGATCTTAGGCTCACTCCTTACAAGGTACGACACAAGAATGTGTCCTTTTGCTGTGTCTGACTAAATACACACACAGGCACAAACGCAGGCACAGGCACACATGATAGGAGCTTGGCAGACGTCTGCAATTGTCCTTTCGGCTTACCCCACACATATATATAGGGTTGGCCAGAATTGTATATTTGCCCCGTATATGACTGCATCTTTGGTGATTTTCCTGCCAAAGATACCGTACATACACCATATATATATATACATGGTTCTGGACAACCCTACTCATGAGTTTGCTACACACAAGGGCATGCAAAGCAGCACCATCTGCCTGAACTGCACATGATCACACACATATGTCATTTGTGTGACTATGTAAACGGACAGACAGAAGTTACTGACTCCTGTGCTGTGTATGTGCATCATATCAATGCTGTGGTGAAGAAGAAGTGAAGTACAGTGCCCAATCTCGTGATGTGCCTCATATTAATGATGTGGTGAAGAAGAAGTGAAGTACAGTGCCCAATCTCGTGATGTGCCTCATATCAATGCTGTGGTGAAGAAGAAGTGAAGTACAGTGCCCAATCTCGTGGCTTCCTTGAACCTTCCTTGAATTGTGTGAGAGGTGTGTGGTGCTCACTGCCTGGTTAATTCTTCTGCGCTTGTTCTCACCTGCCTGATTTATTTCTCTGTGTTTGCTGTCACCTGCCTGGTTTCTTCTTCTGCTTCTGCTCTCATCTGCCAGGGCCCCACCATAAACTAAAGCCAAGCAGCTTCATGTTCTATTAAATAAGCAATGCACATGGGTTGCATGTTCTTGAATGCGCACGTACTCATGTCTTGCTTATATGTGCATGTGCTCATCGCACGTGATTGCACGTTCTTGTATGTGCGCGTGCTCATGCCTTACTTACATGTGCATGTGCTCATCGCACGTGGTTGCATGTTCTTGTATGCGCATGTGCTCATGTCTTACTTACATGTGCATATGCTCATTGCACGTGGTTGCATGTTCTTGTTTGCGCACGTACTCATGTCTTACTTACATGTGCATGTGCTCATTGCACGTGGTTGCATGTTCTTGTTTGCGCACGTGCTCACGTCTTACTTGCGTGTGCATGTGCTCATTGCACGTGGTTGCATGTTCTTGTATGCGCACGTGCTCCTATTGTCATATGTTGCCCATGCAGTGCAGGTGCTACCCACGGCACTTCAATCTGTGATGTTTGGCAGTGGCTCTCGCTCGTTTGAGCTCTGCAAGCATCCAGGCCTTACTTTGATGCCCGTGTACCAAGAAATGGATGCAACCTTAAACATTGTGTGATTCCGTCTGCCTCCATTTGCAGGTGCTGCCCACATCCAGCGATGATGGCCTGGTCGAGTTTGTGCCTTCTACTCCTCTGTCCAAAGTGCTGTCTGAGCATCGCACTATCCACAAGTACTTTTTGCTTACAGCAGCACAGCCGTCGGGTAAGATGTGTGCGGGGTGGGGGGGGGGAGGGGTGCACATGTATGTGATTTGTTTGTGCAACTGGTCACAAAGTGCTGCATTCCCACAAATTACTATTTGAGCACTGTAATAGTTACACACAAAAAAAGAGGGGAAAGCACACTGTAACATTCACACGAGCGATGCTTTGCCCACGGCAACGTAGCTGAAAGCTGGTTAACTTCAGAGCGTGGGCGTGTGTGAGAGGTGCCTTGATCCTGCAGGTACTGTCTTAGCCTTGTACTCAGCAGATCCTACTTATACTCAGCAGATCCTACTTGTACTCAGCAGATCCTATTTGCTTCAGGCGCCTCTTGTCAGTGCTGCAAGCTTTTCACTCACTTCCAATTTGCCTTAAACCTCGTCGTCTCTCTCCTGCACATGCACTAATTCTGCCATCTTTGCTCCGTCTCTTCTCTCTTCCAATTATTACCCTTAACATGACCTAACACACACACATACACACATGTTCGCACACTCATGGCCACACATACATACACGTACACGCGGACACACACAGGCCCCTTTGGGCTGCGGCCAGATGTGCTCGAGACTTTTGTACGCTCCTGTGCTGGCTATTGTGTGGCCACGTACATTCTTGGAGTGGGGGACAGGCACTTGGACAACCTCATGCTGTGCCCCGATGGCCGCTTATTCCACATCGACTTTGGCTACATCTTGGGCAACGACCCCAAGCCCTTCCCACCACCCATGAAGATTTGCAAGGTGCGTGTATGTGCGCGTGGATGCGTGAGTGTATGTGTGTGCAATCTGCAAGGTGCAAGTGCATGTGCAACCTGCAAGGCGTGAGTATGTGCAATCTGCAAGGCAAGAATGTGTGCGCTGTCTGCAAGGCGTGTGTACGCGCGATCTGCATGGCGCATGCACGTTCAAGTCACGAGTGTATGCATAAGTGGATGCGTGGATGCGTGTGTTTGTGTATGTGTTTGGATGCGTGTGTATGTGTATGTGTTTGGATGCTCCCTGTGCATACGTGTGGTGCAATGTACTTGGGCCGCCTGTGCTGCTTTGACTGAATACTGTTAAGGTGACGTTGCTTGTGCATGTGCAGTATCATTTGCAGTTTGAGTTGACTGCTCTAGTTGCCAAGGTACATAAGTTCCCAGCCGGCCTGGCACTGTACAGTTCAAATGCCTTATCAGAAGCAGAGATGGATTAATTTGCCACTTGTTTTGATTCCTGTACCGCAACACACCTGTGCAATATCTTGCCCTCACACACACACACACACACATACACAGATACACACACATACTTTTACACATAACTAAGGGTAGATAAATAGGGTGTCTGATTTTGCCAGCGAGGCTCGGCGAGCCTCAACGAGGCTCGGCACTCGCTGGAGAGGCCCTAGCTGGAAATTACGGTTAGAAAATCACTTTGTCAAATCTGCACGGATCGAGCCGGAACTTTTTCTGTTGTTCAATTATATATATTAATGATTATACCCAAATTTCTGACAAGAAACTTGCGATGTCCGGGCTTTATCCGATTCGGTTGGACGCACTTCGGGCCTGAATAGCTCTGCGGCAGGGTGTCCGTTCGGCAAAAGATTATGATTTTAAATGCCTACGGGCGACCCTTAACGGCTGTGCCGAGTTTCGCGGCGAGCTGTGAAGGTCAGACTTGCGGTAACGAGAAGGGCTGCAGAGCGGCGCATTGTGACGGCGTCAAAATGCAGAATTTACTGATTCGATTCTTGATTGATTCCGTTCAGGAATCGTGCAGTTATCATGCGCCGTCGTTTTCTGTGCCTGCATGGAGACCGACGAGGAGGGATTTTGGGCCGGCCACTTTTTGATGCAGTTTGGTGCCACTGTTATGAACTATTTTACAGCGCAGTAATGAGCTTCAATGGAGCTCTGGCAGTGTTCACTGGCGTCCGTGCATGGGCTTGCTTCCAGAAGACCTGTCCACGACTTTCTGGTCGCGTTCTTAAAGCAAGAACGGTTCTGCAGGTGCAAAGCGATTGCACAGGAGGAGGCCTGTTTCCGCTTTGTAGGAACGGAAACAAACACACAAAAAGGCAAAAAAGTTTGGCAGAAATTTACTATTTAATCACAGCGTTCTTGACATCGTCGTCAGTCTGTTCACGCCTTGCACAAACACACAAAAAAACTAAACGGCAGAAATTTGGGCGGGCAGAGCCCTTCTATTAACGTTGAGGCTGGGTGAAAATTATGGGCGTGTGAGCCAGGAAAGTTCGGTTTTCGTTTACACCCCCCCCCTGTTGCACACCCCTTTTAACTCTTCCTGGTGTTATATAATAATAAATATCAATAAAGATACCTGGTTAAAAAGATGGGCCTGTCAGCCGATTCAGCCACGGGAAATTCGGGTTTGGGAATTTTGGGAGTTTTTTGGAGAGATGGGGCTGATTCCGCCCAAAAAGTGGACACCCTCGCTGGCCGACGAGTGTCTTCCACACCGGGAAAGAGGCTCGCCGAGGCTCGGCGAGCCTCACACTCGGGGAGTTTTGGCGAGGTCATGACCCATCCTTACACATAACACACACACACACAACACACACACACACCACAGGAGATGGTGGAGGCCATGGGAGGCCAGGACAGCCCTTGGTACGGCCAGTTCCGCATGTATGCTTGGTAAGCCCGGCCTTTGCCTGTTGAAACCTGTGCACTGAATAGGACCAGCTACGCAGGCGCTGCCAGCTCCCCACGTCAGTTTGGGATTTGGCGCAGCTTTGGTAGGCACCCATAACATTTCCCCACGACACTTTAGTACAGATCCTGGGAGCCACTTTGGTACCAAATCTCCTCCATCATAGAAAATTCAGTGGGTTCTGTTGTTGCCAGTAACAGTTAGTGACACCCAGGATCTGTTGTTGCCAGTAGCGTTTAGTGACACCCGCTTCCCAGATTGATAGTGTTGGCCTTTTCCGCCTCTCCATTACGCACCCTGACCTATCCGAGCTCAATTCAGCAGCCTTGTCGTCTACTCTGTGTTGTACACTGCAAATTATGTAAACCGTCTGCACAGTGGATGTTGGCCTGAATGTAACTTGTATGTATACCTCTATCCAGATACAAGGAACTTACGCCCCTCCTTACACTTTTGAGTTCTTTGCCACTTCCACTGTTTTGCAACAGTGAATGCATCCTTTGGCTCTTGCTCTTTCCTCTCGTAGTCTACACTGCTGTGTGCAATAGTTGTGTCACAGCATCTGTGATTCCTCTATGCCACTTGCCCTTTGCTCCTCTCTGTCTATTTTGAATGCAATGAGGTCCTACAACATCCTTTTGAATGCACCCTTTTGAATGCAGTGAAGCTTGCAACGCCCTTTTGAGCCCATCCTTTTTAATGCAGTGAGGCTTGTAACACCCTTTCTATCTCTTATGAATGAGGGCCTACAGCATGTTTTTGAATCCATCCTTTTGAATGCAGTGTAGCTTACAACGCCCTTTCTGTCTCTTTTGAATGCAGTGAGGGCTTACAGCATATTTTTGAATCCATCTTTTTGAATGCAGTGAAGCTTGCAACACCCTTTCTCTCTTTTGAATGCAGTGAGGGCCTACAGCATATTCTTGAATCCATCCGTTTAAGTGAGGTCTACAACGTCCTTTCTGTCTCGTTCGAACGCAGTGAGGCCTACAACATCCTGCGCAAGAGTGCAGACCTTATCCTGTCTTTGTTTCACCTTATGGCTGGAGCCAGCATTGAGGCTATTCGGGCAGACCCAGAGAAAGCCATCCTTAAGCTTCAGGTGTGGAGGTGGAAGTAAGCAAGGTGTATGTACACGCATCTTTGTGCGCATATGCATGTGTGTGTGTCACTTTGTGTGTACCCGCGCTCATGTGCAGACTGATCAAGAAAAGAGGTGATTTTGGGCTTTAGAACTTTCTGTTATGCACGGTTTTGAATTAATAACCGCCGCCTACGTCAGGCCTCTGGTGTGTGCAAGTATTTGACATGAGTGTGTGTGTGCTATGTGATGTATGCACAGGAAAAGTTCCGGCTGGACCTGGACGATGAGGCAGCTGTGCAATGGATGCAGGCGCTCCTGAATGAAAGTGCAACCGCATTGATGCCACAGATAGTGGAGACGACACATAGATGGGCCCAGTATTGGAGATGACGCAACGTGAAATTGTGGGCCGAACTGTTTGGTTGTATCCTTCTTAAGTTTGTGTTTTTTTAACTTGGAGCCCCGTCCACGGAAACACAAAGAAATATCTCTTCTGGGAGTAATAGCACATGTTCCTTTGGTGGCACCTGGCAGGTGCTGAACTGGATTTTGCAGCAGACCACTTGACCTCCAACACACAGTCTTGAAGAATTCCCTCAATTTTGTAGTGAATTGGCAATAGGAAAGGTCCTTAAGAGAGGATTTCTACACTGCCTATTTTATTGAGATTGATTCTGGAGGTCGAGAGGTGATGGCAAACGCGAGGCTAAAAAACAAAACAGAAGGGGGAAAAGAGAGCAGGAGAGGTAGGCTTGAAAAAAAGGAAGCAGGAGAGGTCAGGAATTTGAATATCAAAGTGCTGTAATAATTTCAAAAGATAAAAAGGGGGACTAACGAATAAGGAAGGCTAGGACGACAAATTTTACTAGTTGGAATATACGATTTTGTGGGTAACCTTACCTAGCAGTACTTATTGACTGATGGATTTATCTGTAACCTCGCCTTACCTTTTTTTTTTTTTTGGTGGGGGTTGTTACACGGTCCTCAGCAAGGGCCTGACAGAATGAAGGAAAAAAAACCTATAAGACTGGGAAAAGGAAAACTCCTGCCTAAACAGAAAAACCCTCCTTGAA
>Ga0307947_1003723_pt1 | contig 12180 bp, 18 predicted proteins | sample OrgLakmetagen232_FD_201840 | JGI IMG/M metagenome (GOLD analysis project Ga0307947, IMG submission 201840) | Saline water microbial communities from Organic Lake, Antarctica - #232 | ecosystem: Environmental > Aquatic > Non-marine Saline and Alkaline > Saline | place: Antarctica: Organic Lake...
CATCCCCCCACTGCTGCTGCTGCTGCTGTGGCTAGCTCTTGGTGGTGGGGCATGGCGTGGTTGGTGTGGAACGGCGTGGTTGTCGATGGGTTCGAAGGTGGTAGGCTTTCGGTTCCTTCCTCCCTTCCGCTTCTACCCGGCCCGCTGTGCTGTGTTTGCTCCCCCTGTGGAAGAGCTCCATATAGTGTAGGAAAAGAAAAGAGAGAGTGTCACCTTGTATAGTACCCCTTTCTATCAGTATTTTGTCTGTGCAAACCCTGGAGGGGAGATTTACTTCTTCCTGGTGGCATGTTCATAGAGATTTCTGACAGCATATCTGGCATCAGTAGGAAAGCCAAGATCATACATGACCCAGAGCATACGGTCATGGTCAGTGGTGTTTAAGGCTGAGGTATAGTAAACAATCAGGGCACAGATGTTTTTGCAAAAGAGTTTGGCATCTTCTAGTGCCATACTTGCGTTTTGGACTTGGTGGATGGTATCTTTGTGTTTGGAAGCCAGCTTGTGTGGTGCTGAGTATGGAATGCGTCTCTGCGTACTCGTTCAGAGTGATGTTGATGAAGCGTGTCCAAAGCTTGTAAAGAGTATTTGCAAGGCCGATCGGGCGATATGAGGACACCTCTATGTGCTTTTTTGGCTGCTTTATTGATCGATTTCTGTTGCACTTTACGGGCTATTATGTTGATTTTTTTATTATTCATAGCATCGGTGCTGGTAATAGCTTGCCTGGTTTTTGTTTGGATGTCACCTGGCTCTTAAGGGGCTGATCGAGTTCGATATGCTTAACAGATTGGATTGCCTTTTGGAGTGATGGATTGGCACTGTTTTGTTGAATGAATTCTGTGGTGGTGCCTTGGGCATTGATGAATGAAGAGGACAATACGTGTTGGATTTCCTTGATCCGATGGAGTCTTTTGCTCAAGCTAGCGCTTGTTCTTTTCAGGCCCGGGCTGTAGTGGTGATTTTGGGAAATGGTTTTGCTATGTGAGTGTATTCATATATATTGCTGGTCCTCGTTGGTGCTTTTCAACCTAGGAGAATGATTTTGAGGGCTACCTTGTATGACTCTTGTAATAACATGTGTCACTGAGTTAGCTCGATGCTCAACTTGCTCTTCTGCAGGTAGACCGTTTATGTGTTGCAGCCTGGCAGAGCAATTGGCACTTGTACTTTCTAAGTTGTTGAGGAAAGCAAGGGCTTGCGTTTGGACAGGCAAGAGAGCTTGCAAGGAGATTCCAAGCTTTTGCATTATGCCATGCGAGGGATCAGAGAGGGCATTTATCAATTTCTGGTGATCTGAGGCGCTGACAGGACGTATCAGGGTGGCTTGTTTTGTGTTTTTGCTGGTCTGAGTTTTTCCAATGTTGATGTTGGTAGGTATGATGCCCATGAGTGGTATATGGTCACTTAAGTAACCCAGGTCACACGTGTAACAAGTTTTGCATGTTTCCGCGAGGTCGGATTGGAGAAGTATGTCATCAATACGGCTAAATGAGTAAATTGTTCCTTGATCGTCCACCCCTGTGGGCTTGGAGAAGGACCAGGACCTTGGACTGGCTGCGTCAGTGGGTTAATTTGACAGCGAAGAAGGGTTGTGGATATTTATGAAATCTTGGTGCATCTTATCTGCCAAATACATATTTCTACTAGTACGATCATGAATGGATGTCGCTGCATTCATGTCTCCAATGATGAGGGGGGTGCAGTCATGATGTGTCGTAATAAGTGATGTGATTTGGGCTTGCATTTCAGAGCTGGACGTAATCGCCTCCAGTAACTATCAGAGGACCAGTAAGTGCCAATAACAAGGAGTTTAGTGTTGGCGTTGTCAAGAGTGACAGAGTTGTGTCTACCCCAATCAACATCAGCAGCAGCAGCCCCAAGAGCACCAACACCAACAACACGAAGGCTGGCCCCAAGCCCTTACACATGACATCGCAACCCTACTGGAGTGCCTTCCGCAAGCATGGACAGCATCTTCAACCAGCCCCCACCAGCCCCAACGTCCCACAATGCAGTCATTGAGCTGCTTTTAAACCATACGAAGTGGCTGCCACACACCTCCCCTCAGCAGCAGCCCCAACAAGACCAACAGCCCCAACACGGCGCAATACAGTTATCGCCAGGTCCACTCAGCCTCAGCTCCTCCACCTTTACAGTGCGTGCAGCGAAAAATTTCCTCATGCAACCAAGCCAAACAGCTAGGATGGAAGCCTGGCAGCAATGTGCAGAGTCAGCTATTACCCTAGCCACCCCCACCCAGCTGCAAGAAGAAACGCACCCCACAGCCCTGGCCATAACAAAGGCGCTCCGAGCGCGAGTACACCAAGTATGGAGGCTCCCATGGGAGAATAACTGGAAAGAAGTATGGTGGCGCCTACTCCAGCATGGTGTGGTGGGAGCAGGGTGCCACGGATGGCCCATGAAGCGGGGGACAGCTTGCCCTTGTGTCTGGCAACACTCAGCTGCATCGCCACGTGCTGCACGGGCGCTACAACTACGGGAGCACATCTTTTGGACTTGCACAGGAGCTTCAGCCATCAGGCGAGCCATACAACACAACATCCCAGTTTCCGTGCAGCTGGTACCACAGCGTGTCCTAGAGCAGCCATGCCAAACAGTTTGGAAGGAAGTGTGGTACGTTGTGTGCCTAGCTGCCCTGACTGCCATGTTAAGAGCTAGGGGTATGATGTTTAGCACGCTAGCCAGGACAGGCTTAGATCCCGCAGTAGTAGAACTAGGGCAGTTGATCTTCTCCTCGCAGCCTTAATAGACTTTGCAACCTACCAAGGTAGTGTCTCCAGTTTCTCTGACCTAGGCCAGGCTCACCCTTTGTGTATGCTAGGCCAAACGGCTACTTAGCTGTTTCACTGCAGCTCCCTCCCTAGCGTGTCTACCGCCTTGCTCTAGGTATAGGTTGGCCTGCCTCCCCTTGCTCTTGGCTCTTAATAGAACAACCCGACTCTTTTTTTCTAAACCTTTAGCTCATTGTACTCCTTTCGTGTCTCCCTAGTATGGGCTCGTAATGCTGAGAGCAACGTGTTGGTGCAGCTGCGTTTTCTGTAGGGGAACTCTCCCTTCTCTTTGGGTTGTGTTGGAGTTGGTTTTGGCGCACCAGTCATCGCAATGGACTAGCTGCTTCTATCCTGGCTAACTCTTAGCTTCCCTAGTGTTTAGGTTGAGTGCCTCGTGGTGGTGTAGCTAGATCGGCTTGTTGCCTTTTTACTTTTTACTAGCCCTGTCTCCCTAAACCTTGTTCTTTTTACGTGGGCACATAAGTATGCAGGCTTTCCTTCCTTCTTTCTTTCCCGTGCTTGACCTTCTTGTATACGTCTTGCCCTTCTTCTCATCACCCTGGTTGTCCCCCCTACTTTCTGTTATCGCTTCCAGCCTGCCTCTCTTGCCTCTTTTTCATTTATAAACTTTCAGTTCGTTTCAACCTCGTAGTAGGGAGTTTGCTATCTCCCCTTGACCTATGAAATACGCCATCATCATCATTTTACCCCCAGGGTCTAAGTGTGCAAGTGAACAGTGCTGCCAAGGCAATGCTTTTGCACATACAAATAATGGTGCCACCGTTTTTATTGGTGGCGGTCCACCATTTATAATTAGTGAGTAGAAAATGCAGCCAGGGTTGAGGTTTGTTGCTTTTTTCAGTTTGGTTTTGATGGCTATCATGTGTGTGAGATTGTGGTGGCTAGTAAAAAGCCTCTGACGTTCAAGGTGAGACCCTTTAGAGAAGAAAAAAATTACGCAGGCAGTGAAAACCACTCCCCACATTGATTAAGGAAAAGAAAGCCACTTTGAGAGATTATTGGTTTCTATTTGGGTGGGACCTAGGGGAAATGAATGATGTATGTGCTCGTGAGGGTTATGGGCGGGGAAGATGTGTGTTTCTGGCGGTAGGGTGTGCTGGTGTTGGTGAGCATTGGTGTTCTGGCAGCAGTCTGGGCTGTGGTTTGATGGGACGGGGGAGAGAAAATTTGTTTCTTTATTATAGTGAGAGAGTACATTGTTTGGTGGGTGTGGTCAGGTGCTGGCAGTATGGTGTCGTTTTGGGGGTTGCAAGTACATACTACTTACTAGGGGGAGAAGGTGGCGTGTCATCACTGTTGATCCTAAACGCTGCAGAATACAAAGCAATATTCTTTCCTAATCCATGCCGGTAGTGTTTAAGAGAAGAAAAGGAAAAACTCCGCTGGTAGTAATGACACGGCCAGCATGACTAAGGTGTTTGCACTACCTGTGTTCGCATTTTCTTCTTTTTCCCTTTTCTTAAACCATGCTGGTGGTGTTTGCACTACCTGTGTTATTATTGACAAAATATAAGGGAGTGTAGTATCTTCCTCTAGATGTGTTCATCGTCACTTGGGCACTGGTTGCTTGCAAGCACGTCAGGGTCCACCTTGATTTGGAAGGGAGCACTGTTATGGATTAAACCATACAATATTTCAATAAGTCAGACAAAGGAGAGAAACTCAAATAAAGAGCCTCAGGCCAGTTGGTGAGGGAGTTTTATGGTGCTCGGTACCAAAGTGGCTCCTTTTTCTTGATTACTGTGGGGAGTGCTTTTTCACTGTCTGCGTAGATTTTTCTTTCCTTATCTCTTTTCTTTTTGCCTTCGGCAGGTCTGGCTGTCTGATTCTGTCCTTTTCCTAGCTTGTTTTAGAGCAAGACGTGAGGACCCTTGAGCAGTTGTGAGCCTCCTTGGTAATATCTTCTTGCCTCAATGATGCTTGCCAGATCTTTGCTGATTAAGTACGCTCCAACCCCTCTCACAGGGAAAATTTTAGGCAAAAGGAGGAATGACCAGTTCCGGGATAGTTAATTAATTGCCTTTTAAGAGGCAACTCACATGCCTGCCCTGTCCGGCTGCTTTACCCACTTTTCAACAAAGCCGACTTCAGGCAGCTTGTAGTCCCTGTGTTCCAATCCTTTGTTTAGAATTATTTGTCAAGTTCCATTTTCCCCCCGTTGCTTGGCCCTACAGCCATACTCGCAACTTTGACCAAGTGCTCCAGCTGACTATGCCAACACCTCGTTCTATGTCTTTATAACCACCTACGACCTTCATTCCTGCGTTTACATTATCTGCGTTCTTTTATTATTCTTTTCTTTTCCTGCGTTCTGGTGGCACCACTCACGCTTGCATTGCATGGTATTTTGATAATCTTCTCTCCTTATATTTCCATGCTTTTGCAAGTCCAAACAGCGACTGATGTTATTTTTGGAAAGCATTCCTTTTTGAAAACGATTTGGATATAATTCCCCACCTAGTGCATCTCAGGATGCAAACAAAATAGAACCAAGCGCACCATCTTGATACACAGATTAGAACCTGTACAACAAAAATAAAGCAGTATAGTTCAAGCGCTCAACGAGCCTAACTTGCCCCCTCTCCCCTCAATTAGACCGTAAGCATAATACACATTCTCTCTGGGTGCCAACGCACACAAATCAGAAATATTTAGGGTTGGCCAGAACCGTATAAATGCACCGTATATGGCTGTATATTTGGCGATTTCCCTGCCAAAAGTACCGTGCTTTGTCTATGGACCCCGAAACATCCAAAACTAGGATTATACCAAAATGCCTACTATTTCACTTTTTTTGCAATGATCTTTTCATTTCAAGGACTCTAACACACCAAACATTACTGAACTTGGTGCAGTAGGCGATCTGTTACAAAGGTTTGGCAGCAAATAGTACGGTTCACCCTGGTTCATGCCACAGCAAGTAGCGCACTTGCGTCTCAATTAGTTAGCTCCAGATTTTACCCGCATACAGATTTTTAACAGCATGTAACATTTGAGCTAGCCAGTTGGGGCGCACATGAGCCAATGTGCATATTAAATCTTGCCCATTTTGGTTCTCCCCTGCCAGAATGGCTCCCTTGCATCATTAATGTGACCAATGTGATATGAGGACCGTATTTCGATTGCTGCCTGCTTTTCTTCTTTTTTTTGCTATTTGCGGGCCGGAAGGTGGATTGTAAACATTGGTGTCAGTATAAATGTACGCTTTGTATTCAAAAGAGTGTCTATTTTGATCATCTCATTAACGGTGTGTCTCTGAATTTATTGGTTCCAATTTGGTACTTTACAGTGCGTTTGCAATAGGGTGATTAATGACCAACGATAAATTCTGTTCAATTAATGATTCGCGTTTTGCGTTTACAAAGGGCGATTAATCACCGTGATTAATTATGATTTATTTTAATCGGGGGGGGGGTAAATGATTAATTCATCCGTGATTAATTCTTGGGTGGCATTCAAACGTTCCAATTGGATAATTACAGGCTGGGAAGGCTCCAGTTGAAGGGGGAATAGTTGGAGAAATTTTCAGCAGGTCAAAAGGCTCCGGTACTCAGTCAAAGGTTGGGAGGATGTTGCCAGCGCTGTCCAGTGCATGCAAGCGCAATGCAAGCATTTTTAGAGCTCCAGCCTTTCCTTCCCAGCTACAAACTGCTTTAGATACAACCTGATTCTGCTGGGTTAATTGCGTCCATTGTAAACGCAAGGTGATTTATTCTGGGGTGATTAATTCAAACGCGATTAATTCGAGGGTTTAATTCTGATTTAATCACTAACATTAATCACCCTGTTGTAAACGCACCGTTATTAATAACTTTATTGTTCCGAGTTGCCAATAATGTTTCTGATCCTGTTCCGAATTGCGATACCGAGTAGTTAACCGACATTAATAAATATTTTACCAGTCAAACTATGGGCGTGTCCAGCAAGAGAGTCGGATTGTGCGCCAGCCTTATCATACAGGCGCAGCACATGAACGTGATGCCTTTTTGATCTAAGAAGCAGGTCATTTAACCTCTATCTGCTATATATATATGGGGGCTTACCTTGCAATCTGGTTTTCTTTGTTACCTCCCAAGGTGGTTTAATGTGGACTATGGGGGGCAAAACATAGTACAAATGAAAACCCAGCTCCTTTGAAGCCTCCTTTTGCACTCCCCCTTCGAGTCACGAAGAAATGTGTGATCAATCCACCATTAGGCAAGAGTGGCTTCACGAAATTTCCATTTAACTATTGAATAGTGTACCTAGCCCGGTAATTGGAATTGGTATCCTTTAAACCAGCTTGCATGCTCGAATAAAGTCCCCCGTCCTAATCTCGTCATATTAGATAGTACATATATATAATGGAAGAATTCCCAGACGTTCCCGATGGTCTGGACAATATGGAGTGCGATGGCCTGTTATCGGACCTCGACTCGCTTCCTGACTGCCATCCGAATGAGGTACACCCTCCTCCCGATCATCCAAATCAAGAAGTGACACAGCCTTTAACGAGTGAATCCGATGGAAACACGTTTCGGGGGATGTGGGATCAAGAAGTAGTTAGCCCTCCTGGTGAAGATTCATTGAACACCGCTCTTGGAGCCTTTGACAATGGATTTGAGGTGAGCCAAGGGAAACAAACGTGATGGAATAGAGAGAGACCTGCAAGCTCATCCCCAAAGCATTTGCTCTGTTGCTTTTGCTTGCACGATGATTGTAGTTTCCTAGAGCAAACGTGCACACACGCGCGCACACACACACACACACACACACACTCACACACAAACACGCACAAGCACACACACTCACACACAAACACGCACAAGCACACACACACACACACACACACACACACACACACACACACACACACACACACGCACACACACGCTCTCTCACACACACACTCTCACACTCACACACACACATATACACACACACACATACACACACACACACACATACACACACACGCATAAACACACACACACACACACGCTCAACGCACACACATGCACACACATCCTATCTTCAGGATCCCCCAACACCATCGATGAACCCTCCCACACATCCTGCAACGTCAAGCACCAGCAGCTTCCTTCTCATGACTTCTCAGCCTCCCCATTCCCCTCCTCCTTTTATACCTCAAACAATGGTGTGTGCCTACCACGCTGACTTGTGATTTGCAATGCCATCAAGCCACACTTCTGCACTCTAGAATTCCGTTCTCCGACAAAAACCCTGCATAATTGAAGCATGCATGTGTGCGTTTGTATAGACGCAATGACTCTTCGTTCACATGCCTGAATCCACCAGACATGGCATGATAATGAAGTGTGTGTTTTGTGTGGGTGTGGCTGTGGGTGTGGGTGTGGGTGTGGGTGTGGGTGTGGGTGTGGGTGTGGGTGTGGGTATGAATGTGGTGCCGCGGTCTATCGTATAAGCATGTAGTACTTAGGGTATGATGCTGCTGCTTCGAGAGTGTGTTGTTGTATCTCGCAGTGGTCCCTTGCATAGTAGTCAAAATCGGCACAAGCAGGACGAGAGGCAATGGTTGTCTTTTCACTCATGCAAGCAATGATCTGCACGTAACGACAAGCTTTCCTCCGACTCATGTACTGAATAGAACCCACAGATGAAATGCACCAAGCATCCGTCGCAGCTTACATTCACATGCAAGCATTGCAAGCGCATGTGCCGTGTACACATACATACATACACACACGCACGCACACACACATATATACACACACACACACACACACACATAAAACACACACATGCGCATAATCATGCACGCACACAAACACACACGTTCACACAATCTTACCCCTCCAGTCATATGCCGCGCCGCACCTTGATCAACCGTCAGCTTCGAACGTGAATTTGCTCCCGCCCCCGTTTCCTCCTCAACATCCCGTCCCTTTCACGCATCATACGATGCCAACCAACCAGGTCCCCTTCAACCCTCCTCCTCAACCTCCTCCTCCCCCTTCTCCTCCTCCCCCCCACAGTTTCTCTCAACCACTGGTGCGTGCGGGCCTGCATGCTGACACGTAATTTCAGTCACACTTCTGCACTCTATAATAATTCCGTTCACCTAGGGAACCCTCCTATATTTTTTAAAGGATGCAGGCGTACGTGTCTTTAGATGCATGCAGCAATTCTCTTGCACATGCCTGAATACACCAGACCTGGCAGGGTTGTGACGTGTATCCTGGGTGTGGGTGGAGTGGACAAATATTGTGTGAGCTGTATTATGGGGATTGGCCGAAACCATAAACATACATTGTTTATGACCGTATGCATGGTTTTTTGCCTGCTAGATCAAGCATAATTTCACTGTGCATATGTATGTATCTTATGTATGTGTGGTTCTGGCCAACCCTGAAGCTGTCCACGGGCTGAGGTGCTGCTGCTCTGTTGAAACGCGTCTGTGTTGTTGTTGTTGTACCACACAGCGGAGTTATGCGCAGATGCAACTCTGTCACGACCCAGTTTCCACAACACCTTAACGTCCTCCACACCTTCCTCACAGTCTTAAACACCACTCATGGTTGCGCCAATTGTTTTGCAGTCTTACACGGCACTCCTGAACGAGGGGATTCCAATCCACATGCCCTCCAACCACCTCGCCAACCACCAGCAGCTTCTCGATTGCCTGGCCCAGTTGGACAACCAAATTGCAGAGAATGTCCACCTGAGGGAACAACTTACGGCGGTCAGTGGAACTCTGCACTGTTCTGTTGACCCACATTTCACATGTTTAGCGCTGATTGGTGAAGCCTGGCATGCATGATTATAGCCCCTATACAAGCATGGTCAATATGAACTTTAGCTCTATATACACAAGCATGAGCAACAACATGAACAAATAAGGCCTGCATGCATGAGCAGTGCAGAGTTGCGGCGACTAAATTTGCACGCATGCACACACGTACACATGCACATACACACACGCGCACGCTCACTCAAACACATACACACAACACACACACACACTTACGTGCACACATATACACACAAACTCATGCACACACACATACACACACACACAAACACACATACGTGCACACATATACACACTAACTCATGCACACACACAAACACAAACAAACACACGCACGTGCACAAACGTAACAGCACTCGCTCTTACTCAAACACAACCAAAATAGACCCTTGCTGACCTTTGTTGTTTCAGGTACAAAATGCTGTACAGCCTACGAATAATACCGGGTCAACACCAGCAATGGCAGTGGTAAGTGGTGGTACTGTGTGAAAGCTACATCTGTCTGCTTTGTTCTTGCCCCGAAGAAACTCTGTGTGTGTTTCATCCACATTTATTCTGGTTAAACCCTGTCCCGTGTGTGTGTGAGTGTGTTTGTGTGTGTGTGTGTGCGTGTGTATGTAAGTGCGTGTGTGTATGAGTGTTGCGTGTGTGAGTGTGCATGTATGTGTGCATGTATGTATGTATGTGTGTGTGAACATGTGTTGCGTGTGTTAGTGTGCGTGAGTCCGTGCGTGGGTGTTGTGCGTGAGTATGAGTCCTTGAGATGTTGTAGGTTTTGAGCCAAGGCGTCACCTTTTATGGTGCTCAGACATACGTTCGGGTTGGCTGTCCTTGCACTCGGGATGAGAAAAGAATTGGAAAGGGCGCTCTGCAGTGGTACGTACTACCACCCTTGCCTTCTCCATCACTGCCTTTCTTCATTTTCAGAGTGCCACCCCAAAGCTGTCAGCAGCCTTGCGCTGCCTCTCTGTGCCTCTGTGTCGAGCGCCACCTACTATTAGTTATACCCTCAGCTGTTCATTTGCAGAGTGCCACCCCAAAGCTGTCAGCAGCCTTGCGCTTTCTTTCTATGCTTCTGTGTCGAGCCCCACCCATTATTGATTATTACTTTCAGCTGTTCATTTGCAGAGTGCCAACCCAAAGCTGTCAGCAGCCTTGCGCTGCCTTTCTGTGCCTCTGTGTCGAGCGCTAACTATTATTAGTTATACCCTCAGCTGTTCATTTGCAGAGTGCCACCCCAAAGCTGTCAGCAGCCTTGCGCTGCCTTTCTGTGCCTCTGTGTCGAGCCCCACCCATTACTAATTAATACTCTCAGCTGTTCATTTGCAGAGTGCCACCCCAAAGCAGTCAGCAGTCTTGCGCTGCCTTTCTGTGCTTCTATGTCGAGCGCCACTCAGTTGTTACTCTCATCGGTTATCTTCCTGTGTGCTTTTGGGTGCAGAGTAAGCTGAGGGACGCTCTCGGTCCTGGTACTGACACGTTTATGCTCGACATCGAAACGCTAAAAAATTTGGCAACAAAGCCTCAGGAGGTGAGTCACACACTCTCTCTCTCTCTATCTCTCTATCTCTCTCTCTGTCTCTCTGTCTCTCTGTCTCTCTCTCTCTCTCTCTGTCTCTCTGTCTCTCTGTCTCTCTGTCTCTCTCTCTCTCTCTCTCTTTCTTCAACAAAGCCTCAGGACGTGAGTGCTCTGCCGATCCATCTGGCACCGCTGATGGGGTAGAATAAATTAGGAATGTTATAAGTAGGGATTGGCTACTTAATTAGGGTTGGCTACTTAACTAGGGTTGGCTACTTAAACGGAACCGCGTGTAACTAGGGTTGGCCAGAACCGTATACTTACACCATATATGTCCATATATTTGGTGGTCTTTCTGCCAAAAATATCGTATATGCACCGTATATATATAATTATAATTATGACCAACCTTACAAGTCAAGGTAGATGGCCGCACACAGAGAATGGCTAGTGTGCACGCACCAGTGCAGATGTGCTTTCAGGCACGTGCCAGTGCAGACTCGCATCAAGCACGCACCAGTGCAAAATAGCGTGTGCACGCACCCGAGAAACCATGTGAGAGTGCTCGTTAAGAGACTACCCTGCAAAGGCCTTCAATATTGCTCATCTTACTCTCTTTTATGGTGGGGACCTGGCTCGGTTTGAGCAGTATACAATGGTGCTATTACAATGCTCGCTTACGGACCACCCTGCAAAGGCCCTCGATCTCGCTCATCTTACTCATGCTCATCTCACTCATGCTTATCTCACTCAAGGGGGTTAGGGAGAGGAAGTGGTTGTGAATGCGAAGGGAGAGTGTTTTATCACTGCCAGCGTGTTATTCTTCTGCGCAAGGCTTTAGTTCGTTTCAGCACTCATTTGTAGCCATTCCTTGTGCACACAGCAAATGTATCAACACAGACTCAACGCATGCTGTTACACCTGTCCTCTGCTGCAGGCCTTGCGCGTGTGGACTTGCTTACACAACATGAAATGTTGCGACAAGGAACTTTTAATCGAATATCAGCGTCACGAGCCCGGTTTTACTAAGGCTGATAATCCTGTCGATTCCTGGGATGGGAGTCAAAGGATGT
>Ga0307947_1003724_pt1 | contig 12180 bp, 11 predicted proteins | sample OrgLakmetagen232_FD_201840 | JGI IMG/M metagenome (GOLD analysis project Ga0307947, IMG submission 201840) | Saline water microbial communities from Organic Lake, Antarctica - #232 | ecosystem: Environmental > Aquatic > Non-marine Saline and Alkaline > Saline | place: Antarctica: Organic Lake...
CACCGTCAATTTGACATAAATTACGCCGTCAGCGTCATTTACCATTGACGCCGTCAAGCGTCAGGTGCACAACACTGGTTGTACAACAGTGCACTGCCAACAAATGAGTTGTTCCTTGCAGGTGTGAAGTACGAAGTATGGACTGCGATGTATCATCACAAGCTATACGTACAATGAAGCCTACAGGTCGTGACAGTGCGAAATCATAATATGAATGATATTCACGGGCTGCATTCATTTTCCTCTAAGGTATGAGTTGTTTTGTTCAGCTCCATACGTAAACACACACGTACGCTACAACATGCATGTGCGGTACGTGTGTTCACGGAAGGTCAAGCAGGGAAATCTCCACACACATGGTCGTACACGGTCGTATAACATTATATATGGTCATAATTGGACAGACAGGCATACACAGTCATATACGGTCATACACAGTCATATACGGCCATATACGGTCATACACAGTCATATACGGCCATACACAGTCATATACGACCATATACGGTCATACACAGTCATATACGGCCATATACGGTCATACACAGTCATATACGGCCATATACGGTCATACACAGTCATGTACAGTCATATATGGTCATACATGATCATACAGTCATATACGGTCATACACAGTCATATACGGCCATATATGGTCATACACGGTCATACACAGTCATACACAGTCATACACGGCCATACATGATCATACATGATCATACACGGCCATACACAGTCATACACGGCCATACACAGTCATACACGGCCATACACGATCATACACGGTCATACGCGGTCATATACGGTCATACATGGTCATATACGGTCATACATGTGTGGGTCTGGCCAGTTTCAGGCTAAGGTAAGACACTTCAACACACGCAATAGACTGGTACCCCTACACATCACGCACTGTGCGCGTACCCGAATGAGCGATACTAAATGCCCCTCTGCTCCGACACTTTCCCCTGCAGCCCTGGATCCTCCCGCAGCAGCTCGGGCCGCTGCAGCTGCCGCTGTGGCTGCTGCTGCCTGTGCGTGTTAAGTGTGTGTGTATGTGTGTGTGTGTGTGTGCGCACGCATGTGTGCATGCATGCACACATGCGTGCATGAGTGCTTGTGTGTGTGTCAGTACGTGTGTGTGCACACGCATGTGTGCATGCATGCACACATGCGTGCATGAGTGCTTGTGTGTGTGTGTCAGTATGTGTTTCCTGGGGTGCGTGCAAGCGTGTGGTATGTTACCATATTGACACCACCACGAGAACATCACCTGGCGCTCGCTCGTTGACGTAGTCATGCCGTCATCTTCGTCAGCATCTCGCACTTGGCACACCAGGGCTGATAGCGCGTACACAGCAGCGGGGCTTTTAGACTTGGTGCTGCCTGCAATTGTGTAGGGTTGGCCAGAACGGTATATATATACATAGGGTTGGCCAGGAGCATATATATACCGTGCATATACAGTATTTTTGTGGTATTTTTGGCAGGGAAATCATCAAATATACGGTCATATACGGTGCATATATACGGTTCTGGCCAACCCTATATAAATACACCGTATATGACTGTATATCTGGTGATTCCTCTGCAAAAAATACCGTACATACACCGTATATATATGGTTCTGGCCAACCCTACAATTGTGTCAATCACACATCACACACGCTAGCATCGCAGTAGCTGTTTCAACTGTTGCTGCGTGCATTCCGTTCAGGACAATTATGTGGACAGAGTGGAGATACACAAAAATTGACAGAGTGGAAATACACAAAAATTGACAGAGTGGAGATACACGGAAATTGACGTGCTCGGACAATGTATACACAGCTGCAGGGCCTCCAGACTAGGTGCCGCAAGTGTGTGACAGAGGCACGCACGCACGCGTTCGTGTTCTGCATCCTTGTCGTACCATTGAAGCAAAACAATGATGGCAAGCAACAGACACAGGCCTGCGTTCTATGATGCTCCCAACACTCATCATCTCTCCGCATTCCCCCACGTTGTTACTCTGCACCCGCCCACGTTGTTACTCTGCACCCGCCCACGTTGTTACTCTGCACCCGCCCACGCTGTACCCACAAGCCAGCACCCATCCCTACAACACTGGTCCAAAGCACACACAGCAAACACACATACACACAAACACACTCACCAGTGCCCCCCACGCCCATCAGCTGCTCTGCACTCCCCCCCTCTTTCACCACAAGGTCCTGCTGATCCACATCCACCTCCACACGCAAGGCCCACGGCAACTGCCCAGCCCCTAAGCTCGCTTCCTGCGCATCTTGAGCCAGCCAAGGTGCTGCGTGCGACACACCCTGCTGTGCTGCCTGCTGCGGCAATTGCTTGCTGCTGCCACTTTGCTCTGCACTCGCCGAGCTGGAGGTGGATGGCTTACCGAGCGTCGGTTTGGCTGATTGGGTGCTGGGCTGCGTGAGTGGCTCTGGCACCCACCAAGAGATGTCGCTAGGTTGTTTGACGGAGCAGTCAATGGCCAGGACCTGTGCAGTGTGGGGATGATTTGTATGTGTTGATTTGTATGCTTTAACTGTGCTTAAGTGAGCATGCTTTGCACAAATACGCGAGCTTGTGCAGCATGTTTGTGACACAGGCCCCCCCCCCTCACCTTCTTTACTGTGATCATGCACTCTTGAGCGCAGACACACACACACACTCACACACACACACACACACACACAACACACAAACACACACACATGTAAACGCATACAACACAACAAAAGAGCCGCCTGCACCTGTACCAACACACAAACACCCACACCCACACATCCACACACACCTGTGGGAGCGCAGTAGGCAGCCGGCTCTGTCGCACCATCGCATACCCCCGGGTTTCGTTGAACCACGCACGCGTCTCACTCACAGCCAGGAGCGAGCGGTGCAGCAGCTCAGAGAACAGGGGCTTGTGCGGACACTCGGCAGCAGCAGGAGCAGCAGGAGCAGCAGGAACAGCAGTGCTGGGTGCTGTTTTTGCTCCTGGTGCAGCTGGTGCTGAAGCAGGCGACTCACGTGCTGCTTCTTGTCCGTCGCTAACCACACAGTGTGTGGTGCTTATTGCTGCATCTGCTGCCTGTGAAGGCCCCTGCTCCCTGCCTGCCTGTATTACATTACCAGCACCTCCCTCTCCCTCTCCCCCGCCCCTTGTCCCCTCGTCTCTGGAGGGTTGGGCCTTGAGAGAGGGGTCAGATGAGGAAGTGGGGTTTGAGGTTTGGGTGGGCGTGGGCGTGGGTGTGGATGAAGGAGCAGAACGCAGCACCGCTGCAGCCTCCTCAGGGATCTTGTTGAAACCGAGGTGGGTTGCGTCTGCCGCCAGGCGCGCAGCCTTATCACGCTCCATGGGGTACTGCAAGTCAACCTGCAGCAATGGATATGTGCAGGGTTGGCCAGAACCATACATTAATAGGTATGTACGGTGTACATACGATATTTTCAGCAGGGAAATCACCATATATACTGTCATATACGGTGCAGAGATACGGTTCTGGACAACCCTGGATATGTGTCTGCCAGTGTAAAGGTTCAACGGGAGAGGATCAGGCAGCGGCTTTTTCGCGTTTCGTGGGTTGCTGTCCGTCCACCTGTGGTGCTGTCTGACGTTGTTAGTAATCAATAGAAGACAGTGTCAATGGGATACAGTGTCAATGGGAGGCAGTGTTAGTGGTCAATGAGAGACAGTGCCTTTTTGTCGAGGGGTACAACTGTGTGCTTCATTTGCGACGCATTTGTGAAAAGGGGCTCGTTTTCCATAAGCATTTTCGTGTGTAAACTGTATCAATTTGGTTGAAGGGTCCACCTCCTTCATTGTGCATAGGTGAGCTGCACAGTTGTTACTGAATAGCATGTCAGCCGTGTCATTAAACAGGTGATGTAGTGCCGATTGACCAACATATGTGCAAGAACACGTAAACACAAGCATACACACAAAAGCATACACACATGCATACACACAAGCATACACACAAGCATACGCACAAGCATACGCACAAGCATACACACATGCATTCACACATGCGTTCACACAAGCATTCACACATGCATTCACACAAGCATACACACATGCATACACACATGCATACACAAACAAGCATACACATATATATGCATTCACACATGCGTTCACACAAGAATACACACATGCATACATACAAGTATACACACAAGCATTCACACCAGCATACACACAAGCATTCACACATGCGTTCACACAAGCATACACACATGCATCCACACATGCATTTGTACAAGCATACACACAAGCATTCACACATGCGTTCACACAAGCATACACACATGCATTCACACAACCATTTTCACAAGCATACATACAAGCAAACACACACAAATACACACATATGGTGTGGCAGCATACGGAGTAAATTAAGTGACTGGCTTGACCGACTCTTCAAGGTTCCGTCAAAACAAAAACAGTTTGGTGTATTATACGCTACACAATTTTTGGCATAGGTAGAGTGACTCACTGCCTATAAACCTCTGCAGTAAGACAGACGCATGTTCATCCTTTTTCCATACCTGAAATACACGCCCTTCCCTCGTTTCCCATTTTACTTTCCTTTTTCCAATTTAGTTTCCTTTTTCCATACTAGTTTTTTTTTTCATTTCTCCATACCTGAAATACACGCCCTTCCCTCGTCTTCTCCTCTTTGGCACCACCCAAGCACTGAAGGAACAAAAAGGATGTACAGGAGTGTGGTTGAGTTATCTGGTGGTTGAATTGGTAAAAAATTAGAGTTAAGCACACCCATCACTTTGCAAGCACCCACATTGCACCCACAGCATACACATGCACATACACAAAAACTGACACACGCGCACACATATATACAAAAACACACACGCACGCACGCACGCACACACGCACACGCACACACACACACACGCACACACACAAACAAATACACACACCTTCCTGACCCACACAAACTAACACGCTCTCGACCACACACCTTCAGCCGCACTGTGTGTGGCAGGGCCGCCATCCTCTCTAACAGAGGCCCCAAGGCGGCATTGGCAGGTTCGGGCTGAGGAATGATGCCACTGCGGTTATGGAGGCTGCACTGTGCGTGCGCCTGAGGGGCTGCCTCCCTGCAACAGGAGTGTCAAAGGGTGAGAGAGGAGGAGCACATTGCATGCATTAAAGTGTGTGTGTGTGGGGGGGGGGGGTTTGAGGTGTGGGTATGCGTATGGGTGTGGGTGTGGGTGCATGTGTCCAAGTAAGTGTGTGTGCATGCGAGTACGCACGTGTGTGTGTGTGTGTGTGTGCGCGTGTGTGTGTGTGTGTGTGTGTGTGTGTGTGTGTGTGTGTGTGTGTGTGTGTGTGTGTGTGTGTGTGTGTGCACCTGCAGGGATGCCTCCGCGATTTCATAGAGGAAAAGTAGAGATTTGCTTGTTTATTATTTATTACACAGGTCTGCAAGTTTACTAGAGGGAAGGCATCCTTGAGATCAGGCCCAATAAACACACAATGTTATTTTGAAGAAACCCGCGCTATGAAGCACAACAGCAAGAGTGTCCTTCCGAGACAAATGGAGCTGACACAAAAAAACTTACACCGTGTCATTTACGCTCATACACTCTCACGCAACCAAGCAATCTGTAATACAAACAGTCCATTATATGTTATCCAGGCCCATTTACTGGGTACACTGGCGACCTGCAATGTTGGGAAGTCTCCAACACCGTGCACGCTTGGTTATTGAATAGTGTACGTGTAGGGTTGGCCAGAACCATACATACATGCGGTATTTTTGGCAGGGAAATCACCAAAAATAGGTAATATACGTTGAATACATATGGTTCTGGCCAACCGTATGTATGTGCACAGTTCTGCAAGCCCTCCGTATGCGGTAGAGCTTTTGCTGCTGCGCTGCTTTTCCTCTCAATTTCTGTTTTTCTTTGATGCTGCGGACTCTGTTTCGCTTATTGCTATGTGCAGCAAACTCCCTCTTTTCCTTTCTTTAGTCAGACTCACTTGTGGCAGTGGTCCATGAGGAAGCGAGCCAGGGCAGCCACACGTCTACCTAGGGCCCATCGCCCACCCAAGGCACTTGCCTATGGACACAATGGTAGTACACATCAAGGAACTATTGCGCTTGTCTGTATGTGCGTGTGTGAATTGCTTGTGTGTGTCTATGTGCACGCGTGTCAATGGGGGCATCCATGTGTGTCTATGTGTCTATGTGCATGTGCATGTGCATGTGCATGTGCGTGTGTGTCTATGTGTCTATGTGCATGTGCATGTGTGTCTATGTGTCTATGTGCATGTGCATGTGTGTCTATGTGTCTATGTGTCTATGTGCATGTGTGTCTATGTGTCTATGTGTCTATGTGCATGTGTGTCTATGTGCCTATGTGCATGTGCATGTGTGTCAATGTGTCTATGTGTCTATGTGCATGTGCATGTGTGTCTATGTGTCTATGTGTCTATGTGCATGTGTCTATGTGTCGATGTGCATGTGTGTCTATGTGTCTATGTGCATGTGTGTCTATGTGTCTATGTGTCTATGTGCATGTGTGTCTATGTGTCTATGTGCGTGTGCATGTGTGTCTATGTGTCTATGTGTCTATGTGCATGTGTGGCTATGTGTCTATGTGCATGTGCATGTGCATGTGTGTCTATGTGTCTATGTGCATGTGCATGTGTGTCTATGTGTCTATGTGCATGTGCATGTTTGTCTGTCTATGTGCATGTGTGTCTATGTGTCTATGTGCATGCGCATGTGTGTCTAAGTGTCTATGTGCATGTGCATGTGTGGCTATGTGTTTGTGTGCATGTGTGTCTTTGTGTCTATGTGCATGTGCATGTGTGTTTATGTGTCTATGTGCATGTGCATGTGCGTCTATGTGTCTTATGTGCATGTGCATAACCTACCACAAGTATGTTTAAAATGACAAACCCCTAGCAATAGGAGGCCGTCTCAACATAAAAGGGGCACACACACACACATACACACACACCTCATGTGCCTGGCCCCCCCCAGGACCCGAATGGAGCTGAGTAAGTGACGTGGAATCCAAAAGGCCCAAAGCTGACGCTTCTCGCACCTTCAGATCAAGTGTGAAATCTACTAAGTTGTTTGGAGGGTCGAACTGTCAGAGGACCAACAGTCAATACTGCTGGGGCAAATAGATTCAAAGGAGATGCCGTGGCTGCTGACTGCCGCATGCATCCATCCATCCATCCATCCATCCATCCATCCATCCATCCATCCATCCATCCATCCATCCATACATGTGTTGATGCGCTAAGGCTATTGATTACAATTCATTATATTTGCTGGTCACAAGGCAAAACAATCTCAGCACCAAATAATGGTCGATAAACAGAAGCAGGCTTTAACTGTGAGAGACTTAGAACTGAGAGATGCTGTACCTGTCGAAGGGCCCGCAGAAGGTTAGAAGCCTGCACGGAAAAGCATGAGTCATTGGGGTTTCAATCAGTACTTGCGACATTGGTGATCTAATGACATATATTAGAGCACTATTTCATGGGAAGAAAGCAGGAAAGGATATGTCAGGTTCTGCTTGCACCTGAAAGGACTTGACAGGTAGCCACATACACGCCACAGCAAGGTATGAAGGATGCCGTACAAGATGCCGTTCAGCACCTAATAATTGTGTACCCAAGGCACACACACATACACACACACACACACACAAAAGGGTACATCACTACATTGTGTACCTAAGCACACACAATGCAAGCCCAACAAAAGTGTGCACGCACCTGACAAGGCTTGCCGTGAGAGGCGGCCATGCACCTGAAAAGCAGTCCTAGCTCACAGGCCAGGCAGAACTCTGAATCAGGCTCTGGCACGTGCGTGAGCAGAGCAGTGCGCAGTGCAGGCGTGAAGTATAGAACCTGAGAAAAGTATGTGTGTGTATACGTGTAAGAGTGTGTATGTGTGAAAAGGTGAATGCTCTGGCACATGTGTATGTGAGCAGAGCCGTGCGGAGTGCAGGCGTGAAGTATAGGACCTGAGAAAGTGTATGTGTGTGAGTACATGCGTAATATCGTGTTTATTTGTGTGAATGTGTGTGTACGTGCATGTGTGTGTGTGTGTGAAGGTTAAGGCTTAGGCACGTGTGTATGTGAGCAGAGCCGTGCGGAGTGCAGGCATGAAGTACAGGACCTGAGAAGGTGTACGTGTGTGAGTACATGCGTAATATCGTGTATGTGTGTTTATTTGTGTGAATGTGTGTGTACGTGCATGTGTGTGTGTGTGTGTGTGTGTGTGTGTGTGAAGGTTAAGGCTTAGGCACGTGCGTGAGCAGAGCTGTGCGCAGTGCTGGCGTGAAGTATAGGACCTGATGAGGTGCATGTGTGTACACATGTGTAAGAGTGTGTAATTGTGTGCGCATGTGTGTGTGTGTGTGTGTGTGTGTGTGAAAAGGTGAATGCTCTGGCATGTGTGTATGTGAGCAGAGCCGTGCGCAGGGCAGGCGTGAAGTATAGGACCTAGAATGTAGTTCCCACATGTGTACGTGTTTTTGTGTGCACATAATTGTTTGCGTGAAATCCATCTGCATGGACAGGCGCAAAACCTAAAGAGCGCCTCACCCTCACGCCAAGAGAAGTGCGCACGTACACCAGCTTACCTGAAGCAACGCATTGGCGTAAGAGTTTGGGAGATCATTCTCCAGCCCTGCAAAGCGCGTGCTGTTGTAGCTAGAGAAATTGAACTCTTCGAATTTGAGGCCTGCCTGCGTGTGCATGTGTGCATACAAAAGGGTGCATGCCGTCAAGGCCATTGCCTCCCAAATTGTGACTCAGGTGCACGCAACAAGCAGGTGCACGCAACGAGCAGGTGCACGCAACGAGCAGGTGCACGCAACGAGCAGGTGCACGCAACAAGCAGGTGCACGCAACGAGCAGGTTGTGTGGGTAAGGAAGGTGATGCATGCCGCATCAGGCGTGCTGGACAGATGGTAGAGTTAAATCAGGGTTTGCTGGAGTTACGATTAGTATAGGATGCTTGAGTGATCAAGGCAGTTTTATGCTGGACCAGGTAGGTGGACGGAGTGGTGTTTATATAATGATGACATGATGACATGATGGCATGATGACATGATGACATGATGACAAGATGACATGATGACGGTACACACGAAACCAAGGGCACCAGGTGCTGGCCGATTGTAGCAAGGTAAGGTATCATCGCTATATATGCCTCTGGGGGTAGAAGGTTTGTACGCTTCAAAGTTGGGAGGCTAGACTGTGTGTAGTATGCAAATCACGCTGCGTGTATAGTTACCATCAAGGTCGGCCAAAACGCCAAAACCATTCAGAAGCCGCAAACATTTGGCCAATAAATACTTGGCCAAAACCACTCAGAAGCCACAAATATTTGGCCAATAAATACTCCACATAAATGGTCTTAGGAGTAAGTGTAGGACCCATCCCTGCCCGGATCCACATTGACATGCATCTTTAGTGCATGCGGAAATTATAGGAGGAGAATTTAATGTAAGCTGATCTACATTGACATGCATCTTTAGTGCATGCGGAAATTATAGGAGGAGAACTTAATGTAAGCTGATCTACATTGACATGCACTGTTAGTGCATGCGGAAATTATAGGAGGAAAATCCAGTGTAAGCGGAGGTTTTGGCAAGCACTCAGGGTTGGCCAGAACCGTATATATACACTGTATGACCGTATATTTGGTGATTTCCCTGCCAAAAATACCGCATATACACCGTATACGTATGGTTCTGGCCAACTCTACAAATACTTCATCTGGACAGCATCGTCTTTGTTCACTTATAACTAGGGTTTGCATTGGAACGGGAGGCCAGATCTAATTTCTATACGCCCAGCAAAAAACGACAGCAGCATCTACGTGGCAGCAATTGGTAGTTGTGTGTGTGTGTGTTGTGTGTGTGTTGTGCGTGTGTGTGTGTGTGTGTGTGTGTACCAACCTGACAGGCCACACAGACAGGTTGAACTGCAGGCCGTTGCCTGTAAAGCTGATCTACTTCTCCAACAAACGAAAACATACAAATATATACATATATATATACCACACAGCTTACAAAATGGCAGTGGTTTGTGAAAAAGGCTCACCTGGACCCTAATTTCGACCCTTTTGAACTTAGGCGGGAGCTCTGGGCCTGTAAGGGTGGGAGTGTGTGATGGAGTGTTCTGTTTTTAGTGGGGCCCTGACTCGTGAGGTCTTATGATAGGTGCATGCAAGCATCAGTACGTTCCTTTATTTTGAGCGTGCTAACTTGCGTTTTGAAGTGTGCACTAAGAGAGGTGTGTGTGTGTGTGTCAAGCATTACCCACGCAGGCAGTGAAACCATTCCCCCCTCATTTGAAATAAGGAGCCATAACAGGTGTGTGTGTGTGCTTTATTGTTTATTGAACTGATTTGAGGTGTGTGTATATGTGTGTGTGTGTTTGTGTGTGTGTGTGTGTGTGTGTGTGTGTGTGTGTGTGTGTGTGTGTGTGTGTGTCAGAAACAACCCATGTAATATATCATGCCTGCATGCAGTACATGGTCACTCAGAGCACACACTCCCTGTGCCCGCTCTCCTTCTGAGTCTCAGCGTACACACACACACACACGCACACACAGTCACACACACACGCACACACTCACACACACACACACACCGTGTCCACATGCAGTGCACACTCTCCCTGTACACACATACATATTCTCACACAATCACACCGTATCCAAACATCTAAACTAAGTGCACACTCTCCCTGTACACACGCATACACACATTCACAGGCACACTGTGTCCACACGCAGTGCACACTCTCCCTGTTCACACACACACACACACACACACACACACACACACACACACACACACACACACACACACACACACACACACACACACAGCACACTAGCCCTGTTCACACGCACATACACACACACATTCACACACACACACATTCACACAAACACACACGCTTTATCCACACGCAGTGCCCCCCTCCCCTTGTGCAGACACACTCTCCTTCACCCAACCAACGCAGCCAACCAACAAGGCCTCACCTGCCCGCTTCTTCCTCTCCTGCTTGACTGCTGCAAGGGGAGACGGCTTAATGCTGATCATAGGCACACGCGTGTTGCGCAGCTTTGATACAGCAGCAGTCGCTTGGCCAAAAGGAGCCCCTCGTGTGAGTTTAGGGTTGGGGAGATGGCCGACAAAATCCACCTGCTCAAAAGAAAGAACGTAAACAGCACAACGAGCTGATGCTGGCAAGATGGCACACATTTGGCGTGGAGGTTAAACATAGAATGCTCTTATGCCAAACTTTTGGGCTTGAGAGGGGTGACCAGCGAGGCATGTAAGTGTTACAATTTGGCATAGGCTTTGCCATCAATTCTTTTGTGAAGATGGCACAGTCAAAGCCACACATGCGCACATACACACATACACACACGTGCGCGCACACACACACACACACACATACACACACACATACATAAATGGCAAGATGGCACACCATTGGCACACAACTTGGCGGTAGGCTGATGGCAGCAAGTGCTCTGAAGCAATAGGAGTACTCAAGAATGACGCAGGGGCTACATAATGCTTTCTGAATGTACTGTTGTCATACGGTTTGATTTGCCTGTCAAACTACACCAACGATGCAATTAACAGAAACAAAGAAGGTGGTTTTTGAATGAGCTCGAGCCTGGTTCAGAATGCCGCAACACAAAAAAACTTGCCTGTCTGACTGATTTCAGTATCGAAGGCTCAATGATGCGGGGCGGCATGCCCGTGCTCATCGTGGATTTTGGCTCGAGCTCATTCAGATTGGCGGCCCCTGTGTGGTGTGTCACATGCACATTCAGATAACAGGATCTGAGAATGCAGGTACAAAAGGTGGCATGCCCGTGCTCATCGTGGATCTTGGCTCGAGCTCATTCAGATAGGCGGCCCCTGTGTGGTGTGTCACATGCACATTCAGATAACAGGATTTGAAAATGCAGGTACAAAAAGTGGCATGTCTATGCCTAACGTGGATTTTGGCTTGAGCTCATTTAGATAGGCGGCCCCTGTGTGGTGTGTCACATGCACATTCAGATAACAGGATTTGAAAATGCAGGTACAAAAAGTGGCATGTCTATGCCTAACGTGGATTTTGGCTCGAGCTCATTTAGATAGGCG
>Ga0307947_1003728_pt1 | contig 12177 bp, 18 predicted proteins | sample OrgLakmetagen232_FD_201840 | JGI IMG/M metagenome (GOLD analysis project Ga0307947, IMG submission 201840) | Saline water microbial communities from Organic Lake, Antarctica - #232 | ecosystem: Environmental > Aquatic > Non-marine Saline and Alkaline > Saline | place: Antarctica: Organic Lake...
TGGCGTATACTCAGCATTACACAGGTTAGACAGTAGCTTACACACATGTTGATGTGCGAGTGCATCTGCATGTGCACGAGCGAATGTAAGCAGATACGTGCATGCACAGATTGCCAATGTGCAAGGATGGGTTTGCTTGAACAGTATGCGTGTGTTATATATTGCGTGCACATGGTCTGGTGCCGTCTGCATCAGTGATTTTTCTGATGACATGCAAGGAAACGTGCAATTTGAATTCAGAGAGTTTTTTTACAGCGACATGTTGCGTGTGAGTTGCGAGCGCATATGTATCTGAGTACTCGTGCAAATGCATGTGTGAGAACGTTAAAACTTAGAGAGCGTGTAAGCACGTCCTTGCTGTATTTGCTCATGTAAAGCATCAACACTCGCAAGAGGCAAGAGACTTCACTTTACCTGTGCGTGATTGAGACAAGTACAGGAAGGCAGTGCACACACTCCTGTGTGTGAGCCGCGAGCACACACGTACCACGTTGGGATCCTTCAAATTAAACTTGGCGCAGCAGATCTGGCTGGTGGGCGCCATCTCGAACTCCGGAGTGTTGGGGTTGTTCACGTCCCACACGTAGCTGCTGAGGGGCATGTCCTGGAATTTGGAGTCCTGGAACTGGAGGATGGCGTAGGACACTGCGACCTTGGGGATGGTGGCATCGGGGTGCCAGTTGACATAGGCTGTGGAGCGCTTGACAGAGTTGCTGGGATCCTTGAACACTGTGACGGTCTTGACGCTGGGCACCTCTGCGCTGTGGTCAGCCCACTGGCCTGTGAAGTACTCATCGTAGATGTCAATGGCGTTGTTCTGCTTGATGAGGTCCTGCACGTCTGCGCCCAGGTTGGTCACAGTCTTGATGTAGTCCTCGTCCTTCTCTATCTTCTTGCGGTACCGGATGGTGTGCTCTGCCTCTGAGTAGTCTATGTCCTTGGGCCACCCCCCCTCCACATGGCTCATGGCTTTGCTGGCCAGGATGACAGCCACAGTGTTGGCATCATGCTCCGACATCTCCGGCACGCACTGGGACACGGTGACGACGGGGTTGCGAGGGATGTACTCCGTGGCATGCTCCTCGTTGGGGCGGATGTCCGCTATCATCTCCGCGCCCTCGTCAGCGAGCTTTGGATGCCGACCGAACTGCTTGCGGAGCTTGACATACTGGTGATATATCTCCATTTTAGTTAGGGCAAACGGGGGAGCCTCTCAGGCCTTCGAACAGGGACAGCTGGGAGTTGCAGTAGCACTAACACCCCTGTGCATAGGGAAATGAACAGTGAAGGAAAGGGTGAGAGGGGCAACGCACGGGCTTGCCTCTAAGGATTCAAAGTTGTGGTATGCAATCATCAGAGGGATCAATTCCTCACCGCTAATCCTCAGTAATCTCAAGCTGTGCAAATCCTCCGGGCTAGAGGGTATGCTCTAGTGTGGTCCCTCATCAGCATGCATACCGAAATCTATATTTGATGTCACGGGCTTCTATCTTATTTAATTAACTTTATTTTTTTCAATTTGGAATGCGATTGTGGGCAAGGACGGCTGATGAATTGGTTTAACCTAGCCTAACCATTGTGGCATGGTTGTTGAAGACTTTGGCAGGGCCTCCTTCAAAGGGAGGAGCCGTGCACCGGTCCCGGCATCAGTCCTGCTGGACAGGGTGAGCGCCAGCAAGCAGGCTATTGGCAAAGTTTCTGATAGGGGGCCAGTTGTGTGTTTTAGTGCATTCACCCCCGCACGTGTCATGGTGTACTTTAACTATTCATCGTCACACAGGTCCGCCAGCTGCGGCAGGCCACTGCCCGTGATTCCTATGATGTGGGGGGCTGGACTCGTGCAGTCGAGGACTTGAAGTCCATGCCCATCTCAGATGACGTGCGCACAGCATATGAGGAGGTGCTGCTTGTCTTCCCCTCTGCGGTACGTTCTTGATGTATTACTTTAGATTGGCGGGTGCCCCCGTGCATTCTGTGTGTTTGCCTCATGCACGTCAGGTCTGTTACGAGAGAAAGAACGTAGCGCACAACATCTATGGACATTTAGGTATACTGACATGCAAACAAAATAGCACTCAACACTCACACTCATAAACACGCACGAGCGCAAGCACATAAACTCACACACACATGCACGCACACATACACACACACATGCACACATGCATGCACATATACACACACACACACTCACTCACACTCGCACACGCGCACACTCACTCACACTCACACACGCACACATTCACACTCACGCAATCGCTCTGCCCACGTACAACAGGCTTCAGTCTGGGTCAAGTACACAGAGGCAGAGCTGTCTCCAGGGGGGGATTTGGATGCTGCTCGGACCCTGTTTGGGCGATGCCTGCTGTCCTGCCCCTGCTTGGAGCTGCACCAGCAGTACCTCAGGTGGGTGCGTATCTATGCAAAGCAGGGTGTTTCCTATGCTGGGCTTCTTTCTAGTTTGGTTGACTTGGCAGCTATCGCAACGAAGCTAAATACAACAAGGGCTTGGACCGAGCCAGAACAACACTGGAATGCTAACATCCAACCAACTCCAATCCAACTCAATCCAACCCAATCCATTATCCCAACTGTCGTCAAAGCACAGTGACATCACCCTCATGCAAGGGCACGCGCGCACGCACTCGCATACACTGACACTGACACACAAACACACACAGGCTCGTGAAGCGCAGCAATGAGCCGCGTGGCGTGGCAGGTCTGCCGGAGGTGCGCCAGGCGTACGAGTTCAGCCTTGACACCGTGGGCCAAGACATTGGTGCTGGCAGCCTGTGGCAGGTGGGGCTGCTGCTTCTTTGTGTGGGGTGCTAATCAGTTCATGTGGAGATGGTGCTGGTTCTAGCTGCTGCTTCTTTGTATGGAGTGCTAATCAGTATAAGTGCAGATGGTGATGGTACCCGATGCTGCTCCTGTTTTTTCTTTTCTATCCTCTTGGCCGGTGGGAGCTGCTAGCTATTTTTCTGCTGCAATCGTCAGTTCTCTCCTTGCGTCTCTGGTGCTTGCCACACACACAGTGCCAACACGTCCAGCGTTGGTTGCAGGGGGGGATGCTGGTTTTTACCACACAGCGTGCAGAAGTCTATTGCAGGTAGCAGGAGAGTGTCGTGCATTTTAAATTGGAAAGTATGGAGGAGCCGCTTAATAGGTCCAACCTCTCTGACAGGGCCTTCTTTTGTTTGCCGCGGTTATATTAAGGATGTTTGCGGTGCTTGGTGCCGAAGTGGCTTTCTTTTCCTTATATACTTATGTGGGGAGTGTTTTTCACTGCCTGCGTATGTATTTTTTGCTTTCCAGTGCAGGCGGCCTGTCAACCGGTAAAAGGCCCCTCCACAACGTTTGGTTTCTCGCACATTTGGGCTGCGGGATGAAGCTATTTGTTGTGCTTTGTGCTTTGTAATGCTGCCGCTCCGCTCAGCCCCCTGGTGCTCCCCTTCATTTTATTTGTTGTGCTTTGTGCTTTGTAATGCTGCCGCTCCGCTCAGCCCCCTGGTGCTCCCCTTCATTTGCCGATGTTGTGCACACCCCTTCGTGGTCTTGCTGCTGTTGTAGTGCGTACCTTTTTGCGTTCCCTGCCACCGTTGTTGTGCATACCCTTTTCGTGTTTCCTGCCACCGTTGTTTTGCCTACCCCTTTGTGCTCCTACTGCTGTTGTAGTGCGTACCTTTTCGTGTTCCCTGCCACCATTGTTGTGTGTGCACCTGTGTGCTCCTACTGCTGTTGTAGTGCGTGCATACCCCTTTTTGTGTTCCCTACCATTGTTGTGCGTACCTTTTTGTGTTCCCTGCCATTGTTGTTGTGTGTGCTCCTGTGTGCTTTATGTTGTGCCAGCGGTAGTTGCTGGCAAAAGGAAAAAAAGTAGAAAGGCTTAGGCAGTGGACCAGCACTCCCAACAACAAACAAGGCAAAAGGGCTACTTTGGTGCCATACAACTCCTCCACCACAGATTAAAATGGAAATTCAGGAGGGTTGCAGGCATAGTTGTTGCTGCCCCTCGTTGGTGCATAAAACTAGACGAATAACGGTGCAAAATGATGTTAGCTGGGAAGCCCCCTATGGCAAAGTCATTTCTGGTTGTTGTTGGGCACGGAAATATAAGCTGCACGTTGTATGGTAGTGCGGGACCCTCTGCCTTGATGTGGTTTGGGCAGGGGGGGAGCAAGCTCAACCAATCCTTACAGCTCAGGTCTGAATGGACACACATTTTAATGCGGAGCATCACCCTCATCCCTATGATCTCCAATTCCAAAGTTTGTAGATGCCGTCTCGTAAGCCAGTGCACGACCATCCTTCTTTGACCTGGAAAAGTTGTGATGCACTTGGCTTGCCACTATCACGTGTGTTGATGCAGATCTAGGGCCTCGTCTGCACCTTCTTCCTTTGAGCGTGTACACACATGCACACACACACACACACACACACATATACTCACACACAGACACACACACAAACACGCCCACACTTGCGCACACACACAAACACACACACGCCCGCACACACACAAACACACGCGAACACATGCATGCACACATGTACTCACCTAAGTTCACTGCCTATCTCCGTGCAAAAATACTGCAAAAAGTGGACCTGTGGTGCCTGTGTACCCCCTCATTCAATTCATGTGCTTGTGGCTTGCATGCAGGAGTATTTGCAATTCATTCTGGGCCCCAAGCCAGGCTCAGAGGCCTTTGCTGCTCTCTTCCCGGGGGCCATGGAGGGCCAAGAGGAGGCCTCGCGCATGGCTGTGGTCAGGTGTGTGTGATGATGATGCGTGTGTGTGTGTGTTTGTGTTATGCAAGTGAATGCCAGTAATTGTGTGCCTTATCAACAAAGTGCTCTCGTGTGTGTGTATGTGTGTGTGTGATTTGACAAGCAACTGAGGTCCTATGCACGTGTTTCATGTGAATGATTTATGCTGTGCTCATGTGCCCTGCACAGGCGTGGTTACCAGCGCGCGTCGGTGGTACCCACACACCAAGTCGAGGCTCTGTGGCGAAATTATGAGACGTGGGAGATGAAAACGGACAGGCAATTGGGTAAAAAGGTGAGCATTACAACTCACAGGTCATGAGACGTGGAAGATGAAAACAGACAGGCAACTGGGGAAAAAGGTGGGCATTACAGCTCACAGGTCATGAGACGTGGAAGATGAAAACAGACAGGCAACTGGGGAAAAAGGTGGGCATTACAACTCTGACAGGTTATGGGACGTGGGAGATGAAAACAGACAGGCAACTGGGTAAAAAGGTGAGCATTACAACTCACAGGTCATGAGACGCGGGAGATGAAAACGGACAGGCAACTGGGTAAAAAGGTGAGCATTACAATTTAGACAGGTTATGAGACGTGGGAGATGAAAACAGACAGGCAACTGGGTAAAAAGGTGAGCATTACAATTTAGACAGGTCATGAGACGTGGGAGATGAAAACAGACAGGCAACTCGGGAAGAAGGTGGGCATTACAAATCAGACAGGTCATGGGACGTGGGAGATGAAAACGGACAGGCAACTGGGAAAAAGGTGGGCAGTACAACTCAGACAGGAATTCCTAGGTGCACAGGACGGGACTAATGGGGCAGAAGCACCTCAATCGAAAATTTAAAATAGGCCAGACAGGCACATGTGCACGCTGCATGCAAGGGATGCGCTTATTCAAGGAAATTTTTTATTGTAATCAGCTATGTTGCTGGTTATAGTCAGGGTTGTTCACTTCATTGTTCGGCAGCATAGGTTTGGTGAAGATGTGTGAAAGTGAAATGAACCAAAAATAACGCAAACCCCGGACGACTCTGGCTCAAATTCATCTTCATTCCCATATGCACAATGTATTCACTGGCTTTGAATGAATCAGCTTCTGGTACATTCTCACACATAAGTCATTTAGCGTCTGGTACAATCTCACACACAAAACACATGATCTCTGCATGCATGCGCGTGCCTCTTCTGCGCTTAGTGTCTTGATTTGGCTGCCACCAGGCGCCTGGCAGCATTTGCTTGTTCAACTTCCTTTGTCTCTAGTCAGGTTGCTGTTTGCTTTCCTGCTTAATGCAACAACCCACGACCTGACCTTCTAGCATGACGCAAACGCACATACCATCATCGTTCTTAACCACATGTATCTTTTCTTAAATGCTGGGCGAGGGGCAACCCTGCTTAGTTTCACTCGTCTTGAAACTCTCTCTTGCATTTGCTCAGATGCTGGACGAGTGGCGACCACGCTACCGGGCACACGTGGAGTGCTGCGCAACAGGCTTGTGATCATAACTCACTTGCTTTCGCACATTCATACACTTTGCTCAGATGCTGGACGAGTGGCGACCACGCTACCAAGCCGCACGTGGAGTGCTGCGCAACAGGAAGCGAAAAGTGGACACCTTGAATCCCATTGCCCTGCCCTTCCCCCCAGGTATGAATGAGGGGGGAAATAAGTTACAGTGTTGGCAGGTGCTCGTGCAGGTGCGCGTGCAGGTGCAGGTGCAGGTGCAGGTGCAGGTGCAGGTGTGGGTATGGGTGCGGGTGCGGGTGCACGTGCAGGTGCGCGTGCAGGTGCAGGTGTGGGTGTGGGTGCACATGCAGGTGCGCGTGCAGGTGCAGGTGTGGGTGCATGTGCGGGTGCGAGTGTGGGTGTGAGTGTGGGTGTGGGTGCAGGTTTGGGTGCAGGTGCGGGTGTGAGTGTGGGTGTGGGTGTGGGTGTGGGTGTGAGTGCATGAGTGGGTTTGTGCGAGTGATAGCACATGAGCGTGTGCGTATGCGTGTGGCGTACGTTGCCGCAACCTGTGCTCCAAAACAATACACCCGCCTCCACCATTTGTCTTCATCAAACCTCCATCGTGCTGCGCAGGCAAGGGTGGCCCCATGCAAACAGCTCAGGCTGCTCTCTGGCATCAATTCATCACGTACGAGAAGTCCAACCCCCAGGTGTGTGCGTGATCCATGCGGCTGCAGACTTTCCAAGTTGCAGGACTACAGGTATTCCATCAAACGTAGTGTTTTGTCTATTCGCTTATATACTTGCGTGTGTGTGCTCTGCATGTATGGCTCTGGCCAACGCGAAACGTAGCGCCTGACAGCAACTCCACACTTCTGCTCCTTCCCTACTTATAAGAAACGGCCACTGTCTCTTTGTGCTCTCGGAAGATGCAGCACTACTCCTTCCTGGCTTATGAGAAACCGCCACTATCTCTTTGCGCTCATGAGAGCTACAGCACCTCTCCCCCAACCCTAAGAGCAACTCAGTACAAATTCCCTCCTCCCCCTTTTTGGCGGACCTGTGCTTAACAACTCACACGCAGCACACTATATACACACACGCACAGGCACAGACAAATTTACACACACATGCACACACACACATCACACACACACGCACACACACATCACACACACACACACACACACACACACACACACACACACACAGAAGCTTGAGCCTGACTCCGCCCTGCTGGTTTCTCGGGTGACCCTGGCTTATGCGCAATGCCTGACGGTGCTGTGGAACTACCCAGAAGTGAGCTCTCAGAGTGATTATTTTCTCTGTCATTTCAAGGGTTGGCCAGGACCGTATATTCGCACCGTACATGACCGTATGTATGGTGATTTCCCTGCTAAAAATACCGAATGTACACCGTATTTACGTTTAGATATATGGTTCTGGCCCACCCTAGTCAAATCCCTTGGGAGACACACACTCAACAGTGCTTATGCCTGGATGCTCATAGCCACGCCCAATGCCTGACAGTGATGTGGAATGACCCATGAGTATGCTCAGAGTGGCTATTTCTTTGTTTGTGAACAGTGTCTGACTGTCCTGCGTGGGCGAGCTCAAGGTCCTGTCACTTTGATTTCTGCCACTTTGTTTTCTATCACTTTGTTTTCTGTCACTTTGTTTTCTATCACTTTGCTTTCTGTCACTTTGCTTTCTGTCACTTTGTTTTCTATCACTGGGAGGTTTGCATTAACGTGTGGATGACATTGACGTAGGTCAACTTGTGTTGATGCCTCTGCCTCAGCCTACATAATGCTTTGGCATTATTTCTTTGAAGGAGTGTGGCCCCTATCCATCTCGAGCCTCACTTGATGAATGAGCAGGATGGTCAGTTCCGACACAAATTGCTATCAAGAGGCGGCGTTCTTTATGCTTAGGGTTGGCCAGAACCATATATATACGGTGTATGTACGGTATTTGTGGCAGGGAGATTACCACATATACGGTCATATACGGTGCATATATACGGTTCTGGCCAACCCTACGCATATCTATGGTTCACCCCTGGCCAGCCTTATATATGCTGCAAGACACCTGAATTGGCAATCAGTCTGGAGCTTGTAGTGCAGCAAATACACTGCTGCGCCCGTCCATCAGCAGCAAATACAATTATGTTTCTGGCCCAGCTAACATTGGTATAACTGCACCCGTCCATCCTGATTACTGTAATGATTTGTGGGTCTGCAAACACGAGCACTGCACGTGTACTAATTGCTCAAACATTCCGTCGGTTGCCTCCCTTATGGCCTGCTTTCTCTTTTCCTTCTTTTCACATTGAGGTTGCAATCTGCATCGCTGCCTGGGACATGCAGCAGTGTGTGTGTGTGTATGTGTGTGCGAGCGTGTTTGTTTATGGATGTGTGTAAGTGAGTAAATGTGTGTGTGCATGTGCATGTGTGTGTATGTGTATGTGTGTGTGCGTGCGTTTGTACGTGCGTGCTTGCGTGCGTGCGTGTGTATGTGTACGTGGTGTGTGTGGTTTGCCATTGACATAGCAGCTTTGTGTGTTCTTGCGCTGCTGATTAAAGACTTTTATTGAAGCATCAAGGCGCAGGACGTAAGCTGCTTGCCGCATGCTGGGTGTGCTTGCAGACGCAGCCTTGCTGCATGTGAAGTGCCAGGCATGGTTGGCATGGCAGGCATGGCAGGCAGGCATGGCAGGCAGGCAGGCATGGCATGGCATGGCAGGCAGGCAGGCATGGCAGGCATGGCAGGCATGGCAGGCAGGCTGGCAGGCATGCAGGCATGGCAGGCAGGCTGGCAGGCATGCAGGCATGGTTGGCATGGCAGGCATGGCAGGCAGGCATGGCAGGCAGGCAGGCATGGCAGGCAGGCATGGCAGGCAGGCATGGCAGGCAGGCATGGTAGGCAGGCAGGCATGGCAGGCAGGCAGGCAGGCATGGCAGGCATGGCAGGGCCTGCCATTGGGGAGATAGGGCTGAACTGTGCAGCATGTTTGTGTGCTGATTCACAGGTGTGGTTTGACAATACGGTGTGGTGCCAGGGCCTGCCATTGGGGATATAAGGTTGAACTTGGCAGCATGTTTGTGTGCTTGTTCACAGGTGTGGTTTGACAATGCAGTGTGGTGCCAGGGCCTGCCATTGGGGATATAAGGTTGAATTTGGCAGCATGTTTGTGTGCTTACTCACAGGTGTGGTTTGACAATGCGGTGTGGTGCCAGGACATGGGCGGCAGTGCCAGAGCAGCGCCGGTCCTGGCTCGAGCCCAGGTACGTGTGTATGTTGTGTGTTTTGAGTGTATGTGTTGTGTGTGTGTGTGTGTGTGCGTCCATGTGTCTGTTCGTGTGGAAGTGTTTGTGTGCATGTGCGTATGTGTTTGTTTCCATACGTGTGCGTGCACTCAGGCTTGCTTATACCATATGCACGTACATACTGTCCGTAAGTGTGCACGCACCCACATATTAGCAAATGTTTTTTTTTTTTTGCTAATACTCTTTGAGCTTATTAGAGTATTAGCGATAAGCGATGAGTTGCTCATGCATCTGCCCACGCACAAATGGCGCTCTTTGGATGTGCACAATGCATTTGAATTGCTTACGCATTATGTTCTTGCATCTACCTACACACAGGTGGGCCTCCCTGGATGTGCACGAGGCCATCAATTTTGCTAAAGCATAATGTTCTTGCATCTGCCTACGCACAGGTGGTCCTCCCTGGATGTGCACAATGCAATTGAATTGCTTACGCATTATGTTCTTGCATCTACCTACACACAGGTGGCCCTCCCTGGATGTGCACGAGGCCATCAATTTTGCATAAGCATAATGTTCTTGCATCTACCTACACACAGGTGGTCCTCCCTGGATGTGCACCAGGCGATTGATTTGCTTACGCGTAATGATCTTGCATCTGCTTACGCACAGGTGGCCCTCCCTGGATGTGCACCAGGCGATTGATTTGCTTACGCGTAGTGATCTTGCATCTGCCTACGCACAGGTGGCCCTCCCTGGATGCGCGCTGCTGCGCTTTGCACGTGCGGACATGGAGGAGGGGTCAGGGAACTTGGAGGGCGCACAGCAGGTGCGTGTGGGTGTGTGTGTTCTTATGCATCGGAGGAGGGGTCAGGGAACTTGGAAGGCGCGCTGCAGGTGCGTGTGATGTGTGTGAATTTTTGTATTGGAGGAGGGGTCAGGGAACTTGGAGGGCGCACAGCAGGTGCGTGTGAGTGTGTGTGATTTTATGCATTGGAGGAGGGGTCAGGGAACTTGTAGGGCTCGCTGTTGGTGCGTGTGGGTGTGTGTGTTTTATGCATGACTTGGATTACGTGTTCTGTGATGGAGTGAAGCTGTCCTGTTTGCAAGTGCAGGCACAGAGGGGTGGGGTCTCACAACCGGAGGGCGCTCTTGACACTGTCCTGTGTGTGTGTGTGTGTGCGTGTGTGTGTGTGTGTGTGTGTGTGCGTGTGTGTGTGTGTGTGTGTGCAGATGATCACAAGCGTGCTTGCTGAACACTTTGCAAGGTCAAGACCAATGTGTGGCCAATGTGTCTGAGGTTTGATGTGAGAAATGGGATGCCCCCAATCCGTATGCAGTGCAGTTCTATGCACATGCCTGGCCGCTCATACATACGGTACTTGTGTGCATATGGATTGTGGTGTGTGTGCATATGGATTGTGGTGTGTGTGTTTGTATGCGTGTGTGTGTTTGTACGTATGTGTATGTACGGTATATATAATTGTAAACAAGGAGGATCAGGAGCACGCTGTTTTGTTCACTTCTGGACGATCGATTGCAACGTGCAGCACACAAAAATCCTGGCGCTTAAACGCGATACTTCTGTAACCAATTGATTGACCATATATTGTCAGAAAGGGGTCACAGGTTTGTAGGGTAGGCCAGAGCCAAATGCATACGGTAAATTTGCGGCATTTTTGGTAGGGAAATCACCAAATATACGGTCATGTACGGTGTATATATACGGTCCTGGCCAACCCTACAGGTATGAGACCACAAATGTGTAAATGACGAGTTTCAGGCACCTACGCATCACGGCATCATGGTGTTGCCTGTGTGACGAACACGGTGCATTTTCATACAGAGGTTCTCAGGTATGAGACCTCGAATGTGTAGGCGACAAGTTTCAGCAGCACTTATGCATCACGGTATTGCCTTTGTCACGAACACAGTGCATTTTACTGCAGGGAGTCAGGTATGAGACCGCAATTGTAAGTGATGAGTTTGAGCGGCATCTATGCCTTGCGGTATCTGTGGTTGCACAATTTGTACACTCATCACACTTTTCTGCACTTAACAGCCGTATTCAGTACCTATAATGTGGCTGTGCAGTCGGGAGGGTTAAATAAAACTTGAACGCATTCCTGCCAAGACCGACACATACATGCATGCATGCATGCATTCACACAAGCACATACACACACAAACACACACTGTGGTGGTTTTAGGTGTACGAGGCCATGGCTGAGCAGCTACAGCACGAAACCCTTGAATGCACCAATGCCAAGACAGACACGCACAAACACACACATACATGTTCTCACACACTGCGGTGTTTTCAGGTGTACGAGGCCATGGCTGAGCAGCTGGAGCACGAAATCCTTGGGGACGATACCAAGGAGGAGGAGGAGGATGACGGGGAGATGGACGAAGAGGAGAAAGCTGCCATAGCACTGGTGAGCACATCAAGGGTTTTGTAAAACTCGGTGGCCTGTGCTGTACCTTGAAATGCAAGAGAGAAATGGTGTGTGAAATGAAGGAAGCCGTTGTAGTACTGCCAAGTCAAGGGTGCCGTGAACTCAGTGGCCTGTCTGTGCTAAAGATTGAAGTGCAAAAGAGAAATGGTGTGTGAAATGAAGGAAGCCGTTGTAGTACTGCCAAGTCAAGGGTGCCGTGAACTCAGCGGCCTGTCTGTGCTAA
>Ga0307947_1003729_pt1 | contig 12177 bp, 10 predicted proteins | sample OrgLakmetagen232_FD_201840 | JGI IMG/M metagenome (GOLD analysis project Ga0307947, IMG submission 201840) | Saline water microbial communities from Organic Lake, Antarctica - #232 | ecosystem: Environmental > Aquatic > Non-marine Saline and Alkaline > Saline | place: Antarctica: Organic Lake...
GGAGGTTGGAGTGGTGCAGGGGAGTGGGAGGGGGAAGGTTGGAGTGGTGAAGGGGAGTGGGAGGGGGCAGATTGGAGTGGTGCAGGGGAGTGGGAGGGGGTAGGTGAGACTGGTGCAGCGGGGTGGGGGGGGGCAGATTGGAGTGGTGAAGAGGAGTGGGAGGGGGAAGGTTGGCGTGGTGCAGGGGGGTGGGAGGGGGCAGCTGCTGTGGGAGCCTGCAGAGTGAGTGCAGGAAGGGCAGATTGAGGTCAGAACAATCTTCTGGAAGCAACTGCAATCAAAGCGTGTCCTTGGCTGAAGAAAGCACAAGGAGAAACACCTGCAGAATGAGCTGTCTGAAGCACATCAAAGTGAATGTGCACATGGATGTGCATGGGTGCAGACATTACACAACTAGCCAGAATCACATACCTGGGAGCTCGTGAGGGGCCCGCCTGCTGCTGCTGTTGCTGCTGCTGCTGCTGCTGCTGCTGAGAGGACGAGGGCGCTCCTTCTGCGTGTGTGAATGTGTGTGTTGTGTGTGTGTACGCGTATGCATGCTTGTGTTTGCATGCGTGAGTGAATGCGTGCATACTCACAAGTCTGTGCTTGTGTGCTGACGTGTGCATGTGTGTTCATGAGCCTATGAATGTGTGTGTGTCAAGTACGCAAAGGCATTTCCTTCCCACACAGGAGCCTGTTGTTAGTACCTATCATTGCTGATGCTGGTGGAGGGGGCATGAGGGGGGCCGGTGCAGGGTTGGCAGCGTCTCCCTTTCTAAAGCTCTGCAGAATGGGGTAGATGTTCTCAAAGGCGGTGTAGATGTCGTCGCGGAACTTGGCGCCTGTGTATATATACATGTGTAGGTGTGTGCATGTGTGTTTGTTTGTATGTGTGTCTGTGTGTGTATGTGTGTGCGCACGTGAGTGGAGCGGTGTGTATGTGCAGTGCGTTCAGCCATCCTGATTATTGGGTAGGCCGCCCTTGCGAGCAAGAGGCCCGTCTCATATCATGGATTGAATGCAAAGCATGAGCTCTTTCAATGATGTTAACTCATCATTGCTGCCAATATAACCTCCTCATCTCGTCCTAACACATCGTCTTGTTCCGCCACACTGCTGCCAGGCACTATCCTGCTGGGATCAAAGAAAGAGGTGCTCCTCTGAATGGGAACAAGTCAGCCTTTCCTGTACCTCCCAGCCAGCCACGAAGATGTGCAGTACACATGCGTACACAAGTGTGTGGTGACTCACGTGTGCCGCCACACATAGACAACAAAGGTATTGAGACATCCATGAACACATACGCGTGCTCTCTCATGCAAGCACATACCCATACACGTGCGCATCACCTGTTCCAACGTCAAGGTGAGCACCGCGCAGGCACACAAGGCACGCATGCTCTTCACATACACATACCTGTGAGTACCACTTTGCCAGACACAAAGATGAGCAGCACCACCTTGGGCAGCTGCATCCGGTAAATCAGGCCAGGGAACAGCTCAGGCTCGTACTGCAGCCACAGGTAGAAGCAGAGCAAAGGCACAAGCGCGGTTGGGACATCTCCAGTCCGGCACTGAGGAATTGGTTGTTTTTTATGGCCAAGCAAAAGCAGAAGCCAGATTGGAGCTTCCAATTCAGCACTGAACCATTGGGTGTTCAAGGCTGCTTGTAAAAAAACGTTGCCTGAGAATGATTGGTAGAGCAAGCCAGGTCCACAAAAAGGACTGACAAGCTGTATGTGTGCGGGGGTACTGACAAAGTATGTGCAGCCAGAACTTTAGTGCGTGATCATAACAGGTGGAGCAAAGGCGCTCGCGCAAAAACACAAATGCATGCAGGAAACGAAAAGGATGAAACATGTAGGTAGGACAGGAAGTAGCAAAGCTTGTTGTCTTTCCATAAATGGCAGAGGGGAGAGCTGGGCTTTTGCAGCACGCTTCCCTTCCCTTGTGGTGCGTGACAGAGTGCAGGTGGTAGGTTAAGCTCGTCAGAGCAGCTATTTGGCACCTCTCAGGCTTGAGGGCATTGATGCTAGGGTGACCACAGATGCGTTTATACAGGTGTGACATTGTACATGCACGTTGCATGAACAACAGTAAGCCCTGAACAGCATGATGGGAGGTGAAACACGCACGCACGTCTGCTGCTGCGCTTGCACCCTTGTCATAACGGGCCTGAGATGTATGCAAGCACTCAGGGTCGCCAGAATTATAGGTGGGCATGTAAATTATCGTATAAAGGTCTTACATTATAAACGTGAAACAGTCCTCCTGCCAACAATACCGCACACACACTGTTTATGTATCCAATTATGCATGTATGTTCATACACTTATTTCTGCTGGTCCTACAAGTAAACAAGGCAGAACTGTAGGACTTGCGGTGATGTTCACCTGACCAGTTGACCTAAGGTTTAGGAGAGACAAGCTGGTGCCCTTGGGCAGTACATGTCCTCTTGTGCAAATGTGAGTCGGTCAAAGGAACGCTAACACACCATGCCGTGTACGTGTCAAGCTTACAATCACGTTGGAGAAGAGCTGGTGCTCAAACGCAAGACCTCTCGTGCGAAACCTACGACTTACATCGCCATGTGCCGTGCACAACTTACGTTGGAGAAGAGCTGGTGCCCAAACGCCAGGCCCTCTAAGCGGATGGGGAACCGGACATCTGTGGAACCCACGATGTTCTGCACCTTGAACTCCTTAAAGGTGGCCGGGAAGCCCAGCTTCTGCACGATCTTGGCGTACTGCAAATGAGCAGGACACAGACACAACTAAGAAACACGTCAGCGTGCGTGCCGATCTGAGTGTGGGATGGGGGAGAGGGTGCGTGTGTGGTGTATGGACGTGTATGTATGCGTTTGATGGTTGAAAGAAGACACAAAACGTAATTCACTATTCCTTTCCGAGCTTTTTCAGCGCAACCTTCCTTGCACGATCACAGGATTGACCCATCAGACATGGATCAAAAGATGAGGATCAAAGCTTGCAAATCCTTGCTGTGCGTTGTATGAATATGAAATCCATAAAGCCCTATCCCCCTCACGTCTATTGCCAGCAACGGAGACCTAGCTGACCTCTTCAGATGATGATCACCTCAATGTTCTCCCACGCGTACACATCCCATCCAAATGCTTCAACATACATGACAGCCGCAGCTTATAACTTTTTCACTAGCAAATCCCTCCAACTACTTCTGCAGCCTTTCGCAAAGGCATGTCCGACCTAACTCACTTCTGGGAACACTCATACACACACACACACACACACACACACACACGCACAAACACAAGCGCTCTTCATGTTGCACCCAGCAGCAACACGTAATTAAGGTAGTTAAACAACAAGCATCAAAGCGTAGCTGCCCCCACCTCACCAAAGGTAGCAACACGATGAAAAAGCTTCTTTCTGAAGTGTAATGGAGAGGAACCGTGACACTTACCTTCCGTGCTGCAGTCCTGGCGTCCTCCTCAGACTTGGCACCTGTACACACCTGCGTGTGAGATTGTGTAGTATAAAGTGCGTGGATGTTTCAGATGCTTATGGGTGGTGCTTACATGAACAGGTCCCACATACGCTTCATTTCATCCTGTGTGGTGCCCCCAACCAAAGTGGGTTCCACCGTGTCACTATGTAGAAATGTATGCAATAAAGAGGTTTATAGGAATGAGAGAAACTGGCATTCAATAATTGTGTCAGAAATCGCGGTTTTGACTGACCAAACTCCCAACAAAATGCAGGCCCAGATTCTGGGATCCTCACGACTCAATTTTGTGTTGAAAGCGTGAGGGCTCTGTTATTCAACAGTTAATTGTTGACAAAACGAGTCACAGCAACCAAACAAATACATTATCTGAGAGTGGCACATACCCTGCACGCACATGTGCACACATACACATACACACATGCACACACACACACATGCACACACACACGCACACACACACACACGAACAAACAAGCTCACACCCACCATTTTGCCTGAGGCAAAGATGAGTGCCGTGGTCTTGGGCTCTCGAATGCGCATGATGACTGCGGCAAAGCGCTGTGAGCAGAGAGGGGGGAGGGGGAGAAGCATGGTCAGACGGGAGGGAGGGATGGCTGGGGGAGGTGATGCGGCAAAAGATTGAAGAAGGGTTAGGAAGGGCCAGGAAGGTTTAGGATGGGCTAGAAAGAAATGTTGGAAAGGGGGAGGGGAGATGTGGTGGCAAAGGAACGTAGGAGCGCGTGGTTGGGGGATCAAAAGGAGGAATACAGTGGGGGAATAGGAGGGTGCATGAGGGAATAGGAGGTTGTCAGCAGGCCTCCCTTTGAGCTGGTTGTGGCACAAGCCCCTAGGAGCCTAACCCTGTTCCCTAGGCCTCCTCAGCGATTACTGGGAGACTGATGGCAATTCCAAGCACTAGAAGCAATAGAAAGATGTCATTCACCCTAAGCCACCACCCTAATCCATTCACTGAAGCGAGAAAGCGTTCGGCCCCCCCACCTTGGGATTGTACTCTGCATTTCGGGCATGCAGGGCAATCTCCTTGAGGTCTAGCTTGCATCCTAGGTTCACCGTGGATACCACGTTCTGGAGCACTGGAACAATTCCAGAGGGGTGCTTCTCACGGTTCACTGTGTTTGTGTGTGTGTATGTGTGTATGTGTGTGTGTCTGCGTATGTGCTGAAGTGCACGCTTGCTAGTGTGTACACGGCACGTGCATTCGTGTGGAGGGTGTATACAGAATGTGTAAGTGTGTGCGCGTGTGCACGTGTGTGTGCGTGTGTATGTGTGTGTGTGTGTGCGTGTGTGTGTGTGCGTGTGTGTGTGTGTGTGTGTGTGTGTGTGTGTGTGCGTGCGCGTGTGTGCGCGTGTATGTGTGTGCGTGCGTGCGCACGTGTGAGTGTTTGTGTATTTGTGTGTATTTATGTATTTGTGTGTGTGTGTGTGTGTGTGTGTGTGTGTGTGTGTGTGTGCACGCTGGCTGGCGTTTGCAGTGAGTGGGGGGGGCAATGCCTGAGCAATTTGTCTGTCCCAGGATATTTCTGCTGCATTCCCCACCTTCGCCCGTAAGAGCACCAGCACCGGATGGTCCAGCGCCACTCATACGCTTCCTGGTTCTGGTTCAGGAACTCCAGGAAAACGATAGAGTGCCTTTAATATTCCTTTCTGTGTTGTTGTTTATTAGACTGCAATAAAAACTTAAATTTGAATTGGTGGCATAAAGTGAAGGCGTCCCAAAATCTACAGAAGAGGAGTGGGACAGTGTGCTTGGCAGAAGGTGCTCTAAAGCACAGCTTAGGCCATGCCAAGCAAAAGGCCTGGGCGCGGGTTACGGTTTTGTCCGGAGACGAACGACTTGCTGTACCCCAGGGAAAACAAGGTGCCTGGCACAGTGCATGCGCAAGCTTACACAAGCCCAGCACACATGCACACACACGCATACACAATCATGATTGCACACACACACACACACACACACACACACACACACACACACACACACACACACACACACACACACACACACACACACACACACACACACACAAACACACACACATACACACACAGACACACACTCACAGATGTACACACACGCACGCACACGCATGTACACATACATAGGGTTGGCCAGAATTGTAAGTACACCGTATATGACGTATGTATGGTAATTCCTTTAAATGCCATATATATATACCGTATATACATATGAATGTAAGTTATTGACCAAGCCTACACATACACACTCATACACACAAATACACATGTATGCACACCTCCATTCAGTAAGGTCAAACTCTTCACGCAAGCATGTGCTCACGTACTAGAGTGCTGTACACAATTTGCTCGTTGTTAGCAATTACATGAATTGATTGAACACAGAAACAATGCTTGTCAGTTTTAGCATGATGCAGTTTGGCTTTCAATTCATGCGTACACCAGTTTTTTCTGCAACTGCATTGTTGTACTCACACATCATCAAGCACATACTCACTGCATGCAATATTTTGGAGGTGAAGGGCGCCTGCATGCACACTGCAGGATCCCACAACCCACAACTAATTCACCGATTTGCTGATTTGACCTAGATAGAATGCATGTTGTGCCCAACTTTGCACAGGAATTTCGTAAGTTGGAGTATTACTGCAAGAATTGCGACTATGTTGAGGACTCGGACCCCCGGGAATGGTGTGTCTACATCTCAGAGACCACCTTTAGCAGCAAGGACAAGACGGTCATTGTGCAGGTAGGGCCACGCACGTGTTTACTGACTGTGTCATAAGTCATAACTGCATGCTTTACACACTACGCACACTGCCGTGTAGTCTAGGCACCCTGCCCGACTGATAAATGGTCACTTTCCCCTGCAACGCGATAGAGTACAGGTTTGATTAAAGGTCCTTTGTTTTTATCAGGATGTGAGGGGAGCCATAGTAACCTTAAGCTCTTTGCGTTGTCGCTACTGGAGGGTTTTGCAATATGTGTATGTGTTTTATACATAGTGACAGAACTGAAACACGATTATACATTCATTAATCACGTGAATGGAGCTGGTCTGATGCAACTGCTGTTCACAAAATTTAAGTACTTGAGCGCCCTCTCAAATTTGTTTGTATTACCGTGCGCAGGACGTGATTGCGGACCCCACTTTGCCTCGCACCAAAGATGTGAACTGCCCCAGGTGTGCATACAGCCCCTTTTCCCCTCACCCCTTTTGTTACAGCTACTCCTTTCCTGTAGCTATTTTTTTGGTTAGCCTTGTATCACTCTCTTAATGTTTGACTTGTTGTATGTTGAGCGCACGTGACAGCCATGCACACAACCAAAAAATGTAGTGTCTGATACGACTGAATTGTGGTTCCACGTGCAGTCAAGCATCACCTCACAACCACAACCTACATATTTACAGCTGCCTGTAAAATCAAATAATGCCAATGAAACCCATGTGCAGCTGTCACCACAACGAGGCTGTGTTCATCTCAGAGTCCACAGAGAAAGGCATGACACTGTACTTCAACTGCGTGGCATGCCGGTACCGTTGGAAAGACTACATTTAGTGATGCTTGTATTGCATTGAGAGTAGTGCACAATCGACCCCCTTGTTGATCGACACTGCTGGTAGGGGTTTAGAAATCGTGAATTGTAGAGACAGGCTCTGCCAGGGTGACTGGTTACTAGTGTTGTGGTCATGCTTCCAAATTTCTGCCTTCCGTATATGCGTAGCAGGCTGCCGCATCGAAATGTGTTAATGATGCTGGTCTTTCTGCATCGAAGGGATGTGTTTGTACCATTCTGAGCAAGAGCTGTTACATAGGAGCCTATCCCTAATGAGATCATTTGATGAGCTACCATAATTTTTAAGTCAGAGCAGGCTGGTCAGAGTGTATATAATCTCCGCTCATCAAACTGAACCCGTACGTCTCCAGGTGAAAGCGTAGTTCCAAGCAAAAGCGGCAAGTAGTATTACCTACGAACCCTAGAAGCAACTAATTAAATGGTTTGGCCACCAACTGTGAAAGGATCCTCCCCCAGCCAGCCTATCAGATGCTCAAACGCATGCTGATTATTGGTTACACCAGCATAAGAGATTCTCCATTTTCTCAAATTTTAACTTTAACAGCTGTAACACAACACATGCACGGTAAATTCAATTCTAATATATGATGAAGGTTCTTAGGACACCAGTCCACAAAACTCTACATAAAATACCAAGAAACAAGGTAGCAAAGGCTTTGCCAAAAAAGAAAAAGGTTAGTCGCCATCGGTGACGGATCTAGCAATATTTCCTATCAAAAGGAGGATGTCCACTGCTACCAATAAATTACACGAGACTACCTGGTTCCAATCGATCACAACCTTGCTAAACGACCTTGGACCTTTAGCATGCACACCTCGCGACTTTCTGATGAAAAAAGGAAAAAACTACGCAGGCAGTGAAAACCACTCCCCACATTAATTAAGGAAAAGGAGCCACTTTGTTACCGAGTACCGTAAAGCTCCTCCACCGCGAAAAGGAAAGGAAAAATCAATGGGGATCAGGAGGGTTGCAGGCTTGGCCTGAAACCGGCTCCTGATGAGAGTTGATAACAGTACTGGAAAGGGCACGTCTAGTATGGACAACTTTAGCAGCAAAGTTCACAGAGTGCACATGGAGCTTGGAGGCAAGCTTCTTAACTCTTTGAGAATCGAGACCCGGTTCTTTGAAAGGCTCCAGAGTGTGGGTGTTGTAGATGGTGCCGCCTACACCCAAAAGGATGATGTGGAGAGAAACGGAGGCAGGCTCCTTGGAGAATGTTGCAAAGGTCTATGTGCTGTTCCTTTGCGTCTTGATGACATACTATCGGAGGAGAAGTAGAACTTCCTAGCGCTCTTATAAAAGAACAGAGACACCCTCAACTGTTTAACTACCCAGATGACAGAGGTTGCAAACACAGCGACCACATTTCTCTCATAACAAACACCCCCCTCTCTTTGCTTTGGGTTGCAACCAGCCAAGAATGCACTACCCTTGTTTCGAAGCACGGGGCTGAAAGCCGCAAAAACAGAGCCCTTTCCAAGAATCCAAAAGTTAGATGATTGCTGCCAGATTTTCTGTAGCCCAGTCAGCCGAGAGCATCCAGAGAGAGAAGATAACTAGGTATGACGATGTGTTGCGATGTGATACATGCCAACGCATTTACCATTGGACATGTCTGATTGGCCTGAATGCCTGCTCACGTGTTGCAAGGCAAGCCGCGGAAAATAGAGAGGACTGACACCGCCCAGCCTGTACTGACCTAAACTAGATGGAAAAGGATACCAGAAGCAAAGCAGAAAATAAAGAAATGGTGAAAGTGCTCTGGCAGAACTGCTCTTAGCTAACCCCGACTTTGACACACGTAGATTGTTATAATAATGCACTCAGCCAAGTGCCCAACCAGAAGACCAAGAAATAGACATTCTTACAAAGCAAGGCTATGGTGGTTGTACCCAGCGCTTTATTAATATGTGGGACTCGTTGCAAGGCCAAAACATCAGAGGCAAGGCACTCTTTGTCACGGACACTGTCAAGCCCTAGGTACACAATCAACCCACTTGCTTGGATGTGTGATATCTGGGTACAGGATGTGGATCTCCTCAAGCCAGCAGGATCTAATACAGACTCAGAGGAACCACAAATCCCCGAACACATAAATTGTCAGGCAGCCTGTGTGTATGGCATTCACAGCATCTGCACAGGAAGGCTTCCTTAGAACGTCTGAACATTTTGCTACGTGCCTACAATCAAACTAAACGGATTGGCCTGCACAATACTACACAACCACCTAACTACACGCAGCAACTGAAATTGCAGGTCTGCTACAAAGGTACAAACTTCAAATGAGCTGACCAAGCAACATTGGTAAAAAGGCAAAAGATTCCGTTATGTACTGCACCCCGAGGCACATTACGACTTCCCTCCAGAAATGGGCAATAGTACTAAACAAAATTTTGCCAGCCCCCTAGATTTTGACCCTAGTTACCAAGCCTACTGGAGCAAGAACCAATGCCCTTGACACGAAAACAATACTGATCCTGATCCTGGAGGCAGCGGCCCCACATTCACCATCAATAGAGCCGAACTTACAGCTTTGCTAGTAGCGGTACAACAAGGAAATACTTAAATTGCTACAGACAGTGCCACATCCCTCTTTCAGATTGGAAAACAGCTATTGAACGCAATGGCTGTACTCCACCATTTGCATAGGGAAGTACTCAAGGACATTGTAAATCTAATCCAATCCTCATCTTCTACCATGACTTTCACAAAGCAGCAGTCAATCAAAATTCTGACATCTCCCTCCGGCCAGCTACTGCCCCCTTCTACGACCTGTTCTGGCTTAGCAAGGCGTGCCTAACAAAGATGGCTGGCTTCCATACAGAAGAGCTACGAGTATTGACTAACTTACAGGACAAGCCAAAACAACATAAAGACGCCCACCTTTACCTTGGTGAAGCTAACACAGATACAATGCTATTTTGCTATACAAGCTTAGGCAAAATTGCATGACACGCCTGAGTGTGTGCAGCACAGCCCGACTCTCATACACAGCAACTTAATGCGAGGCCCCTTGCTCATGCCCAACTCAGTAACACATTCTAGTCCATGCCAAATGTGACTTTTAAGGAACAAGTTCTCAAATATAGGACGGATACAATAAACACAGACAAACACACCAAAAGGCTTAGCCACATGACAGGCCCCCTGCCCCAAATTCGACAATGCAGCAATTTATACAACATTGATCATGCTTACATACTGAAGCAGAGTTCGATCGGGGCAACTTCAGAAATGCACGTTTTCCCTGCCAAAGTGGGTGCAAAATGCACACCGGGCCCTACACAGCACCCCAGAATGTCAAATTTCCAGCAAATGTCAATGGTTAAGATATAAAATCAGGTATCTTGCATTCAGATGAGGTAGAAGGGGCTTCGAATTGGGTGAATGGCTTATTGGCACTGTTGGAGTGCATCGGGAAATGACTTTAGCATATCCGCCAGCCATATAAGCCATTCACCTTATAGCCAGCATAGCTGATCGATAATATCCTACCACCTGCCCATTGTATGGAGGATCAGACAGTGCTCCACACATGCTTCTTAGGTGCAACAACCATACTCTGAATAGAATGCACGTAAACCGATATCACCATGCAGTTAGCCGTTGTGGGGAAGAGATCAGCAAAGGCAAGCTGGGCTCAGCAACCGTTACAATGGATGCTTTTAACAGTGAAAGGCTTATTAACCTTAACATTGAATCTTCAGCTGTCTCGCCCACTCTTTCTTCCCCGAGGGACAGGGACATACATCTTGCCTGCTCAGACATTAACCTGCAACAGACATTAGATAAAGCACATTACCAACATCTACCGCTTATCCAGCGTCTACGAACAAGGAGCCTCCGAGGAGTCCTAGGCATCTCTAGGAACAACAAAATCACACTTTATGTTATAATCCTTGGAGTCGGGGGTCAACAGCAACAGCAACGTCTCCGTTTCCTTAATCCATGCTTGTGGCGTTATCACCCTCGCGTAGTTTTTCTTTTCTTGGAGTCGGGGGCACAATCTACAACCAGTACACCATAACTTTTCTACTAAGCCTGGGCATACCTTTACACAAGTGCACCAACTAGCCACTGTCCTACCCTGCCATGCAATAAAAAGCTTAGACAAGATCACAAAAACAATGACAACAGTGATAATAGGGGCGGGATCTGAGGGGCGAGTTACTGGTAGAGCGGCTGGCTTCAGAAGGGCTAGGCGCAGGCTGGATCGCATGGCTGACAACCCGCCGAATTCTCATTGGTCTCTGTTGTTTTTCTTTTTTCGATTTTCGGTGGGGCTCTGGCTAGTGTGAGCATGAGTTGAGCCAAATGCACGCTGGTGTTTTCCCGCTTAAACTCTTACTTATTTAATGCGCAGTTGCCACCTTTGAACAAGGGAGAAACGTCATGCCCAACCACCTGATCCCCATCGAGAAACCGTCCTTCTTTCCATTGGGTGGTGCAGGACACAAAATATCCTTTCCTATTTCACTGTGGTGGTGTTTACACTATCTGCGCAGGAGACTGCAGAAAGCATAACTTTTGGACGACACGTGCCAAATCGATTAAAATTTATATATTCGGAATCCTGGCGTCGAGAGCTATCGATTGGTATATATATATGAGTCAAATCGGAGGGGGGGGCGGGGTCCAGAGTTTCTTGGACCCCCCCTCCAAAAATTTGCTGGGTCACCCGTACGAAATTTTGAATATATCATCGGAATCCTCAGCTCAAACCAAGTCGATTGGCACCCTTTTTGAGCAAATTGGGTTAAGGGAGGGGTCTGTGGACATGTCCAAAAGTCAGAGGCACACGCGCTCGGGTGTAGGCCGCGGGGTGAGTCAAGCCAATGAAGCAGCAATCTACCCCAGACATACAGGATTGTGCCAGCATGAGATAGTGGAATTCTGAAGAATTGGAAGTATTTTGAGACTGTGCAAGCCATTTATGGGTGCCTGGTAGGGCACGTGTTCATGGGCGTCCGTATCTCAGTTTTTGCCCCATAACTCTGCAACACTTCAGTTTTAGGTCTTGATGATTATGCAGATGGAAGCCTATTTGAAAAAGGAGCAGAATGGTACACCCTTTTTGTTTGGGTGGGGGCACTGGAAGGGGGGTTGGGGGGGGGGGGGGTCCCACAGGGGGGT
>Ga0307947_1003730_pt1 | contig 12171 bp, 17 predicted proteins | sample OrgLakmetagen232_FD_201840 | JGI IMG/M metagenome (GOLD analysis project Ga0307947, IMG submission 201840) | Saline water microbial communities from Organic Lake, Antarctica - #232 | ecosystem: Environmental > Aquatic > Non-marine Saline and Alkaline > Saline | place: Antarctica: Organic Lake...
TGGGGGGGTAGAACCACTGCCGGTGGTTAGTGCGGGGGCCAGGGAGGCTAGGAGCAGAGACAAGTCGTTGCCAGACAGAGGGGGGGTGGCAGCAGAAGAGGTGGGCTGCTGCTGCTGCTGCTGCTGCTGCTGTTGATGTTGATGTAGGTGAGGGGGATGTAGTGGGCGTGATGTCGGTGGCTGTGACGGTTTGGAGGTCTGGGACGGTTGCGCAGCCTGGATTTGCAAGGAAGGGGAATTTAACAGAAGTGTGGTAAATCTCATAACTAGATGTCTGAAGTGGTCCACTGTGTCCAAAGCATCAAGTGCTTACAAAGCACTAATAGCTATGCGAAGGGCCTTCAGTATTCAACACGATCACCAAATTTGATGCAAACACTTCAAAGCTTATACAAACGGTGTACTTTGTCATTGCAATGAGATTCAGGCTGGCCATGTGTGAAATGACGTACCGGTGGCTGCTGTGTGGGGTTGAGTAGCTGCATGACGGAATTGAGCCATTGTGGACCCCCTGCAGCTGCACCACCTGTGTGTGTTGTATGTGCTGCGTGTGTGAATTTGCTTGAATGTGTGTAGTCATATGCGCATGCGTGTTTGCCTGTACTTCAAAGAGTGTAAGTGCGTGCTGCCATATGAAGGGATAAAGCACAGTTTCAAAGCAAAGCACTCAACACCAACTCACATAGATGGCTTAAACAAGTGGCATGCACTTGAACAAATACGACCTCATCCTGTGTGTACCTGTGTCCCCATCCCTCGCTGACAGTCACGTGCAAGCAGTCACACACGTACATACGTATGCATTGACACGTGCATATGCAAGCGTACAGAAACATGCAAGCAATCAAATTGTCAGGAAGACCTTGCTGCTGGAGCTTAGCAAGACAGGGGAGTCAGCCTCTGTATCTTGAGTGTGTGTGCATGCTGATATGCTGATGCAAACCCTCGTTCCATTTTGCTTTTGTATGGGCAGGCGACAAATGGAACGAAACAAACCTTGTTGCTGCTGGGGCGGAGCAGGGAAGGGTTGCTGGAGTGGCTGTGACTGTGCGAGCTGCTGCTGCTGCTGCTGCTGCTGCTGCTGTTGTTGTAGCGGGAGCTGAGGAGCGGGCTGTGGCTGAGAGAGGGAGGCAAGGATGGAGGACAGTGCGCTGGAGGTGTCTGGAGCACTGCCTGTGTTCATAATGTGTGCATGTTCTTTATTTGCGTGCACGTGTCACGTCGTACAGGGAGAGGATGTCAGATGTTAGCGTAAAATTACATACCTAAGTGAAAAAGGGGAGAGCTGTGGAAGCGGGGATTGTGGATGAAAGAGGGAGGCAAAGATGGGAAAATGGTGCAATGGGAATGTCAGGCACACAGTGTGGACTTGCATGCTGGGGGTCAAGGCATGCATGACTCTAATAGAGTTTAGCCTTGAAGGCTTCTGAAATCATACTTGGATGCATGCATACACAAATACACACATTTACAGGCACGCCACATTCACATCCATACCCAACTTACATCAATACACACACCCATTCACACCCATTTACACGCACACAACATACCTGTTTGTTGTGGAGGCAAGCCACTCTGCCTAAGAGCCATTGGTGCCGATTGTGGAGGCTGTAGGGGGTTGAACACAGGGGACAGAGAGGGGGCACTTGACACAATCACGGCAGGTGCAGTGGCCCCTGCACATAAGTGGTTGAGTGTGTATTTGTGTCCGTGCTAACCGTCCTCGCTTTATTTGAGATTGCACATGTGAGTTCAAGTGCATGTGCAAGTGATGCACTTGATGCATATTAGGGTTTTATGCAATTGCGTCTAGGCACGTGTTTGAACGTGCACATGTGTTTATGTGTGGATATGTAAAGAGCGTGTACCTGCAACGTAAGCCTACAGCTAACCACGTGTTGATGTGTGCGTGCATGTCTCAGCAAGCATGTTTTAATGCATACCTGCACATGCTTAGCAAGCATATCTATATGTGCATGCGTTAATGCATGCTGTACATGCCTCAGCAAGCATTTCTATGCATGCATACCTGCACATGTCTCAGCAAACGTATCTATGCGTGCATGCGCTAATGCATACCTGCACATGCCTCAGCAAGCATTTCTATGCATGCATACCTGCACATGTCTCAGCAAACGTATCTATGCGTGCATGCGTCAATGCATACCTGCACATGCCTCAGCAAGCATTTCTACGCATGCATACCTGTACATGTCTCAGCAAACGTATCTATGCGTGCATGCGTTAATGCATACCTGGTGGAACCCCTGAGGACAGGCCAACGAGGGCCCCTTTAGGGGGGCCTACTGGTAAATTTGCAGGGCTTCCAGGTGCTGGCACAGTTTTGGTAGGAGCAGGCAGGGGGACTACAGCTGGGGGAGTGACAGCTGGAGCTTGGCCGGGGATAGAGAGTGGGATTTGAGGCACGAGGGCTGGGTCATAGGGGGCGTCCTGTGCGTGTGTTGTGTGCGTGCAAGGTGCGGCAAGGCACAAGGGAAGGACTGTCGATGAGATGCGCACACGAATGGTTGCGCTCAACAGCGAGGGTTGCCGTTGATTTGACCTTTGTTTAACTTTTGGAATTTTGATGCTGAGTGTGTATGCCTGACAGCACCTTTCATAGCATGACTGTGAGCGCATGGCTGAGAGCGATCAGTCATATGCTAACAGTCATGCTACTCGCCGTGCCGTTGGTCATGCACTATCAGATGTCATACTCTTGTAATGCCATCATCCTCACTGCCATCAGCCGTGCAGCGTCTGCAGAAAGTATTTGACTGAGCATAGCGAGCAGCATGACAGAGATATAGCATGTGACTGACTTTAGATTTGCCAGTCACACGCAGGTGATACAGCCGGTCATAACCAATCGGTCATGCTACTATCCGTCATGCTACTATCCGTCATATACTATCAGTCATGCTACTATTAGCCATATACTATCAGTCATGCTACTATCCGTCATGCTACTATCAGTCATGCTACTATCAGCCATATACTATCAGTCATGCTACTATCAGTCATGCTACTAATTTCCTGCATCCTTCAGAAGCTGTGAGTGCTTTCAATCACGCCACCACAACTGTTCCTTGCTGCACTGCACTGCACGGATCAGGAACGGAACTTATTGAACAATAAATTCAGCATGATGTTGTGAAAAGGACAATTTGGAAGTAATTCACTACAGCATTACCTCACTTGCGTTTAGCAGCGCACGTGAGCACGCTTGTGACGCACCCCCCTCTCCAAACATGCAGACATAGGCCCTCAGGACACGAAACAGTTCAAGATAAGCCCCGCAAGGAGGAGGCTAGCTGCTGGCTTCAGGTGGCTTCAGGATCCTCTTGCCCGTGGTCGGGTTCGGGAGCTAGAAATCATAACTTTGCTAACGAGCACTTCGTTTGCATAATTCCACCCTCATCCATGTCTCTCTCTCTCTCTCACATACTCTGGCAAAGTGCACACGAGCACACACACACACACTTACAGCAAACAACACTACATGCACATACAACACACAAGACCACGCACAACACACACAGACACACAAACGCACACCTTGACAACAGGCTCTGCTGGCGTTGGAGGCACATGAGACGCCGTTGGGTAGCTGGCTGCCGGCAGCTTTGTGGCCCTGTCTGCCATGATGACCTTCTCTCGGCTGTCCTCCCCTGCCACCACAAACATGTGTCAAAGATCAGGCATGTCAGACACACACTCTGATTTTGTTCATGAAAGCTGCGATCCCCTGCCACCACAAACATGTGTCAAAGATCAGAGGCATGTCAGACACGCACTCTGATTTTGTTCATGAAAGCTGCGATGTACATGTCAATCTGGCAGAGCAGCCACATGTCCACGGCCCTTGTGCATGGCCACTTGTCCACGGCCATACAAGCGGCTACTTGTACACGGCCACTTGTACTGGTACTCCAGTGTTCAAACTACTACTCCAGTACAGTCCTGTCATGGTCTTGCCTGTCTAAGTAGCTCAAGTCGTTGCCGTACCTGCCACCACACCCCAAGCCGGGTCAAGGGGGAAAACTGGAGGAGGGCACCACAAGGCTAGGCTGGGGTGCATTTCGCGCAGGCGTGCCTGTTATGAAATGAAAAGACAGCTTTGCAGGGGAAATAAAATCTTTGGAACAAACAAGTGCAGTTGAATGTGTACATGCATAATAAATACAATTGACAAAGCATGCCTGATTAAAGGTGCCTCATATTTGTGGCCTGGTTTTTGGAGTTCTACAAAATTGACAAAGCTGGGCTACACGTGGACTAGGGAGAAGCATAGGACAGGCAAAGCCACACAGTGAATGTAGCAAAGACCCACTGATGTTTGTATTGTCAGCGTCTTCTCCTAGGTCCTGAACGCATTTGCTTACCAATACCGTCTCACAGGCTTGCGCTTATAATAGCAAAAGTCACATGTACACGCACGCACGCATGCACGCACACACATACATACACCATCACACGCGCTTGTGATCATCCTTTTTGTGCTGCACTATGAGCTATGCATATCAAGAGCCACATGTTCGCGCACACATACACACACCATCATCTCAGCGCGCTTGTGCTCATCCTCCTCGTGCTGGGCAACTAGAGTGGCCCTCTCGGACGCGTGCTCACGTTTGGCAGCATCTTGGAACTCTGGGTGGTGTGCCCCAAAAGGCAAAGGGCCCTTACTACACTGGTGATCTGCAAAACGAGGTGCGGAACTTCTGTCACCGATGAACTAACTGGATGTGTAGGCATACACCCCTATACTTGGACTGTATCAATGGGCGATCAAAGCAAAGACGTCCATAATCAAACTCTTGGGAGGCTTCTGGGTCTTTACATCCTAATTGTTGTATGTACAAGGCACAGCACGTCCAACGCAATCGTAATGGCCATAGAATGCCACAGTAATGTGCGGATCAGGAGGCACTCCCACACTCCTGATCCCACCATCTGCGCTTTGAGCATTTGCGCTTTGAGCACTTGCCACACAAAGTTGCACACGCCAATTGCTCATGCATACTCTGTCATCCACACGTCAACACCCACCATTAGTGCCTTGTCCGCTTGTGACTGACGCCAAGTCCTCCTCTGTCATGACCGCATCTTCTTTGGCACAAGAGGGAGGATCGTCCTGGAGGTTGGTGCAAGAGCTTACTATGTGAGAATGTCATAGGGAGTCAGCCTATTCGGATAATGCAATGCACGAGCTACTCACTTCACAACGCTGGCATACCATGACGCACTATTTCCCTTGTATTCAAAGCCCAGTACACAAGCACAGACGGCAGTACCAGCAACTTGACACTTTTTTCCTGTGCCCTATCTCCTCTTTAAACAGGGGGCTAAGGTTGTCTTACCTCCACTAAATCGCAGACTGCAACTAAACATCCCACGTTATTTAACGTCCTAAATCGTTTTGCAGCTCAATCTGTCTTAAACAGAGTGCAGGACTCCTTGTTCCTACGCACTTAGTACCTAATGACTACCACACAGACCACGACGACTTTTTAAAAACCAACCCCCCCCACATCTTTTTAACCACCTCACAGGAGGTGGCTGCTCTTTGCTACTATAATCTTTTCCTCCATTCAAATCCAAGTCCACGCAATGCCCACCTTCTTGAACCAACGCACGGACTGCAGTTGCTCCTCCTCTTCAGGCCACATCACTGATTTAGTACTCCGCCCAGCCCCACGCTTGCGCAAACTTAAGGCCCCCTCACTCTCACCCGCGCCTCCACCACCAAACAACGGAGGTGTACCAACGCGCGAGGCAGCGAGTGCTGCCCGCTCCCGTGCATTCACACTCCCTAAACCCTGCCCTCCCTCTTCCTGGAAGCCGTTTCCTCCAAACATGCTTGCAGCTCGCTGCTCAGAGGAAGTGATCTGTGCTGCCAGCGTGGCAGCACTGCCGCCAGCCTGGAGCCCCCCACTACCTGTGTAAGAGAGAAGCGCATGGAAGCAAGGGCGTGTGGTTTGTGTTGCACATTGTTTCTGCCATATGTTTGAAACGCATCATGTGGATACGGATTAATCTCACAGTGCACACGGTGCTTCTGCCTTAGTACATAAAAGTGCACACGGTGCTTTGCCATAGTACAGACAAGCGTGAGGAAGCAAAATGAATCCTTCTCAAGCCGCGCACGGTTCCTACTTCCTGCGTAATATTTAACTGATTGCTAGATATGGCAAGTCAGTGTTCCTTGCAAGTCAGGTCAAAAATAAGCAGGTGTTTATTAGGTGGGAAAGAGAAGCGAGCTTTGTTGCTGATGTAGCTATGCAGACACTAGGCAACAAAAGTGGAACAGGCAAACGTCATCTCTAATTTATTTGAACACAAAAAGCTAGATATGAAAAGCAAAAATATTTTAAAGGAGAAAGCATACGCGACGAAGGGAAGCATCTCTCGACATAAAAAACGTATGGTGACACTGGTAATAAAATGACTTAACACCACGCGTGTTTGCACCCACCTTGCCGAGCTGATGCAATGCCTCCAGGGCCATCACGCAGGGAGCCCAGCCTTGTAGAAGCAAGCCCCCCAGGAGGGGCCGCATTGCCACCCCCACTGCCACTGACAGACAATGGGGAAAGGTTAGTTGCAGAACCAGCACCAGTATTGTTGTTGTTGTTGTTGTGGTTGTTGTTGTTGTGGTGGTTGTGGTTGTTGTTGGCTGCAGCAGCAGCTGCTCCGAGGCGGCCCAGGCCTAAGCCTAGTTGCAGGCCTGGACGCTTACTGAGGAAGGTGCGTGTGGGGAGGCCTGGGGGAGGAGTTAGTGCAGATGGGGTACCTTGTGCGCAGGAGGCTGGCCTCTGCTGCTTATGCTCTTCCCCTGCTTTAGCTGGCGTGCTGGTAGGGGCGGGTGGCGGTGCTGCTGGCACATCAGAGCTGACTTCTGCGTCCATGGGGGTGTCGCATCCGTCATATAACCCAGCCAACTCCTCTTGCTGCTGCAGTGGCGTCTGCTGCTGCTGCTGCTGCTGCTGCTGTGGCTGTGGCTGTGGCTGTGGCTGCCCTCCCTCTGCAGCTACCTCTCTATTACGCACCCCGTTAGCCACCCCCTCTCCAGTTGCTGCGTGCACAAGTGCCGGTGCCTGTGCTGAAGCTGGTGTCGGTGATAGGGAGAAGCCTGCTGCTGCAGCGGCTGCAGGTGTAGTGGATGGCTTCTCTGGCTGCTGCGGCTCTTGCTGCTGTGAAGGCTGAAAGGGCTGCAGCAACACACACATGACAGAGGTAGGCACGCATGTCAGTTCAGTGCAAAGGCTAATCATAAACATAAACTGTGTGGTATAAAGTGCAAACACTATCTGGCATCAATTGTGAACTCGTTGAATTTTCAGCCCAGGCACCGGTGAGAGGTAGGGAAGATATACAGCTCAGGCACCTCATTTCATCACAGGTTAGGTTTACCGGACAATTAGGGCGAGTGCCCACGCGCTGCACGAGTCCTCACCTTTTTGTGAGAGGTAGGAAAGATAGAGTGCGGCACGGCTCCTGCCCTGGGTGGGGGAGCAGCTGAAGGTTGGTCTGCTTGGCCCTCTGAGCCATCCCTGCTTGCTGAGCCTGAACGGCTGGGGGGGGGCTTAAAACCTTTGGTGTGCAGCATCGTAGGGCCTGTGAAAACGACAACCACAAAACAAAGGGCACCAAAAGCGAGGCGTAAATGCAGGGCACAAGTGCTTGCAACAGCTTTTGGTTTGGCGCACAGCGCGCATCACTTAGTCAAAATGCTTAGTTTTTACTCCAAGAAGAGAGAGTGAGCGCCCCAAGGAGCAGCTTGTTGCGTCAGCTTATCATATATACATCATATATATATATATATATATATATAGAGAGAGAGAGAGAGAGAGAGAGAGAGATAGAGAGAGAGGGAGAGAGTGTGATTCATAGCAGTCAGCTCATTGTGGCATTTGTTACTACAGGTGGATTGAGCAGGTGGATATGTTACTACAGGTGGGCATATGTTATATGTTACTGCAGGTGGGCATATGTTACTGCTGGTGGATATATTACTACAGGCGGATATGTTAATTCAGGTGAATATGATACTGCAGGTGGGTATGCTACTACAGTGGATACGTTATTACAGGCGGATATGTTACTACAGGTGGGCATTTGTTACTACAGGTGGATTGAGCAGGTGAATGGGCAGATGACAGGAATGAGGCATTTGCACGCAAGGCTTGCAAACAGTTGTGTGTACAATTCGACAGACTGCTGAACAGGTCACGCTCTTGCCGCGCCGCACAGTTGCGTGCAGGTTCACTCACATTAATAATGCAAGCGTGGCAACAAACTCCATCCATAAGCGCCTACACTCATCAACAAGCGAGCGCACCTCCAGAAATGCTTGGTTTGTGATGAGGCAGTTGTCTGCACATGCGGTGACTGGTATGGAGTAGCGGTTGCCCTCCTCATCCATGAAGTCAATGTTTGCTGTGAAGGAGATGGGCTTGCTGGACTCAAAGGACACCACAACAGGGAGGCGCTCCTTTGCTAGGCCTATGAGGTTGCCCTACGGCGTGAGCGTGAAACAGAACGTGAGCACGTGAGCAGGAGGTAAGAGCAAGCAAGAGGAAGCGCGTGTGTGTGTGTTCCGCTGCTGCCGCCGTTGTCAGTACACAAGAAGAGTGAAGGCCTTAGCAAGCGTGAGCACGTGAGCAGGAGGTAGAGCAAGCAAGAGGAAGCGCGTGTGTGTTCGTTCCGCTGCTGCTGCCGTTGTCAGTACACAAGAAGAGTGAAGGCCTTAGCAAGGGAGCTGTTGCTTCCTGTGCCGCATCAGGCAAAATGCTATGTAAACGTATCAGCTAAAGCAGTTGTTATCAAAAGAAATTTCCCATGCTTAGATGGAGCTGGGTCACTGGCTTGATCCCACCCTCAAACTCTTGAAATGTAGAATCATTGACCACACTGTGTTACATTCTTATCACGCATCTGCACGTGCTCAAGGCCAGCTCTTGGCCAGTGTCCAGGTTTTTGACAAGGATAGCAACACCATCGCGGCTTTTCAACACCCCCTCCCTCATACATCTCAGCTGTAACTCATCTCAGGAAAATCGCTGCTGAATGGAAGCAACACCATCGTGGCTTTCCAGCACCACCTGCCTCGTGCATGCCACCTGAAACACCTGCTTGTTTTTACCACATGATTTGCTGTATGCACATCTCTGCTGTAACTCACCTCAGGAAAGTCGATGCTGATGGGGAGGTGGCTCTCATCCGCAGGGAGCCTGAAGCGCAGCTCCAAGTTGTCATACCCGTCGTTTACGATGTGAAATGTGGCCCAAGACTTCATGCCCAGAGGCACCTGCTCGTGGTGTGGTGTGTGGTAGTGTCGACACCCCAGCGTCCCAGCTGTTAAACTACTTTCCCCCCCCAAGTGTACCACTTAAGGCATATACTCTGCATCAGCTGTCGAATATTTGTATTCAAACTTTGGCTGAATTGGTCGATGCCAGGGGTCAGGTCGTCCATGAGTTTGTTTGGTTTGCATACCAACAAGAGGGAGAAAGCTCCTCATGCATAAACCCGCATGGGCTATCTAATTACTCAATTGTTTAGAATTCAACGCAGCCAGGGCTGGAAAAATAAGCCATGCCAAAGCTCACGCAAACTCATCAAACTACTCAATGCTATGTAGCAGCCAGGCTTGGCAGCCAGTGCCTGACCTTGTGAACAATACGTAAGCAGCTTCTACCAATTTAACTTGAAGCAAAAAGAATTACCGCAGGTAGTAGGCACTCCCTCATGTCAAAAGAGAGGCGAGGATGCTGGCCTTGACCACAGATCTGCAGGAGCAGGAATTGGGTACGGGAGTGGTTGCCAAGTTGGCACAAGATTAAGAGACACGCATTGCTGGTATTTGCATGCATGCAACATGTTGATGAAAGGAAGCTCGGCCCTTTTACTATGACGCCAATGACAGCTACTGCTATTGCGTTATGCTCATCAATGCACACAAAGTCGGTGACAGGCTTCACTTCCCTGTGTTTACAGTGCTTGTAAACTAATGGCACTGTACAGCGATGATTGCAAACCACCAGGATTATTGTGCAGCTCAATCTTGTTGATCCTAGGTACGCAGGCATACAAACATCTGCACTTGTCCACAGGCATACAAACAACTCAATGTACGCAGGCATACAAACATCTGCACTTTACGCAGCTAATCAAACAACTGCACTGTACGCAGCCATTCAAACAACTCACTGTATGCAGGCATACAGACATCTGCACTTGTCCACAGGCATACAAACAACTCACTGTACGCAGGCATACAAACAGTTGCACTGTACGCAGCCATTCAAACAACTGCACTGTACGCAGGCATACAAACATCTGCACTTGTCCACAGGCATACAAACAACTGCACTGTACGCAGCCATTCAAACAACTGCACTGTACGCAGGCATACAAACAAGTGCACTGTACGCAGCCACTCAAACAACTCACTGTACGCAGCCACTCAAACATCTGCACTTGTCCACAGGCATACAAACAACTGCACTGTACGCAGCCATTCAACAACTCACTGTACGCAGGCATACAAACATCTGCACTTGTCCACAGGCATACAAACAACTGCACTGTACGCAGCCATTCAAACAACTCACTGTACGCAGGCATACGAACATCTGCACTTGTCCACAGGCATACAAACAACTGCACTGTACGCAGCCATTCAAACAACTCACTGTACGCAGGCATACAAACATCTGCACTTGTCCACAGGCATACAAACAACTGCACTGTACGCAGCCATTCAAACAACTGCACTGTACGCAGGCATACAACAACTGCACTGTACGCAGACATACAAACAACTGCACTGTACGCAGGCATACAAACATCTGCACTTGTCCACAGGCATACAAACAACTCACTGTATGCAGGCATACAAACAACTGCACTGTACGCAGGCATACAAACAACTGCACTGTACGCAGCCATTCAAACAAATGCAACAAATGCACACAAGCCACAGAACTGTTCTTGCTACGTGTGCTAAACGCTCACCTCCAAATTCATGTATGGCTTGGTCTTGTCACCCCCCAGGTACACTGGCACTTTGGTTTCGTACGCCTTCCAGTCTCGTGGACAGAACTGCACTTTGACCTCCTCTGCCTGACCTGCACGTACCATCACACACAAAACACGCATATAGCCATATAGCCATTTGAATGTCATGACATGTTGGTTTGAATTTTCTTGAGAGAACACAAAGGAATAGCAGTCATTAATTGCACGGACATCTCCTGTTGAGACAGCCCAGACAGCATTGTCATATATGACTATTCTCCTTTGTGTATGATTCATTTTACAACGGAATGCTGACCTGGCGTCAAGCTGAGCTGATGTGGCACGATCTTGAACACGGCCCCTTCAGCGGTTAGGTCGTCCCCAAACACTACGTCCATCAGTTCCTCCTCGTTGCTGCGCAACAGGATGTTCATTGAGTAGGGTGCCTGCACAAAGGGGGAGAGAGAAATACGTGTGTGGCTGTTAGAAGCCAAAAATGCTGAGAGGCGGAATTGCAGCGATTGATAGAAAGCTCAAGCTTGCATGGGGCTGACTTTCTCTGTGAAACACAATGCTTGCTGCTACTGTGCATGGCATAGCGTCATTTACAGGGACGTTTATTGATTGAATTGTAGCTTGATATAGAAGGTTGGAAACAAGTTCAAGCTATTTCACTGCATGGAGAAGGAAACCATCAAGGGGTCTCGTTTGTCACGACAATTTGAACTTACCTTGATTTGGTTAGACCTGATCACAATGCGTGTGCCAAAGTCAATGGAAGCCTGGCTGACATTCAGACGTGGCCGGAAACCTTCAGCGTTTACGACACGCCTTTCCGGCCTGGACACGTGCGTACTGATTCCGTCATGCGCTACAGGCTCAAAGGCCACTTCCCATGCTTGTATGCCTATAGTCTCTGGCTTGTACAGCATCTGCAATGTGTGGGCAAAAGTTTGATTCAGACAGGCTTGTGAGGGGTACTTTCCTCATAGCTTCACACATCCCACATTCAAATCTGAAGTGGGAATTTGAGATTTTGGGGGGAGAGAGAGAGAGAGAGAGAGAGAGAGAGAGAGAGAGAGAGAGAGAGAGAGAGAGAGAGAGAGAGAGAGAGAGAGAGAGAGAGAGAGAGAGAGAGAGAGA
>Ga0307947_1003739_pt1 | contig 12158 bp, 11 predicted proteins | sample OrgLakmetagen232_FD_201840 | JGI IMG/M metagenome (GOLD analysis project Ga0307947, IMG submission 201840) | Saline water microbial communities from Organic Lake, Antarctica - #232 | ecosystem: Environmental > Aquatic > Non-marine Saline and Alkaline > Saline | place: Antarctica: Organic Lake...
CACACACACACACACACACACACACACACACACACACACACACACACACACACACACACACACACACACCGTGAACTCAAAAGCTTCTGATGGCTCCCCCTCGTTGCTTGCAGCATCTTGAGAGCGGACCTGTGGAGCAGGGCGCACAGTGATCATTATTGAAGATTTATCATCGCACAGATAAATCATCACAACCGATTCAATGCACAGTACATTGCGCACAAATTGTACATCACTGTTCACTCCCAAGCAAGCACACACGCGCACACATGCGCACGTATCCACACATGCAAGCACATACACATGCACACTCATGAATTCATATACACATGCACATGCACATGCACATGCACATGCACATGCACACACACACACACAAACACACACACACACACACACACACACACGCACGCACGCACGCACGCACGCACACACACACCTGGAACAAGTAGTCCCCGGTCCTCATGTTCTGGTACGTTACAGACCTGGAGCTCGACAGCACGTCTTCAAAGCCATCGTCACCATTTAAGGTCCCCCCACTCCCGCCACCATGACCGCTCCCCCCGTCAACGTCCCAGCTTTCTCTCAGAGTCCGTCGTCCGCTACCTCCTCCCGAGGAGCGTTCCCCACATTCCATCCATTCGCCAAATATAACTTCTACAAACAGACACAGGTGAGGTGGGGGTGGTATTTCTTCAGTACGGTGCGCGTCATGCATTCTTGCAATAAGGCATGCATGCACACACACATACACAAACAAACACACACATTTACACATAAGTCAAAGATACACGTATGCAGACAATCACAATCAGGCACACGAGCGTGCAGCTCATGTACGTATGCATGCAAATGGACAAGCACATGCACACTCGCATTCACTCACATACGCACATGTACACACACACGCATACACAACCATGCACAATCATGCACAAAACAAGTATACGCATGCACGCAATCACACATTCATGCAAGCACGCACATGCAAACACACATAGAAAATACACGCTCACGCATGTGCACAACACGCTCACACACAGGCACACGTACACAGGCACACACACACACAAACATATACAAATACACACTAACGTAGGCGCACACATGCACACTGATATACACACACTCACATAATCACACATCACACATACACACACAAAACACACCTGGTCCATTAGCAATGCGAGGGGGGTCGGCATTGAGGCGGCGTCCTGGATTGTGGGAGAGCAAACATAAATAAAAAGTTGCTGGATAGTTTGCGTGATCCTGGTAGGTGGTGCCCATAGGGACAGCCCTTCAATCATATTTAGGGTTGGCCAGAACCGTATATATACACCGTATATGGCCGTATTTCTGGTGATTTCCCTGCCTAAAATACCGTATACACACCGAATATATATGGTTCTGGCCAACCCTAATCATATTCACATGCGCACTTCTGGGGGTGAACGAGGCACGTGAAGTGGACATGTCTTGCACTTTAAAAGTAAAATGCTCAAAGAGGTGATTTGTGGATATAAAACAGGGTGCACGTGTTGTGTCTGCGAGGAATCGGGGGGGGGGAGGTGAGGCGTTTTCTGTGTACGTCATTGGATTCATTTCTTTTTTCTCGTTTGTCTGTACTGCCAAGACACATCCAGAGCAAATTGGAATGGTGAGCACAAGGCAGGAATGTACCTGTGCTGTTTGAAGCTGCAACGCTCCCTTCTTGAAGCAGGCATCGATGCAGAGCAATGCCAGACTCAGAGCCCTCTGTGTGTGCGTGTGTGTGTGTGTGTGTGTGTGTGTGTGTGTGTGTGTAAGCATATTTGCATGTGCGTGCACACGTGTGCATGTGTGCGTGGAGATCCTTTCTTTGCGGAAAGGAAGCAAGGAGTGAAAAGCTGGAGCATCATCTCAGAAACTATAAGCGGCACGACTATTTTTATGTGCATAGCAACGCAAAATTAGTGTTTATTGCTGTAGAGGTAGCACTAGGCTTAGTAGTACCCACCTGGGAAGTCACGGCTGGTGAAAGTGAGGGTGACCTGTGAGGTAATAAATTTGCGCATAACAGTTGAGATAATCATGCGCCTCACAAAATTACAAACCAAGTTTTTTTAATGAAGGCAAACAGCATGCGTGCATGCACACATTATAAAGTACTGTAGTCTGTAGATCCCACCTCTGAAGCAAGAGCCTCCGAGGTTGAGGGCGCGTCGACCTCGTTTACAACTTTTGCTCAAGCACCTCGTTTACAACTTTTGTTCAAGCATAACTTTTGCTCAAGCAACTTTTGCTCAAGCAATTTTGCTCAAGCAATTTTGCTCAAGCGTAACCTTGCGCTATAGGAGAGCTGACGACAAGCGCGCCCACATTCTTTATGTATGTGTAGGGTTGGCCGGAACCGTATATAAACGCTGCATATGACCATATGACCGTATATTTGGTGATTTCCCTTCCAAAAATACCGTTTACATGCCGCATATACATGGTTCTGGCCAACTCTATGTATGTGCACTATGTTGTATGTAGTGTGTTTATTACTTCAGTCTGTATATCCCACCCACCTCTGAAGCTAGAGCCTCCGATGATGAGGGCGTGTCGACCTTGCTCGTGGGAGACTGCATGTCAATCACGATTGGGTGGTTCCGTTCCAGAGTGAGGCCAGCTCTATCTACTGCCTCTAAGTTGAAGGAGTAGCGGCCCTCCACGGCAGCATACCTGCATAATATGTTTGGTGTGTGTGTGTGTGTGTGCGTGTGTGTGTGTGTGTGTGAAATCGTGTTACACGCGCGTGTGTATGTCAGCGTGTTGTGTGTTGTTTGCTACTTGCACTTGTGTATGCTACTTGCATGTGCTACTTGTATTTGTTTTTTGTTACTGTATTGTTACTGTGTGTTGTTTGCGACATGCATTTGATCAACCTGGGTGCGTATGAACTTTTCTTTCTAGTATACCTGCCAACTTTTATTTATTTATAAGAGCAGCGGGCGTTGCACCACCAGAGGTTCAGAATGCTTTAAAGTGAATAGCAATTCAAGGTGGGCTCAATCGTGAGTGTCCGTCGTAGGGTGCAGCGCCCACACTTACAAGCACAAGCACTTAACTGCAAACGCTTTCTGAGAACGGATTGCAGGAAAAATCAAAAACACGTTAGCAAAACGAACAGGGTGGCGGCTCTTTGGAATATGGGATTAAAGACGAGAGTGATGAAGTGTGAAATTGGCAATGAAGATAAGGAGAACCGCTGACAAAGCAGGGGTGGGACAGGGCTGCTGTGGGCTTCAAGAGTGCAGGAGAGGTACCTTTTACATACCGTATACCGTGCATAAAGAGCAGGTTGGCAGATCAATTGAGAAATGAAGATAGAAATGATGAGGGACAAAGAGTCAAACTCACAGGGCAGGATTAGGGCAGGGCTGTTGTGGATCTCCAAAGATGGTCGTGTACTCCGGCCCCAAATCATCAGGCAACGGCTTGCCGTCAGGCACTGCGATTTAAAAGGGTGAGTGGTGTGTGTGTGTGTGTTTGTGTGTGTGTGTGTATGTGTGCGTGTGTGACGTTGAGTGGTGATTATGGTGTTGATTGATGTATAATATGGTATGTGACGGTTAATGATGTGATGCCAGAATAAAAAAATAATTATGCGTACGTGCATATGATGTTGATTGATGTGTTAATAAGGTTAAGATTGCTGGAACTGCATATGACCTCTCTGCTCGTTGTTGCTGTGACGATATCTGTGATGCAATGACATCTGTGATGCAATGACATCTGTGATGCAGTGATATCGGTGATGCAATGACATCTGTGATGCAACGATATCTGTGATGCGACGACATCTGTGATGGAACGATATCTGTGATGCAATGACATCTGTGATGCAATGATATCTGTGATGCAATGAAATCTGTGATGCAATGACATCTGTGATGCAATGACATCTGTGATGCAATGATATCTGTGATGCAATGACATCTGTGATGCAGTGATATCTGTGATGCAATGATATCTGTGATGCAATGAAATCTGTGATGCAATGACATCTGTGATGCAATGACATCTGTGATGCAATGACATCTGTGATGCAGTGATATCTGTGATGCAATGATATCGGTGATGCAATGAAATCTGTGATGGAATGATATATGTGATGCTAGCTGTGATATGAATCTAAATGCAATGCTATCCGATGTATCTGCACAATTCAAAAGTAGCAACAGCCTTTTGCCATTTAGTTAGCGACAGGCTGTACGAGCATTTCAGTCACAGTGCCATGAAAACCCCTGTAATTCTTTATTAGAAGACAGTACCGTGAAGATCCCGGTAAGTTGCTCAGCAGAGGCGAAGCGTTAGGATAATTTGAGGCACACAAGAGCGAGAGGGAAATCAAGAGCGAGAGAGGGGAGAGAGAGAGAGAGAGAGAGAGGTATTCACCTTTGAACTGCTGGGAGAATGTGCACACCACCTTATCCGGGTCAACTCCGGATCCTGTCGGGCCATCATCAATCTGTATGTGCAGGATTGAAGCAAGGCAGACCATGCTACATCATGTTCATCGTGTAAATACAATACAGGCTTTGAAGGTACGTTTGATTCCCGCCAGTGCGCACCATATCGTCCCATTCTGCATTCCAATGCTCCATGGGCAAACTCACTTGCGCAGACACACATACATACATATATACACACATACACAAATATATATACACGCATGCGCGCACGCACACATGAACACGTGCACACACAAACGCATACACACACACTGCTCCCACATGCACACACATTTACAACACTAGACTCTTGGCAACCTGGACTGTTTGTCACATCAGTTTATTAAACACCCACCTCGTAAGATATTTCCATCGTGTGCTCATTGGTTGCGCTGGGAGCATCAAAGCTGATCAGCTCGGGAGGGTTCAGATCTGTCTGGAAGGCCACAGGGGTAGGGCTGCCAACGTTGCCTGCCCGGTCGGTGCCCTGCATTGAACAATGTGTACATTTGTGTTTATGTGTAGATTTGTGTGTGTGTGTGTGTGTGTGTGTGCGTGCGTGCGTGCGTGCGTGTGTGTGTGTGAGTGTGTGTGTGTTAGCGTGAGTACATATGAAGTGTCAGGCTGGCTGGAACACTGAAGCAAACGGCAGTGCTGAAGATCAAATGCAATTGCCCTGCAATTATCACAGATCGGCAGTACCAGCATTGCTGTAAGAGCGATAACGCAACACATCCTGTGCTATCTCGGTGCTGCATGGGCACATTGAGCCTATAATCATTCACCTAAAATTTTGCTTAAACAGTATGGGCACATGCTCGCGACAGTGTGTGATCTGGAGATTCCAAAGCAACTCCCAAGCAATTAGTCAACTACTTATTGACATGCAATGCACCTCTGTTATCTATTTTGCAACTACCAGCACATGTACGGTGGTTTTTCAGCTTTCATTTCAACCTGCACTCCCTGCTAGTTTAAACATGGAAACTGCTGAGTTCTCTGCCTGCAGAAAAACTCGAGTTCTTGCAGGCGAGTGACTTTTGTAACACTCTTTTGCGCAAAAGTGCTTGCTTCCCTTTCTTTGTCCGTCATTTATTATATCTGGGCGTTAAGGGCAAGTTTATACTTGCCTGCCCTCGTAATGTAGTTGCTTTGTGTTCTTTCTGCTGTGTTGGTGCTTCCTCTTTGCGGGCAGACTTGGGTGTCAATAGCCCAGCTGCCTGCCAGGATCCCTTCATTTACCTCTCTTGCTCTTAGGTTTACAGTTTCCTTTTCTTGGTCGTTCTTCTCTTCCCAGATGTAAATCCTCCTGCCTACTGAGCGAGCCGTAACAAATCCCCACATTCTCTAATTCTCTAGGCATACAATTCTTTAGGTATACATCCAGAGCCTACAAATCTTTAGTATACAATTCTCTAGGTAAACATCCAGAGCCTACGTACATCATATCTCTCCCTCGACCTTTATTTCTCTTTCAGATCTAATTTTAACCCTTTCCCCCCCTGGTCCAACACAGTCAAGTCTTTCCCTCATGCTCTGTATAACAACCTCAATCCATGCGTTCATCTACATACCCATCAGCCGAAACCATTCCTTTGCATCCCTCACGACAACCATGCGTTCATCCTGTTTGCCTTTAGGTAGCCAAACCTTGATCAAAAGATGACGTAACCCTTCGTGTCCTTTGTGGCAGCCACAGATCATGCATTCATATCACACAAACCCACCCTGATCTGAAACAGCCAGAACCCTTCTTGCACGTCCTTTGTGGCGACCTCAGGCTCAGGGCCCTCGCATTCTGCAAACTCCTCAGAGCTTGAGTTTTCATCTGGGGTGGAGTCCTCAGATACAAGCCACCTGAAAACAGTATTTATTATTTAGGTAAGATCACAACGAATGTTTTTTGTACAGGGCCCTCGCATTCTGCAAACTCTTCGGAACTTGAATTTCATCTGGGGTGGCGTCCTCATATACAAGCCACCTGCGAATGATATATAAAAAGGAACACAATCAAGAAACTCTGCAGCAAAATACTGTGTGACACGATCACGAGCTTCCTGCATTGTAAGAGTATGCAGGCAAAATTAAGTATCACACGCAAGTAGTGAAAACACTGCAGAAGGCAAGAACAGGAAAGGACGTGCAAGCAGCGATAACAGATTGGCAGTAGGCAAGAAAAGGAAAGGACGTGCAAGTAGCGATAACGGATGGCAGCAGGAAAGAAAGGTAAAGGACGCAAAAGTAGAAGTAGCGACAACAAATGGCAGTAAGTAAGTGGCAATAGATTGGAAGTAAGCAAGAAAAGGAAATTACATGCAAGTAGCAACAACAGATTGGCAGTAGGCAAGAAAAGGAAAGGACGTGCAAGTAGCGACAACAGATGGCAGCAGGAAAGAACAGCAATAAAATGCAAGCAGCAATGACACAATTACACAATTACATGACACAATTACACAATTACACAAAGCAGAAATGACACAATTACACAATTGCATGAAGAGAAAATGACACATCACAGTAGGCGAAGCTTGAAGCGCGGTTGAGGGCTTCAGGAAAGAAGAAATATCAAGAGCCGTGGTTCGATTACAAAAAAAAACAAATTGTGGCATGTAAGAAATGGCTTGTGGCGGTAAGAATGCATAGAGACAAAACGAATCGTGGCACGTAAGTAATGGCTGAAACGTTATTCAGTTGTGTTCTAAAACTGTGTGACGATAATAGGGCATAAAAAAAGTAGTAATGGCATACAAGGGCAAATATACTAGCATAGGGCATATATAATAGAATACAAAAGGTATTGAAAAGGCATTCAGCACGCAACGCAAAATTGCACAAATCCATTGCAAACTCATCCAGCCATTGAAGAATTGGTACGGTTTTATGCTACAACAATAATAATGCAATAATGCAAAGCATCCACCCACGTGTCCCTTAATGCAAACAAAACAGATCTCAGATTGGTGGTCAGCAAACTTGCCTGCACTCGAACAAAACGACATCGTCATCCGGAGGGTTTGTGCTGTACTCAACTTTGACGGTGCTGCTAGTCTGCAGGAAATGGTGTTCAGGGGAACGCGTCAAAATGAGGTGCGATTTTGTGGAAAAGACAGGGCGCAGGAACAGAAACAGTGGTTTTCAGATGCTTGAGATGTGAGCAGCAAGTCGGTAACTGCTTGATTAAAGATTAGAGTTGGCCAGAACCGAATATATACACCGTATATGACCATATATTTGATGAATTCTCTGCCAAAAATGTTGTATATACAATACACCGTGTATATATATGGTTCTGACCAACCTTAGTAAAGAGTAAAATATTCAAGGAGCAGGTGAGCAAGTGCCAAAATGTATTTCAGAGACTGAGGTAGCAGTCATGTGTGTTGACTGAGTGGCATCTCCTTTGTAGGCAGAGGCAGGGGAAGACATACTGACTGTAGGGCAGGGGACTGTAAGGCAGGAAAGACGTACTGACTGTAGGGCAGGGGACTGAAAGGCAGGAAAGCCATACTGACTGTAGGGCAGGGGAAGCCATACTGATCGTGGAGCAGGGGACTGAAAGGCAGGGAAAGACATACTGACTGTAGGGCAGGGGAAGACATACTGACTGTAGGGCAGGGGACTGTAAGGCAGGGAAAGACATACTGACTGAGGGCAGGGGAAGCCATACTGACTGTGGAGCAGGGGACTGTAAGGCAGGGAAAGACATACTGACTGTAGGGCAGGGGAAGACATACTGACTGTAGGGCAGGGGACTGTAAGGCAGGGAAAGACATACTGACTGTAGGGCAGGGGACTGTAAGGCAGGGAAAGACATACTGACTGTAGGGCAGGGGAAGACATACTGACTGTAGGGAAGGGGATACTGACTGTAGGGCAGGTGAAGACAGGCTGACTGTAGGGAAGAAGCAGTTGGACAGTCTGGCTTAGTGACGTCTCCTTATTGACCCTTTTTGACTTTAACGGAGACGCATGGCAGACTTGCTTGGGTATTCATTTGGAGGGTTGACCAGAACTGTGCACCAACGTGCAACACCAACAGTTTGAGATACTTCTCTGCTTGAGATTCATACACAAATCAAATACATGTGCATCTGCTATGCATTTACATGTGTGTCGTATCTGCTATGTATTTACATGTATGTAGTATCTGCTATGTATTTACATGTATGCAGTATCTGCTATGTATTTACATGTATGTAGTATCTGCTATGTATTTACATGTATGTAGGTACATACATACACAGCTTGACCGGCCTGTCATGTTCATACCACAAGACTGATGGCTTTGATTGTAACCATTGTAACCATTATACCACAAGACTGATGGCTTTAATTGCAACCATTGTAACCATTATCCCACAAGACTGATGGCTTTAATTGTAGCCATTGTAACCATTATACCAAACGACTGATGGCTTTGGTTGTAACCATTGTAACTATTATACCACAAGACTGATGGCTTAAGTTGTAACCATTGTAACCATTATACCACAAGACTGATGGCTTTAATTGCAACCATTGTAACCATTATACCACAAGACTGATGGCTTTAATTGTAACCAGTGTAACCATTATACCACAAGGCCAAACCTGTAGTGACGGAGGCGAGCTGTCGATAACAATGACTGGTGGCGTGGTGTCAACAGTGATGACAGATGCAGCAGCGCTGTTGTCTGCGTCGAAATCTGCAGCCGTTGAATGCATGGCGTGTTGTGTCAATCACCGGAAACAGCAGGTTTATTGGCCGTCAAAGCCTACAATCCAAAGGGTGCATGAAGTGTAGGGTTTTGGTTGGCCAGAACCATATATATACGGTGAATGTATGGTATGTTTGGCAGGAAAATAACCAAATATACGGTCATATACGGTGTATATATACGGTTCTGGCCAGCCCTAATGGAGTGTTGTGTCAATCACCGGCAACAGCAGGATATTGGCCGAGTCAAAGCGTACAATCCAAAGGATACATGGCGTGTAGTGTCATTCACCGGAAACAGCAGGGTTATTGGCCGAGTCAAAGCGTACAATTTAAAGGGTGCATGAAGTGTTATGTCAATCACCGGAAACAGCAGGGTTATTGGCCGAGTCAAAGCGTACAATCCAAAGAATACATGGCGTGTAGTGTCATTCACCGGAAACAGCAGGGTTATTGGCCGTCAAAGACTACAATTCAAAGGGTGCATGCAGTGTAGGGTTTAGGATTGGCCAGAACCATATATATGCGGTGAATGTACGGTATTTTTGGCAGGAAAACAACCAAATATACGGTCATATACGGTTATACGGTGTATATATACGGTTCTGGCCAACCCTAATGGCGTGTTGTGTCAATCACTGGCAACAGCAGGATCATTGGCCGAGTCAAAGCCTACAATCCATAGGGTGCATGACATGCTGTGTTGATCATATGGCGGACACAGCAGGGCATGCAAGCCAGCGTGCCGAGCAGAAATGAAAGATATCACAAGGATCAAGGATAGCCTACCGAGAACATCAAAGTAGCATCAAACAACGGCTACAACCACTCACCATCGTCGCCAAGTGAGTCTTGAAGAATCCTGGCTTTGAATTCCCACTCCCCATCCTCTTCAATGCCTTTCTTCACAAGCACGGTGTCTCCGTCTTTGACTGCACTGTCCTCTTCTAATGAAGAATTAGAGCCCAAGATAAACTGAAAGCTATAATCTTCACGACCATCGTCCCTGGTATCTGGCGCACTATCACCTTTGCCCTGCACGTGCACATGTTACCATCAAACTTGTGAATGTGGCATTAAAAAGCCATTAACATCTGCTGCTCTGCATGCAACGCGCTGGTGTGTAACTGAGCTCGTAAATCAGCCTATTACAGGCTGTTTAAGTCTACGCTCTACATGCACGTATGCACGTGCATGTACATTATGTGAGCTTGTGTGCCATCATACATGCCTGTGACATTCACTTCCCTACATGCGTGTGCATGTAAACATCATGTGAGCTTGTAAGTGTGCCATCATACATGCCTGTGACATTCACTTCCCTGCATGCGTGTGCATGTATACATCATGTGAGCTTGTAAGTGTGCCATCATACATGCCTGTGACATTCACTTCCCTGCATGCGTGTGCATGTATACATCATGTGAGCTGGTGAGCAGGTAGCTGGCAACGTTGCATTGCATCGCATGTGGGAGGCTGCTGCTACACAAAGGTAAGGTAGCTGGCAGGGATGCAATGCGACGCATGTGTGTGAGGCTGTCACACACATCAGAGCAAGACGCTCACGTGTGAGCTGTCTCACACATCAGGGCCAGACGCTCATGTGTGAGGCTGTCACACACACCAGAGCAAAAATAGCTTTGCCACAGAAAAACGAAACTTGCAACCAATGTGCCTATTCGTTCCAGGAATTAATCTACGAGCACAAACTATGCATCGCTACGCCAATAGTTACTGTTAGCATTAGCATGCCACACGTACACCATTGGCGGGAACACAGCCGCACAGAGCAGATGCTTAACTACGCCAAGAGTTACTATTAGCATTGCAATTCCACACGCAAAGCATTGGCTGGAATGCGGCCACACAGGGACACGCACCGTAAAGGAGACTATTAGCATTGTAATTCCACACGCAAAGCATTGGCCAAAATGCAGCCACACGGGGACACGCATTGTAAAGGAGACTATTAGCATTGTAATTTCGCACGCAAAGCATTGGCCGGAATGCAGCTACACAGGGACACGCACCGTAAAGGAGTAAACCTTGTAAGTCAATTCTTCTTCATTGGTCAGGGTGGGAGGCGACAGAGCCAGGCGCGTGTACCTGCAATGAAATATTTTGAAATGATGCAGTACATTGTGGAGTAGAGACTTGCAACCATTGTGCTTATTCGTTCTGGTTGCAACCATTGTGCTTATTCGTGTATAGAGAGACTTATATTCATTGGTCAGGGTGGGAGGCGACAGAGCCAGGCGCGTGTAACTGCAATGATATTCAGAGATAGTTATATTAAGTCAGTTCTTCTTCATTGGTCAGGGTGGGTGGCGACAGAGCCAGGCGTGTGTAACTGCAATGAAATATTTTGAAGAGAGGCAGTATATTGAAAGTAAGCGCAATGTCTGCTGAGTACAGCAGTCGTGGGCGGCCTGGAGCTAAAACGTTTTTCCGTATATTAAATGGTGCACAAATGATGGGATCAGGAATGTGGGTAGCAGCAGAGTCCTGGATGTCGTGTGGGCACTTTTCTTACGAATACTTTGGTAGAAACGAACAAAGAGGTCTTCTGTTTGTTTTTTTCAGTTTGGTGGTGAAGAACGAGGAAGCCTTCTGTTTGTCCCATTGGGGGGGAAATTTTGAGGCGGGTAGTATGCCCTCTACCTCACGTTTCATGCTCATGCTCATTGAAGGTGTCACCCTACGCCTTCCAACTCGCACCCTACTCGCACCCTAAGCTTTCCGACTCGCACCCTACTCGCACCCTACGCCTTTTAACTCGCACCCTACTCACACCCTACGCCTTTCAACTCGCACCCTACTCACACCCTAAGCTTTCCAACTCGCACCCTACTCGCACCCTACGCCTTCCAACTCGCACCCTACTCGCACCCTACTCGCACCCTAAGCTTTCCAACTCAAACCCTAATCGCACCCTACGCCTTCCAACTCGCACCCTACTCACACCCTACGCCTTCCAACTCGCA
>Ga0307947_1003741_pt1 | contig 12153 bp, 15 predicted proteins | sample OrgLakmetagen232_FD_201840 | JGI IMG/M metagenome (GOLD analysis project Ga0307947, IMG submission 201840) | Saline water microbial communities from Organic Lake, Antarctica - #232 | ecosystem: Environmental > Aquatic > Non-marine Saline and Alkaline > Saline | place: Antarctica: Organic Lake...
GAAAAGCGCTCAGCAATTGAGCTGTCCAGCAGGCACTTGAACGAGGCTGTAAATTGAGATCAGCCTGGACTACCCTCCGCAAAATGTCACTATTGGTATTAAGCATACTATTGAAAAGCTTGACAGCCGACCGAAACCAGTAGAATTGCAGCGGTTCATGTCCACATTCTCATTTCTTCAAAAAGGTCTCTGTATCTCATGCGCAGCTCGCACACTTCAGCACACTTGCAAAAGAAAAGCACATGCTTCTTATCTTGAACTTCTCCACTCTCACATTTATCACAAATGCTAGAACCACCATGCCATTTGCAAGACTCCACTCTCAAATGGTGTGCACGCAATCTTCGGGGCAGCAGCAGGCGCACAGCAGCTTTACAGCAGCAGCACACAAGCACGTGGTGGGACAGCAACCCCTTTGAACAGCAAAGCACACATCAGCGCGAGAGGGACCTTTGACGGCTGAGGGTTGCACGCTCCGGCTCGGCTCCGCTCCGGAGCCTCCGAAAAGTAGACCAACCAAAAATTTTTTTCCATTCACATGCTGATGCTATGTCTCCACAATGTTGAATTTGCTTGAGACTGATAAACACACACTCATTACAACTACAATTATACCGAGGTCCTAGCAATTAAACATTGAAATGTGTTCTGTCACAATTAGCATGGATATAATTACTAATTACTACCAACATGATCCTTTCCTTTTTCACTTTTCAAGCCCTTGACCCCCACTGATTCTATATTTCTGGAGCTTAACGGTACTCGGTACCAGGGTGGCTCATTTTCCTTTATTAATGTGGGAGGGTGGTTTTAGCTCCCTACGTAGTTTTACCTCTTTCTTTTTCTTTTTTCTTTTTCACACCTTGTAGGGCGACGAGAATGTGATGATATAAATTTAATGCTGAAATTAGGTTATTTGACACATTGGTTCCAGATCCAGTCACGATCTCCACCACAGTAGACGCTCCCATCTTCTCTATGGCCTCTGCCATCTTCTCAGCAATGTAGGCTGCATCCTTGACAATTCCACCCTCTGCAATTTGACAGTGCAATATGGCCCTTATCACACAAACATGCACAAGAGCTTCTTTTCCACTGCATGCATGTGTCAATGCCGTATGACCTTACCTGCACAAAAACAAGTGCACCGAGCTTTAGCATATATAACCTAAGCATGAAGTGCACACATCAAGCAGACCACAACAAACAACATACCTTGAGACGTGTCCACAGAGTGCATGAACTTGGCTCCTTTGGTCGTGACAGCGATGAAGTTGAGCAGGGGTCGGTTAGTGTTAGATCCCCACCCGTCCCCGACTAAGGCCTGGCCAGTATGCTGCACCGAATCCATGACATGCTCTAGGTGCTGCTCCACTGTTTCAGACACCTAATATTGCACAAATGTAAAAGGTCTTATTTACCACCTTCCATTTTGAATGCAAGCCAAGGAATATGCCAAAACAAGGTTCTGCTGTAAAAGAGTGCCCATAGCGCACCTTTTCCAGCATACTGCCACGCAAAGCGTTGTAGGAGACAGGCTTGAAGCCAGGCCCAGCCTCAGCCACGCTCTGCAGTGCACGCTTCAACAAAGGACTGCGTGACACGTTGAAGGGGATGCCGCAGCCATAGAAAAGCATGCCGAGCTGCAAGATTCCTTTATTGTGTCGTTCTACAATGGCCATGCTATGAAGGGTGAGCTGCCTTTGCGGAAGCAGAGAGCCAGAAAGGGTGAGCTGCCTTTGCGCAGGCAGAGAGGTGTGCGTGCGGAGGCAGGGGTGCGTGGCTGTTGTGAAGTGCCAGACCGCTGTGAGGCAGGTGCAGCCTGTGTAGAGGTTCCAGGGTCAAGCAGAGGGTCACTCTGGTCCTCCACGCGCTGCTTCTTCTGTGCATTAGTGACCTCTGCAAGCTTGGCGTCCAGCAGCTGCATGGCCTCCACTTCTTGTGAGGAGTAAGACTTTGTACATAGCCTGATATCTTTCCCTTGCACCTTAAGGATGTAGGCCCTGAGCTTAGTTACAGGACATGTCCATCTCTGATGGCATCCTTTACACTTGCCAGGCCCTATGCATTCAAAATAGGTTTCATATACTTCAATGGCATCAGACATTGTTTGTTGTGTGATTTTTTATTGTTGGGTAGTTACAACCGCCAACCACAACCAACTGCCAAATATTTTTTTTCGAAAGAGCCCGGAGCCTGGAGCAGGAGCGGAGCCGGCTCCGCATCCGATTGGCCGTCGGAGCACCGGAGCGTGCAACCCGTTACGTGGTGAAACTCAGCCGTCGAAGGTCCCTCTGGCGCTAATAATGTGTGCTTTGCTGTTTAAAGGGTTTGCTGTCCCACCACGTGCTTGTGTGCTGCTGCTGTAAAGCTGCTGTGTGCCTGCTGCTGCCCGTGCACACCATTTGAGAGTGGAGTCTTGCAAATGGCATGGTGGTTCTAGCATTTGTGGTAAATGTGAGAGTGGAGAAGTTCAAGATAAGAAGCATGTGCTTTTTTTTTGCAAGTGTGCTGAAGTGTGCGAGCTGCGCATGAGATACAGAGACCTTTTTGAAGAAATGTTTAAGACTCTGCGTGCGTTTGCTCCTTCGTGCTCTGAATTTATTCCTTTCTTGCCTTGTCATAGTATCACTGATTTTGAGATCAATGCATTCCTGAATCAAGACTCATACAGACTCCTCAAGTTTGTGTCAGATGTAGTTTCAATTTTCAACACTGGTTGATTTTGTTTCACCAGCCAATTGCCATCAGCCAGAGTCTCGGGCTGTAGGCCATCCTTGTAACCCCTTGCTGCCCCGAACCCAATTCGCTGTTAACCTGAGATGGTTCGGCACCCCCGCCTAGCGGACGAGAAGGCAAGAAAAAATGTGTTTAAGTAGCGCTGTTTAATGATTGATTTGGATAAAAAACCAAAAAATAAAATTTCGCTTGGATAGGGAAAAAAGGTACAACGCTGTTTGTGATTGCTACAAACTTGTACATGTAGTATTGCTGCACACATGCACGCACGCACACAGCTGCACCAAATCACCCCCACATTCACATACCTGGCATACACGCATCTGGCACGTATCAAGTCGAAGGCACATCAAGAGGGCCTGCGAGCGCTTGTCTGCAATGTTTTGGCCTGCTCCAGCCGTAAGCTGATTGCCAACTGACCATCTGAGTCATATCAAGATCGCAAAAAAACTACCACAATTACAAGGACCAATGATTTGGCTATAACTAAATGAAACAAGCTAAGACTCTACAAGACCCAAGGTCTTTGGAGCAGGATTGATGATGCCATGCATCAGCGGCCCTTTCCCTCACTCTCAATTCCAGGTGGCTGGCTGGAGCATTTTGTGACACTCTGCATCCCTTGCATGATAGCTCAAGATGACACCTCTACCTAATTCATGCCAATCAAAGTGGCTCCTTTTTCTTAACTACTGTAGTTTTTAATTCCTGAGTAGTATTTCTACAATCGTGCCAATTTGCCTTACACTTACACTTCCATTACCATTATGCATGGCATTCCCTCTTTACAGTAAAAATAAAAGCCAAATTTTTGGAAAAATTAAACACCTGGTTTCCAGGAATAATGTTAGAAATGCACGACAATCATAGGGCCTTGCAATCTCCAGCAGCGTACAAGAAAATGTGAACCTGGTTATTCGTATCATCTCCTGGGCTGCCTATTACAGAGGCTTCAAACATAGCAGATATCTCTCGAATGAACATAAACAACAAATGCATTCGCGCACATACCTTCGACATTTCTTCCACTTTGAAATTGGTAGCAAACAGGCCATCAGCTACAGATGGCTTGCCTTCGCACGCATGTTCAACAGGAGAACAAGAACAGTTCAGCAGACATGCTACACCAGAAACCCCCCCACGTAACCTACGGGCGCCAACTTAATCTGACATGGGCAATATACTTCCAGCCCCTACGCAGTGCTGCTGAGGCATTAGGCATAACAGTCGGTTCCAGCTGTCAGGGAGAGCATGTAGGGACAGCTGAGACCACTTCTACTAATATTACTGAACTGTTGTTGTAGGAAACTAACTAGAGGGATACATTCACTTTCCATTCCTCCGCGTCCATCAATGCCCGCTGGCTTTTAGCCCACGCCAGGTGGTCCATCACTTCGGCAACTGTCCACTTGTTGAAGACGCTAGCAAAATTTATTGCCTGTGAGGAGGGGGATCATTTCATACGTGAGCGTACAAAGGCAAATTGAGCCATTCGCCAGGCCAGGGCACGCACCAGAAGCACCATTAAGGGAACGCGCACTGTTGCCAGCAAAAAGCAAAATCATATAAAGTTGTCATCCACAACCCAAATGCAATGACAAACATGCTGTTCATTCATTATTACAGCAACCACACATGCGATGAACAGGGACTATTTTGTCTGTCCTAATTTGTTTTTCAGACAGTGCTCTCTTGCTCACCTGCTCGCATGCTTTGCTCTCCGATGGTTCTGCAAGGTGCTGCTGGATTGTAAGCACCTGCTTTTTGCACAGCATAAAAGAACGTGAGCCTGTTTGTCTATGTGTGCGTGTGTATGTGTGCACGTGCTGATGCAAAAGGAGTAACCTAGCTGTGCTGAGGTTAAAGAGCGCATGTGACTGTACTGGCCCGAATTACAGATTTGGGAGGTGCTAAAAATTGTAAGAATGGTAGAAGCGTATCTGCTAACACAAAAGGGTGGCTTCGCAAAGATGCATTTGACTGTGTATTGAAGATGTCGTACTTAAAATCCCTGAAAAGGATGCGCATGCATGGTTCTGTTTTTACTCCACACACAGGTAGCAGGCCGGCTGCAGGATTGTTATCAGTCAGCAAGCAAGGTGAAAGAAGAGCAGGTCAATTGCATGCATTGCGCAATGCATTACCATGCAGGATTTGAACATGTATTGCAACCTCGTGCTTTCCTGGACAGAATTTGTTTGAAGTAGAGCAATAGTTAAGAAGCTGTGAGTTAGACCACTTTCAAACTCACAAAATGATTTGCCACTATTCTGGGCAGCTGCCATAACACACTAACAGAGGGAGTTACCAACTAAACTTCCTTTCCCACAAAACACACGCACCTGTGTTGTGCAACTCTTACCTCAGCAGCTGCAACAAGAGTGGGCCTTTGATATTAGGCTACACACACGCATGCACCTAGCACACACAGTGACGCACACTCACACTCACGCACACACACACACTGAAACAGCGGCAGACAAACAGGACGATACCCAATTCACACTCCGACATGCATTTCGAGGGGAGGGCTGCACGCACCTGCGCACACACGGTGGCCACCCTCAGCAGCTTAATCTCTTTCTGGTCAGGGTCATACTTCCAGCAGAGCATCGCTTGCAATGGCTCTGACAACCTTGATGCGTTGATGCCTGTCACTTCACATGCCCCCCTGCAAGATTCATTTGTGTGTGTGTGTGTGTGTGTGTGTGTGTGTGTGTGTGTGTGAGAAATGTGCGTCCTGCTCTGGACTTACTTAAAGATTCAGGTCACATCATTTAAAAAGGGCAGAGTTAAACGATACTCACTCTTCATCAACTGCTGTTAATTACAGCAGGGCTGGTTCGATGTACCCGAAATACAAGCTTATAAGCAGCAATGTTACATCCTTTCCCAATCAATGGTGGCAGTGATTTCTTGCGGATGTTTTCCCTTAATAGAATCAGCACTGCGGGCAAGGCAAGCACCCACTTACCTAGACACCTCAATGGCCTCCTTAAATGCGGAGCTGTCCGGCCCCAGCTTGTTTTGGAGCTCTGTAATAGCATTGGAGGCTGCCTGAGAGGATGGCAGGGGCTGAACAGCACAGAACAGCAGGTCTGGATACGCGCCTGCAGAATGGAAGCAAACCAGCGATGAAAACAGGGGAAGCAGGCAAATTGGATAGCGCCTGCATGTGTGTGTGTTTGTGTGTGTGTGTGTGTGTGTGTGTGTGTGTGTGTGTGTGTGTGTGTGTGCGTGAATTAATCTAGGAAAACGTGATTCTTGGATTATACAAATTAACTCACTTGCGATGGCGCCGTACTTGTCAGCCTCATTCTTCCCAGCGCTCAGGACCTTGGCAAATCCCAGGCCTACTTTCAGCCCTGAGTTTGTCTCTTTGGGTACATAGCCCAAGCAAACACCCCGCAGCGTGTGCACCGCTACTGCATTAGGGTCGTGCTCGTTGCTGGGTTCGTTGAGCAGCATCAGTGACTGGCCCTTGGTCAGCTGAGAGACAGGTTCCTGTGCGTGGGGCGGTGGCCGTTGTTAGTACAAGGAGTGGGTGCGTGTGCGCGAAAAGGGGAACACTGCTATAGGCGTGTAGCAGGCCCCGTGCATGGCAGCACAGCAGGATAAATGGGACGTGCAAGGACACGGACACGGTGAAGCACACAAAAGCCCAGGTTGTGCTTCGTCTTCTAGCCTGACCGTTCAGGGAGTTCCCTCAGAAGTGGTGGCACATGCGTCTAGGAAGCCGCTCCATGACCTCCCTCTCACTTCTATGCTGCCCTGGTACATTTTACCGTGCTCAAGGGTGCCTGGCAGGCATAAAATGGGGCAGGGCGACACATGTCCTTACAACTTCAGAGCACCCGTTCAGTGGCACCCACCTGTCTGTTATCGAAGGTCACGCCAGCGATGGAGAACTGCAGGTTCTTGGCCAGACGCTCTGTGGCTGCTCTAGTGGTGACCAGGTCTCCGCTGTTCTGCAGGTGGGGGAGGGGGGAGGGGAAGAAGGCTTGAGAGGAGCATAAACATTGGCCGAACTCCATCACTGCAGCACGAAAAGCAACACAGACGCAAACACGCAAGCACGCACCGCCACTCCTGCAGATGCTGCGACGCTGGTGTTGAAGGGGCGTCGATGGAGGTGCGTGGGCTTGCAGGCAAGGGTGACCTTGCGCAGCATGGGTGTGCAGACATGGGCTTTAAGTGCTGGAAGCATTTTGTAATATATGATTTTAATTTTTATGTAGCTCGATCACTCCTCCCAGGAATTTATACTTTCTGTCCATTGAGGAATGACCTTGTTTTCCATCCAAGGTTGCCATTTAATATATCTTTAGTCTTATTGCGTCTTCAAAAGAGGCGCACGAGAGGGTAGTTTTGTCACTTGGCCGGCACGAGTCCCGTACTCGATGCATTCAATTAAAATTTTTAAAACACCATGCGCTGAGCCGCCTGAGCTCACCTTGTGGTATGCTCATCAACCAAAATGTTGTGATATGTGGGAACACCTGCAAGCTCGTCCCTTACCTTAAAGCGCACGTGAGTTTGCCTGATTCGATAGATCCTCAGAAACCTTCTGAGAGATGCCATCCATTGTTTGCAATTGCACCTGCTCCCCCCACCAGGTTCCCACGTACCACAAGTGGATGCAAGACCCTGATTTGCAGGCAGCCACTGCGTCTGAGCCACTCTCGCTTGAGGTGACTACTAAAGGGGGGCACATGCACGGTCCATCCATCCATCAACACCTACTAATTGGGCAATAAATTTTCCAGATGCAAGCAAGTACAGGGCCTTTTGAAGATATAGATTGACTCATTCAAAGCAGCTGCTTGTATTAGAAGCGCAATAATAGCTTCCAAAACCTTCAACAAAGTTGAAGCTGGGTATCGTGTTTGGCATCTGCATTGGAAAAACTTGCCAAGGCCTGAGATAGAATATCTGCCCACCCTCAACTTGCCACAACGTTGTGGTGACGATGCTGTCACGTGAGCTTTACCGGACACGCAGGTCCCTATTTTCTCTGCTCTCGCCAAATGCAGCCTCAGACATCCTGTGCACATGAGACTGAGAAAGTCTATGAAGACTGACCTAGAGCCTCATTGAAAATGGCAAACCCTCCTATGATCCACTTATGCACAAAATGACATTGTTCATTCATTTGCGGGTATTGGCCCACTTTGTGATCGGTATATATTGACAGCAATATGCGGGCGACTGTGTGCAATTGTTCTCATGATGATTGGACATTTGTTTGTGTTCCCTTGCCTTTGCAGGAAGAGTATGAGATGCAGCAGAGCTGGCGTGAAGATGCAGACAAGTTGACGTTCATTATCCTGGACAGCTCACTTCCAGGGGGGGGTGCTGAGGTGAGAGGAATCATATCTTTGAAGCCGCAAAGCCTGTTTCTTTTTGTTTTTATGATTTCTTAAGAAGTCTCAAGAAGTCTGAGAAATAAAAATAGGGAGAGTGCAAGGCACTGATCCATGCAGACTTAATTTTATGGGCAACTTTGTACCTGAAAGCTCTGAGGATTCCCAAAGGGCAAATAAATTGGGCCTGACAACGGTGTGAGAGCAGGTATTAGCAGTTAGATCGAGCTGGCTTGAGCTCAAGGCTTCTAAGAAGAAGGCCCTTTGATCGTCAGGATTAGAGTGGAAGCACGTTAACCTCGGGTTCACGTGCCTTAATTTCAACTCTGTGCCAAATTAGTAGTCAGGGTGCAGACCTAGTTACGTCCTGGGGCCACTACGTACAGGTTTATTTGATTGTTAAGCGCCATAATGGTGCAGTGGGTAGAGACCACCCGCATTGATAAACGACCCCTATTCAGCCAAACACAGATTGATAAGCATGGGTGGGAAGTACTATTGAGACCAACTCTGTGAGGCGTTAAATAGCTGCGGTTGCTCGGGGGTTAAAAGAGCAACGCCTTCTGTGTCTGGGTCATTAAATATTGTAGTAGTGACAGGGACTTAAATACCTAATCCAACGCACGCAAGCTGCTTACGTTTCAATTAAATGCATGCTCGCTTCTGCCAATGGAGGGCGTCCTTGTGGCATTTCAGGCCTAAACTCAGCTGGGAATCAACCTGGCATGAAAGTCATCCAGGTATCAACAACACAAGCCCGCCTTTTGAACACGTAACACCTGTGTACAGGAGCTGGACCTAATAGGTCCCATGGTAGGGGACGTCAACATTTTCCTGTTACCCCCGGAGACTGAAGAGGGTGAGAGGGGTGAAGCTGGGATGGTCGTACGAGCCTGCACTGTCCTGTGGCATCACAGGTGCCGCGTCCCCCCACTTTTATGTGCAAAACACTCCCCATCAATTGGATGCCAAGGATTATAAGGTTATGATGCAAAGGCTCAAAGGCGTTTTGTGGCATCATGCAGGCACAGAAAAGCTCATACACGTGCATAAACGCACACGTGCACACACAAACACTCATACACACACATACGCATGCCCACACATCCAGAGACGCGCACATACACACACACGCACACACACACACACACGCACGCACGCACACACACGCACACATACACATGTGTACATACACGTTCACACACGCCACATGTACAGAGGCTGCCGTGCAAAACGATAGTCAGGTAGCTCCGACCCAGCAGCTTCCCAACTATGAAAGCAGAGGCAGCCACTGGGAGGGGGAAAACCGACAGGGTGACAGCCACAAGGGCTTAGCAATCATGACTGAGCAGCTTGAGGGGAAAACTTGTGACGAAACAGGCCACATTTATATTGTGCTTGAGACAGAACAGTCGGAAAAGCCTCCTCCCCTCGTGGTGGACAAAAAAAAGTCGGTGCCTGAGTATTTCTCGTCACAACCTTGTGCAACAGTGGCAGAGGTTGAGGTCATGGTGGCAGGTGCGACGTCATTCTCTATGCATGTATATGTGTGTGTACGTATATGTGTGTGTACGTTTGAGTAAGTGTGTTTGTGTGTACGTATGTGTGTGTGCGTTTGAGTAAGTGCGTTTGTGTGTGTGCAAGTGTGTATATATGTGTAGGTGCATGTAAATGAGTGGGGGTGTGTGCTTGTACAAGCCGGTATGTGGTGAGGTGCGTTGTCAAGCTCTGCTTGATAGGGAATTCGGGGGAGAGAATGTTCTTGCATGCCACTATGTGTGGGTTTGGTTGTAGGATGTCATTTGTCATGCGCGGATAACTTACAGGAAATAATTCGAGTTCCAAAGTTTATTTTATTATACTTTGATTGGTCATAAATACAAGGGCAACTGTATAATGTGCTTCTGATGCTCGGTACAGGAAATGCGCATTTGCTTTGACGTGTTCGTTGCTTCCATTATGCTGCGAAGCGGTGTCTGTACACTCACTCTCAATGTGTGCACACGCGCAATTCACAGAACAAGAAAGCCGCAGGAAGGGCATCGCTCGAGAGGCCGTGAGCCTCATGCTGGCGTTTACAGTTCAGAAGCTTGGTGTCACAAGGTTCAGGTGCGCAGGGGCTTGGGGTTGAGGGTGAGGGTGTGTGTCTGTGTCTGTTCGCACTGTGTTGTTATCTGGTGCCTGCTCTGCATTTGCCCACTTACTGTACGTCAGGTTTGCTTGCCTGCCTGATTTGATGCCTGATTGATTGGAAGTGTCCCTCTTAGTTGCTATTTATTTGTGGTGTTATTACGTCTCTTCTTCACAGAAAGCTCTTGTTCATTCCCACCCCAAAACAGGGCGAAAATCTTGGATACGAACACCTCTTCCCTTGCCCTCTTCCGGAAGCTGGGTTTTGTGCAGACAAAGACAGTGCCCATATTTGCCGAGGTGCACATGGAAATGGATGCTTCCAAAGGGTCCAAAGCAAGCGCCCTCCTTTCTCTGCACAATGGCAGCACCCTGCCCATGCGTACGTTGCAGCTGCAGTAAGACAGAGCTAGCATTGAGGGACGCTTTGATATTAGATATAGCTGCCGAGGGTTATAGCTCTTCTCTCTCTATAGAACCACATTACTGCTATATGTATGCACGTATGGCTAGTCACCCGGATGTGCAGCCTACTGCTGCTACTGCTGCTGCTGCCGTTGGTGCTGAGTTATGTAAGGGTGAGGTAGCGTGCATTATCAAGCAGGCTTATTGCGTCTTCCCTACCAAGGTCACAGTATTACTTCTGTTACAGCGCTAACTTTCCTCAGGAGGAGAGGGGTTGCATGCCGACCTTGATGCCTCTTTCTACTATCTTTAGTAATAGTTGTAAAACTGTCCGAACCGCTTCTCCTTTTTCCAGCCATACCAGTGTTGTAAGCTTTGTTGAAACTTCCTGAAAATGATGACGGTTTGCTTGTATCCTACCTACCGTATCTTAGCTACCAGCCAACATGGTGCCTTTTTTTTCATGCCACCAGGATAATGTGTGTCCCATATCTTGGAACATCTGTGTATACTGGTCTTTAATTTGAATAAGCACGCACCCGCGCCTTGCACGTACTTGCTCCTTTCCCCAAATTCCTGTGTGTCATTGCTGTTTTTGTCACTTGATGTGCGTGACTGGCTTATCATGTTGTTCTTTACACCTTTAGGTAATTTGTAATTGCCGGGACCTCTGCTTTAAATTGTGCGAATAGTTCCTAATAATTACTTCGTCGTCTGTGGCTTTTTGCTCCTAATATGATAATTTGGTGCTTCGATGTTCTGTGGATGATTTGAATTCCAATAGTGTGGTTTTCAGCCAGGTGCTTCCCTGAGCGGCTGCTGGCTGGTCAGCCACAAATGAATTCATAAGCTCAAATTATCTTGACTCTTAAGCTTGCGTCTTACCAGATGCCTTGCCTCACCTTACCAGATGCACACAACTCAGCCTGCCATTTCCCATTCTGCCTTGTAATCCTAATTATTATCCACACAACTCTGCCTGCCATCAAGGCTTCCACGCCCCGTCAAATCCTCCTCCTTGTCCAAGACTTGGCATACAAAAACCCATAGCCATGAAAGCGTGAAAGGAAAAGCTACGTGGGACGTGAAAAACCTCATATTAACAAAGAGAAAGGAGCCGCTTTGATACCGTGCACAGTAAAACTCCTCCACCACACAGAAAGTTTAGTTTAGTTTAGTTTGGATTACAAAGGCCTCCAGCCTGGCATGGCTGCTCAACCTATAGGTCCCAACAAATAAATCAATCAAAAAGATCGACAGCTGCATTTATAAATTTGTACACTTCTGAGTTATGTTGAAAAACAAAACCTTTGATATCACCTTCAGAAATATTATCAAATAAGTGGATGAACTGGTGCCGTAAATGTTCGGTACTGATACATGAAAAAATGCTTCTCATCTTGAATATAATCCCCGTTTTCACACAAATTGCAAACACGTGCACTCCTGTCCGGACTCCTGCCATATAAACCAGTTTCACACTTCAACCCATGTCCTCGAATCCTGAACCGAGCTA